>Ga0256407_10013745_pt1 | contig 10784 bp, 7 predicted proteins | sample RumenRJG_04DNA_FD_193489 | JGI IMG/M metagenome (GOLD analysis project Ga0256407, IMG submission 193489) | Bovine rumen microbial communities from Lethbridge, Alberta, Canada - RJG_04 | ecosystem: Host-associated > Mammals > Digestive system > Stomach > Rumen | place: Canada: Alberta | collected... | reverse complement strand
TCCGTTACTGTCATCATCAGGATATTCATTAACCGGCATAAGCGATACATGAGTATATCCCATACCCTTTACATATTTGGCAAGCGAAGGAGCCAGTTCATTGATACGTATAAAACCATCATCAGAAGAGCATGAAGAAAGCGGAACCTCATATATATTTATAGGTCGTTTATCTTTTTTGCGTGCTTCCAGCCACTTTGAATCTTCCCATTTATGCGAAGAAATATTACAAACGATGGACGCAGAGTCCGGTCTGAGCTCCTGTCTGAAGCTGTACGGATCTGCTTTGAAAGTCTTTGAGCCGCCTCTCATGACTATCTCGTATTTGTATTTTTCTCCGGCTTCGATCCCGGGTATAAACAATTCAAAGATACCGCTTCTCTCAAGCCTGTTCATAGGCATGCCCAGGCCCTTCCAGGAATTAAAATCTCCACATACGCTTACGCGAACGGCATCAGGAGCCCATACTCTGAATACAGTTCCGCGCACACCCTTAACAGTCTTTTTGTGCGCACCCATATATTCATAAGCTTTCTTTTCTCCTCCGGAGATGAATCTGTCTTCATCTTCTTCAGAGAGTAGTCTTCCATAGTTGTATATATCTCTTACATCCTCTGCTCTTTTTTCAGATGAATTATCCTCATCCAGAGCATCTGCAGGATAAACAACATGATATTTATAATCCGTCCTGTCATTACCCGGAAGAAGTACTGCAAAGAAACCGGCCTCATCAGCCTGTTCCATCTTAACTTCTTCTTTAACGGTACGACCTTTCACCGCTTTAAGGTCTTCGATATAGACGGTTACAGATTCAGCGCCGGGAAAGAAGCATTGAACCAATGACTGCCTTCCATAATTGTGACTGCCCAGGAACTCTGACGGCTTGTCACATTCTCCGTAAACAACTTCTTCTATTTTCGCCCAATCCATGAGATTGTATAATTTCTTATTCATGAAGGCGCCCCCTTCTAGTTTTATTTCTGCAGATCACAGGTGTAACGACAGATTCGGAATCAGATAAGATGGATAAATATTCCGCTTCTGAGCTTAGGCTCAAACCATGTGGACTTTGGCGGCATAAGCCTTCCCGCATCAGCAACTTCAAATAACTCACCGATAGATGTGGGATACATTGAAAAAGCAACACCGTATTCGCCCTTTGCGTTATCAGTGAATTTATCACTTCTAACCTCAAGCTCCTTAAGACCTCTGATGCCGCCAACAAATTCTATGCGGTTATCGGTCTTTGGATCTTTGATACCTAAGATCTCATCCAGTACATACTTCTGTAAGAGCGATACATCAAGTCCGTCCACGGGATCAGCACTCTTGTACGCATCTTTGATGGACAGTTCATACCATTTGCCATCAATATACATTCCGAAAGTTCCTTTTGAGTCAGGCTTATAAGGTTCTCCTGAAGCTGCTTCGCTGATATCAAATACAGCACTTATCTTTTCCTTGAATCCCTCAACGGTATTTCCGTTAAGATCATGCACAACTCTGTTGTAATCCATGATCATAAGCTCATTGTCAGGGAAAAGAACAGAAAGGAAGTAATTAAATTCCTCGCTTCCATTGTATCCCGGATTCTCTTCGCGTCTCTTTAATCCGACTTTGACCGCAGATGCACATCTGTGATGACCGTCTGCGATATATATCGAACCGATGGAGTCAAAAGCTTTTTCTATTGCTTCGATATCCGCATCGTCGCTGATCACAAACACTCTGTGTCTGATCCCGTCATCTGATGTGAAGTCATATAAAGCCTCACCCTTCTTAACCTTCTCAACGATACCACTGATAACAGTATTTTCACGGTAAGCTAAGAATATGGGGCCAGTCTGTGCCGAGCATGTATCCACGTGTCTGATACGGTCAACCTCCTTGTCGGCTCTGGTATTCTCATGCTTTTTGATTACAGCATTCTGATAATCATCAATGGATGCGCAGGCAGTTATACCTGTCTGAGTACGACCGTCCATTGTAAGCTCGTAGATATAATAAACAGACTTATCTTCCTGAACGAAATCGCCTTTCGCGATCCTGTCCTTTAACATCGAAGCAGCCTTTGCATAAACCTCATCTGCATACGTATCAACTGAATCAGGGAACTGAGTCTCAGCTCGGTCAATAGCTAAAAAAGAATCAGGATTCTTATCAACCACAACCTTGGCTTCAGCTCTCGAATAAACATCATAAGGAAGTGCGGCGATTTTTTCTTCCATTCCCTTTGCGGGTCTAACTGCTTTAAAAGGTCTGATAACTGCCATTGTTTTCCCTCCGTAAATAAGGACCGCTAAGCGCGAATCCTCCCCATTCGATCATGATTTTTTCATGGTGCGAAATCCGCACCACATACCACTTTATTATATCCTAAAACACTGTATAATTCACTCATTTTATCAACGATATGTCACGCGAATCACGGAAGAAAAAGCATAATTCGGGTATGTCGATTTTTAACGGTAAGTTTGCTCCATATGTTACATTTCTTAATCATTCGCAGGCGAGCGCTCGCACCACACGCAAAAAACAGCGTGTGCTGTTCGCTACTTAATCCCCGACAAACAATAACGCCGCAGCTCATGATACGAAATGTAATCATATGTAGCAACTTACCTGTATAAAAAATACGACACTAAAAACACATGTTTTTTAATTTACAGCTTATTTAAGATTTCATATTCAATGATTTTACCAACAACATTCAACAACACATGCTTACGTCTGCTTCTTATCAGCATACGATCGCTAAATTTAGCATGTTCAACGCCTTATCCTGCGATACCCTACGTCCCGGCAAAGGCATGCATATGCTTACATTTCGTATCACGAGCTGCGGTTAATCACTTTAATAAGCCATTCCCTGCGAGCAGCGCATGGAAGCCCTGCTTCCAGCGGTGTGAGCGCCCGCTTGCGAGTGATTAAGAAAGTTAACATATGCAGGACTTTGGCCGGCGACTTGCAAGCTCACTTCCGGCGGTGTGAGCGCACGCTTGCGAGTGATTAAGAAAGGTAACATATGCAGGGCTTTGACCGGCAATACTTTGGCCGGCGACTTGCGCAAAAAAGGCTGCCCGAATGGGCAGCCTTTTAAATAATATCCTGTCAGGATCACTTGATCACGCGCACGCGGATAACATCATCAATCGCATTGAGTTTTGTAACGATATCATCTGTTGCAGCAGAATCAGCATCGATAAGAGTGTAAGCAAAATCACCCTTTGACTTGTTGACCATGTTGGAGATGTTGATGCCGAGCTCACCGAAGATACCTGTGAATTTGGTGATCATATTTGCTACATTCTTGTGGCAGATAGTGATACGAGCTGCTGTCTGGCATACTCCGGAATCAACATTAGGATAGTTAACAGAGTTGATGATATTACCGTTCTCGATGAAGTTGCGAACTTCTTCAACAGCCATTACAGCACAGTTGTCCTCTGCCTCTGCAGTAGATGCTCCAAGGTGAGGAAGAAGGATAACCCCATCCTTACCGGCTGTTGTAGGATTAGCGAAGTCAGATACATACTTGCGGATCTTGCCTGCAGCAATTCCGTCAAGAACAGCATTCTCATCTGCAAGAAGGTCACGAGCGAAGTTGAGGATGATAACACCGTCCTTCATCTGAGCGATAGCATCCTTGTTGATCATTCCCTTTGTGGAATCAAGAAGAGGAACATGGATGGTGATGTAATCGCAAAGCTTGTAGATATCGTTTACATCAGATACATGATGTACGTTGGAATTAAGTCCCCATGCAGCCTTAACCGAAAGATAAGGATCGTATCCGTATACTTCCATGCCAAGTGCGATAGCTGCATTAGCAACCTTTACGCCGATAGCACCAAGCCCGATGATACCAAGCTTCTTACCAAGGATCTCGGTTCCTGCGAACTTCTTCTTCTCTTTTTCAGCAGCCTTTGCAAGATTCTCGTCATCAGCATCGGATCTAACCCATTCGATACCACCTACGATATCACGGGAAGCAATGAGCATACCTGCAAGAACCAGCTCTTTAACTGCATTTGCGTTAGCACCGGGTGTATTGAAAACAACTACACCCTTCTCAGCGCACTTATCAAGAGGAATATTGTTAACACCGGCACCTGCACGTGCAACTGCCAAAAGCTTCTCGGGAAGCTCCATATCGTGCATAGCAGCACTTCTTACAAGGATCGCTTCAGCCTCATTCACATCATCAGTCTTGTTATAATCAGCACTGAATCCGTCAAGACCGATCTGAGCGATGGGATTTAAGCAATGATATTTATAAGCCATTTGATTGACACCTAACCTTTCTGTTATTTATTTTCAAGCTCGAACTTCTTCATGAAATCTACAAGAGCCTTAACACCTTCGATAGGCATAGCGTTGTAGATAGAAGCACGCATACCGCCAACAGATCTGTGACCTTTAAGGTTCTCGAAACCTGCAGCCTTAGACTCTGCAATGAACTTTGCATTAAGCTCTTCGCTGTCTGTTATGAAAGGAACGTTCATGAGAGATCTGTCTTCTCTTCTTACTGTTCCCTTGAACATGGAAGACTCATCAAGGAAATCATAGAGAACCTTAGCCTTCTCCTCGTTGATCTGCTTCATTGCCTCAAGTCCGCCCATCTTCTGGATCCACTTGAATACCTTGCCGCAGATATAGATACCGTAGCAGGGAGGTGTATTGTAAAGTGAATCGGCATCAGCCTGTGTCTTGTACTTCATGATGGTCGGTGTTCCGGGAAGACAATCATCTGTTATGAGGTCTTCTCTGATAACAACGATAACAACACCTGCAGGTCCTATATTCTTCTGAACGCCGCCGTATACAAGTCCATACTTGGTTACATCCATGGGCTCTGAAAGGAAACAGGAGGATACATCGGATACAAGAGTCTTACCCTTTGTATTGGGAAGTGTCTTGAACTTTGTTCCGTAAATTGTATTGTTCTCACAGATATATACATAGTCAGCATCAGGAGAGATCGGAAGATCCGAGCAATCAGGTATGTATGAGAACATCTTGTCTTCGGAAGAAGCGATCTTGTTGGCTGTTCCGTAAAGACTTGCCTCTTTCCATGCCTTCTTAGCCCACTGACCGGTTACGATGTAATCAGCCACCTTATTCTTCATAAGGTTCATGGGGATAGCAGAAAACTGAAGATGTGCACCACCCTGTAAGAAAAGCACTTTATAGTTGTCAGGAACCCCGAGAAGGGAGCGGAAATCAGCTTCTGCGGTCTTAATGATCTCGTCATAAACCTTGGATCTATGACTCATCTCCATGACCGACATACCACATCCGCGGTAATCCATCATCTCGTCAGCTGCTTCTCTTAATACTTCCTCCGGCAGTACAGCAGGTCCTGCTGAGAAATTGTACACTCTGCTCACTTCTTTTTCCTCCTTATGGATAGCTTGTGTTATATGAAATGTCTGTTTTAAATTAAAACAGCATTACATCTCTGAAAATTGTACAAAAAAATGTTGAATATTTTAACAAGTTTACTACTGAAAACAGTACACAGTCAAGTGCCGTTTTACATATCTCCTGCATCAAAAGCAGTATCCAGGGGTTTTCCACCGGGAACCATAGGGAATACCTTATCGTCCTTCTCTATTACAACATCCAAAACGAACGGCCCCTTTGCATTTAATGCACGCTTAATGGCAGGACCAACCTCTTCTTTCTTAGTGATCCTTACCGCTTCACATCCGAGTGCTTCGGCTACCTTAACATAATCAACCGCATCTTCAAGGATCGTCTGGGAATATCTTTTGCCATAGAAAAGAGTCTGCCACTGGCGAACCATTCCAAGCACCTGGTTGTTGATGATAACCTCGATAACGGGAAGCTTATATCTGGAAGCTGTAGCCAGCTCGTTCATGTTCATTCTAAAGCACCCGTCGCCTGCGATATTGATGACCTTCTTATCGGGACGACCTACCTTGGCACCGATACAAGCACCCAATCCGTATCCCATTGTTCCGAGACCTCCGGATGTAAGGAATGTGCGGGGCTTGGTATACTTGTAATACTCGGCAGCCCACATCTGATGCTGTCCCACATCTGTTGTGATGATGGCATCGCCCTTTGTTGCCTTGTAAAGCTCCTCGATGACATAGGGACAGGTAAGTGTGCTCTTATCGTAAGAAAGAGGCATATCTTTCTTCATCTGAGCAATATGCTTCATCCACTCTAAATGAGAGATCTTCTTTCCTGCAGAAAGCTTCTTGTTAAGTATGGATAAGACTTCCTTAAGATCACCTACTACAGACGCTGTAACTTTGATATTCTTGTTGATCTCGGCAGGATCGATATCAATATGAAGAACCTTTGCCTGAGAAGCGAAGATCTTGGGATCTGAAACAACCCTGTCGGAAAAACGCGCGCCCAGGGAGATGAGCAGATCACACTCGCATACAGCCCTGTTAGTAGTCTTGGAACCATGCATTCCGATCATGCCTGTATATCTTGCATCCGTCTCATCAAAAGAGCCTTTACTCATAAGAGAGCCGCATACCGGAGCATCGATATTTGCCGCAAATGCAGCCAGCTCCTTGTTGGCTCCGCTGATAACAGCGCCGCCGCCGACATAGATAAGAGGCTTTGATGCTTTCTTAATAAGCTCAAGAGCATTCATGATATCGTTATCATCATAAGTAACAGTCTTTTCAAGAACATAAGGCTTTGCAGGTGTATATTCACAGCTTGCTGCCGTTACATCCTTCGTTATATCAACAAGGACGGGACCGGGTCTTCCGCTCTTTGCGATAGCAAAAGCTCTGCGAAGTATATCTGCAAGTGTAGTTACATCCTTAACGATAAAGCCGTGCTTGGTGATCGGCATTGTGATACCTGCGATATCAACCTCCTGGAAAGTATCTTTTCCAAGCCAGGGAAGAGTTACATTAGCAGTAATAGCAACCAAAGGAACGCTGTCCATATATGCTGTTGCAATACCGGTGACAAGATTGGTTGCTCCCGGTCCGCTTGTAGCCATACATACTCCGACTTTGCCTGTAGCTCTGGCATATCCGTCAGCAGCATGTGCTGCCCCCTGCTCGTGACTGGTAAGAATATGATTTATCTCATCAGAATGCTTATAGAGTTCATCGTAGATATTTAATATGGAGCCTCCGGGATAACCGAATACGGTATCAACTCCCTGCTCCTTAAGACATTCTATAACTATCTGAGAACCTGTAAGAACCTTTGTCTCAGTTTTCTTTGCTCTGGGCATATCCATCCACCTCGTAATACTTATATGATCGTAACTGTTCAGTCTTTTCCCGGTACTCTGAGAACAGCTCCGGTATTACCTGATGTAACAAGTTCACGGTATCTTGCAAGATATCCGGTAACTTCTTTTACAACCGGCTTCCATTCAGCCTTACGCTTAGCCATTTCCTCATCAGAGATCTTGACTTCAAGCTTATTTGCGGGAATATCGATCAGGATAGTATCACCTTCCTTAACGAAAGCGATAGGACCGCCCACTGCAGCTTCGGGTGAAACATGTCCGATGGAAGCGCCTCTTGAAGCGCCGGAGAAACGACCGTCAGTGATAAGAGCAACGGATGAACCAAGTCCCATTCCCGCGATAGCGGAAGTAGGATTAAGCATCTCTCTCATTCCGGGGCCGCCCTTAGGTCCTTCATATCGGATAACAACAACATCACCTGCAACGATCTTGCCGCCAAGGATTGCAGCGATGGCATCCTCTTCACAATCAAATACTCTTGCAGGTCCTTCGTGAACCATCATCTCGGGAACAACTGCGCTTCTCTTGACGATACCTGTATCAGGAGCAAGATTACCCTTAAGTACAGCGATACCTCCGTTAGGCATATAAGGATTTTCAATAGGACGGATAACTTCCGGATCCCTGTTTTCCACATCCTTAATATTCTCGGCAACAGTCTTGCCTGTAACTGTGATGAGATCCGTCTTAAGAAGTCCCTTCTTATCAAGCTCATGCATTACAGCATATACCCCTCCGGCCTCGTTAAGGTCTTCCATATATGTAGGACCGGCAGGAGCAAGATGACAGAGATTCGGAGTTTTTGCAGAAACCTCATTTGCGATCTCCATATTGATCTCAACACCTGCTTCATGTGCAATCGCAGGGATATGAAGCATTGTATTTGTGGAGCATCCAAGCGCCATATCAACAGCAAGTGCGTTCATGAAAGCATCCTTAGTCAGGATATCCCTGGGACAGATATTCTTCTCAAGGAGCTCCATAACCTTATAACCGGCTGTCTTCGCAAGACGGATACGAGCGGAATAAACAGCGGGGATCGTGCCGTTTCCGCCAAGTCCCATACCGATAGCTTCCGTAAGGCAGTTCATTGAATTTGCGGTATACATTCCGGAGCAGGAACCGCAGGTAGGGCAAACCTTTTCTTCGTATTCCGCAAGCTTCTCTTCTGTCATAGTGCCGGCCGCAACGGAGCCTACAGCTTCGAACATGGATGAAAGCGAACGCTTTCTGCCATCAACATGTCCTGCCATCATAGGCCCGCCGGATACAAATACAGTCGGGATGTTGACTCTGGCAGCAGCCATAAGAAGTCCCGGCACATTCTTATCACAGTTGGGGATCATTACAACAGCATCGAAACCGTGAGCTCTGAGAAGACACTCTGTGGAATCTGCGATAAGATCTCTGGTAACAAGGGAATATTTCATTCCGACATGTCCCATTGCTATACCGTCACATACTGCTATAGCAGGCATAACAACAGGCATTCCGCCTGCTTCCGCAACACCAAGCTTAACAGCATCAGCGATCTTGTCGATATTGACATGTCCCGGAATGATCTCACTTTGGGACGAAATAATACCGATTAGCGGTTTTTTACGCTCTTCGGGAGTAAAACCGAGAGCGTTGAAAAGACTCCTGTGAGGAGCCTGCTGCAAGCCTCTGAGTACTGAATCACTTTTCATGTTGCTGCCTCCTGAAATAAATATTTTTAAAAGCTAATTTGTTCTTTATATCATTTGATCCGCTCTGCCAGAAGATCACCCATCTGTCTGCATCCTACTTTGGTGCAGCCTTCCGACATGATATCTCCTGTACGATAACCGTCCTTAAGCACCTTATCGACAGCTCTGTCAATAGCATCAGCTTCCTTATCAAGATCAAAGCTGTATCTGAGCATCATTGATGCAGAAAGAACTGTAGCGATAGGATTTGCCAGATCCTTACCTGCTATATCAGGCGCTGATCCGTGGCTGGGCTCATAAAGTCCGAACTTCGTATCATTAAGAGAAGCACTTGCAAGCATTCCGATAGAACCTGTAACCATGGATGCTTCGTCGGAAAGGATATCTCCGAACATATTCTCTGTAAGGACTACGTCAAACTGAGACGGATCGCGAACAAGCTGCATTGCGCAATTGTCTACGAGCATATGCTCAACAGTAACTTCCGGATAGTCCTTAGCAACTTCATTGACTATAGCTCTCCAGAGTCTGGATGAGTCAAGAACATTAGCCTTGTCTACACTGGTCACTTTCTTACGTCTCTTCATAGCGATCTCGAATCCCTTGATGGCGATCCTTCTGATCTCTGATTCGGAATAAGTAAGTGTATCTATAGCTTTCTTCTGACCGTTTTCTTCAACAGTCTTTCTCTCTCCGAAGTAAAGACCGCCTGTAAGCTCTCTCATGATGAGCATATCAAAGCCTTTTTCGGATATCTCTTCCTTAAGCGGACAAGCACCTCTGAGTTCGGGATAAAGAATTGCGGGTCTGAGATTTGCAAAAAGATTCAGACTCTTTCTGATCTTTAAAAGCCCTGCCTCGGGTCTCTTCTCGGGAGGAAGCTTATACCAGGGAGATGTATTGGTATCACCTCCGATGGAACCCATAAGTACAGCATCGGCAGCTTTGGCCGTTGCAATAGTCTCATCGGTAAGAGGGATGCCATGAACATCGATCGATGCTCCGCCCATAAGAACGTCAGTAAATTTCATGTTATGTCCGTAAACGGAGCCGACTTTTTCAAGTACCTTCTTGGCTTCCGTTACGATCTCGGGACCGATACCGTCGCCGGGAATACATACAATATTAAGATCCATCTTTTGCCTCCACGAAGTTAATCAGCGAATGTAATCTATACCTGTCAGTCTTTTTTCTTTCCGAATAATGACTTCTTGCCTTCTTCCTTGGTTTCTTCTGCAGCACTGCTTGAAGAAGAACCGTCATCAGCCTTCTCAACCTGTGCGATAGCAGACTTTTTCATAGGGATACGGCAGTTTCTGTTACTTCCGAACTCAACGATAACATCGTCTTCGGTAACATCAATAACAACGCCGTAAAATCCGCTTGTTGTAACTACTACATCACCGACTTCAACCTGCTTGAGCATATCCTGTATCTTCTGCTGCTCCTTCTTCTGGGGACGGATCAGCATGAAATAGAAAATAGCTATCATTGCAACAATAGAAATACCGTATGAACCGAGCATTCCTCCGGTAGATCCGGTAGCTCCTGCAGTAAGTAAAAGATCAAGTGTCATTTTTAATTCTCCTTAAAATAAATAATTTGATCCACTGTCATCCCTATAAGACAGCATTGTACTATGATACACCAACAAAGTCGGTTTATTCAAGATTTTCTTCCATGGAAGCAAGCTTATGTTTCTTATACATAGCAAAGCATCCGCAGTCTATGGCGTCTCTGATCTCCTTCATCATCTGATTGTAAAAATACAGATTATGAAGGACGCAAAGTCTCATTCCGAGCATTTCTTTCGCCTTAAGAAGATGTCTGATATA
>Ga0256407_10013744_pt1 | contig 10784 bp, 6 predicted proteins | sample RumenRJG_04DNA_FD_193489 | JGI IMG/M metagenome (GOLD analysis project Ga0256407, IMG submission 193489) | Bovine rumen microbial communities from Lethbridge, Alberta, Canada - RJG_04 | ecosystem: Host-associated > Mammals > Digestive system > Stomach > Rumen | place: Canada: Alberta | collected... | reverse complement strand
AATAATACCATTTTTTATTTAATACATCATAAACAAATGGTTTTAAATTGGAAAAATTAATATAAAGTGAATAACCAATACTATGAGAAATAAAAAATTTGATTATTAAATTTATAATTACTATAATAAAACATATTAAGAAAAACATTTTTTGTTTTTTTGACATTTTTTTCATTATATCTCTAAACATTTTATTTTTTTCATATAAAAATATTTTAAATGCACTTGTTTTTTTACTTCTTTCTTTTTTATAATCTTTCATTACTGGTGGCCCTAATGCATCTTCTGAAAAATCATTATTTGTTGTTGAAGGTTTATTTGTTATTATTTCATCTTTTTTTAAGTCTTTTAATTCCATTTATATTATTTATAATGTTTTTATATATTTTTTAATTTTTATTTTTTAAATGGTTATATTTTATTATTTTCTATATGTTTTATTTATCTTATTTATTTTAGTTAAAAATGAACCTACATTAAGATTTGCAATGAATGAAGGTCATTTAGAAGATTTATATGAAATAATGATAAATTATTTATTAGTAAATACTACTATTGATATAGAACCAATTGATATTATTAAACATATTGATTTAATTGGTACTATGGAATTAAATATTTCATATCCAAATATTACATTAACTAAAATACATAATGATAGTATAAAATTAGATTTTTATAATATTAAAAATCCCATAAATATACCATATTATATTTTACTTAATTTAAAAGAAATTGAATTAAATATTTCATTTTTATATGCATTTGATAGTAATTTTTATAATAGTTTTTCTTATTGTAATGTTACTATTTCAAATATTTCATTTGGTTTAAATTTTACAATTTATCCTATTAAAAATTTATATGAACCTTTTAAAAATGGGCCTTCTATTTTAATTAATAGTTTTAATATTCCAAATTTACCAAATTTTAATTTTGATTTTATAAATATTAATAATGAAGAAAAAAGGAATTTTGATATATTTTTACTTAAAAAATTTTATCCAGATATAATTGAATCTCTTTTACCTTATGCAGTAGATTTAATAAATCAAAACTTATTAAACAATATAAACTCTTATTTAAAAAATCAATTATATTCACTAAAATTAAAAAATATAATTTCATATTTAGACTATTCATTTTTATTAAGTTATTCTATGAATGAAATGCCTTTAGTTTTTGATATAGAAAAAACAAATAAAACATCAGAAAATATTTTTGAAATTGGAATAGAATTATTAATAAAAAATTCAAAAAGTAATAAACAATATGAAAGAAAAGATATATTAAAATTACCTCATGTAACAGATAATGATTTTGGATTGACAAATGCAGCAGTATTAATAATAGGAAATGATTTATTAAATAATATATTTTATATTATATATGATTTAGGTCTTTTTTCTCAATATATTCATCATAATATATCATCTTCATTTAATTTAAGAGCTTATCTTTTATTAATTTTAATAAATGAAATTCCTCAAAAATATGGTTATTTAACTTCAATGGATATTAATTTAACTTGTTTAGAAATTCCAAAAATTAAACTTTATAAAGATAATATACATATGGATTTTAATTATAATATTCAATTAATTTTAAATGAAACTGCTTTAAATACAGATGTTGATTTTTATTTTGATACAAATATTTTTATTAAAGAAGGAAAATTTAATATTACTATTAATCATATTCACTTTACTAGATTTAATATTATTGAAAGTAAAGTTGAAAATGTAACAAATAGTAAATTATTAGATAATTTTAATACTGCAAGTGATGCAGTAATGAATATTGTAAATCCATTAATGGAATATTTTTTAAAAAATATAACTTTACCTAAAATATATAATATAACAATTCAAGATGTTGATTTTGAAATTGGTGATAATTATTTAAAATTAGGGATTAGCCCTTATATATAAAATATATATTTTTTACTTTAAATAAAATTATATTAATTCTTTATAATATTTTTAATAATATATTTTTTTTAATAATTATCATTAAAATTCTCAAATGGAAATTTCAATAGATACAATATTTATTTTTAATTCTACTTTAAAATCTCCTAAAACAAAACCAAGTGATGATGAAGTACAAGATGCAAAATTATTATATTATTATTGTTTGAGAGATGAAGAAATTTTAATTAAAAGGTCAAATTTAGGAATAATAGAAGGAACAATGTCTTTTATGGAATCATTTGAAAAAACTAATGAAAAGTTTTTATTTACTGAACTTAATAATTTTTATTTTATTGCTAATTGTTATGAAAATGATTTTATTATTTGTTTTATTACAAAAAAAAATAATAATTATAGCCCTTATGAAAATATTGATACTAAAAAAAATTGGTTAAAATCATTTTTAAATAATTTTTATAATTTATTTACTTTATATCATAATTCTTTAAGTGATTTTTTTTTAAATAAAGAAAATCCTGAAATTAGTTTTCCTCTTTCTGATAATAAAAATAATATAATGAAAGATTTTATTGATAATTATTTACTTTATTTGAAAGATATGAAAATAGCATTTATTGATAAAATGCAATTTTTAAAAGTTTCTAATAATATTCAAGCTAATATTCTTTTTTCTATACAAAGAATTAAAGAAACTATTTCTAATATTAAATTGATTACTGCTTTATATAAAGGGAAAATTATTTATAATGATTTACCATTTGAATCTTTTAGTTTATTTTATAATATATTTTTTTTTATATCAAATGGATATCCAAAATTAGATTTAAAAATACCATCTTTTGATGATGATAATATTTTACAAATAAAGGGATTAAAAGAAGAAAAAGAAGAAAAAAATAATGAAAATAAAGAAGAAGAAAAAATAGAAGATAAAAAGGAAGAAAATAAAGATGAAGAAAAAATTGAAAATAAAAAGGAAGAAGAAAAAATTGAAAATAAAAAGGAAGAAGAAAAAATAGAAGATAAAAAGGAAGAAAATAAAGAAGATGAAAAGAAAGAAGATAAAAAAGAAGAAGAAAATTTTTCAAAAAATATTGAAGAAATAAAAAGTCCTATAAAAAATCAAAGTCCAAAGAAAAATAAAAATAATGATATAAATAATATGAAAGATATAGAAAATTTTCCAAAAAATAAATCTCCATTTAGAAAAGCATTTCAAATAATAAATCAAGGTTTTTTAATAGGTAAAAATGAAAGAAAAAAACAAGAAATTTTTTTCCCAAAAATATACATAAAAAAATTAGAGCAAAAAGAATATAAACTTTTAATTTATTATTTATCAGGAATAACAATTTTTATGTTTCTTGATATTGAAACTGAAATAAATTCAATTCCAACAAATAATGATATTCAAAAATTAAATATTAAATTATTTAGTAAAGAAATAATAACAGAATTAGAAAGATGTAATACATTAAAAAAAAATGAAAATTCAAATATAAATGTATATTATAATAATTATATGAATAAAAATATTATTTTATCTGGATTTTTTAATAAAAAATATAAAGATAAAATTTTTTTTCTTGAAAAAACTTTATTTATAAATAATAATGTAAATTTAAATTCATTAACTCATTTTAAAGGTTATTATATTTATCATTTAAATTCAATTGGAAGAAATTTAACTTTAATTATAAATGATTCAATATCAATTAATCAAATAATTAAAGAAATCGAAAAAATAAAAAAAGAATATGATTTCGCATTTTTGGAATAAAAAATTAATATTTCAAATATTTAATAATAATAAATTAAATAAATTAATAAAAATTAATTCATATTTCAACAATTTTCATAAAAAAAAACAATTTTTAAAAAAATTAATTAAAATTAAAAAAAATAAATGAATAAAACAAATTCTAATTATTATTCATCTAATTTTAATTTTGAAATAATTCCTCCTCCAAATACATTAGATAAACCATTATATTCAAATCCCCCAAATTTTAATAATTTATTTTCTCAAGATATATTAACACTTCAAGATATTTTAGAAATGAATAATATAAATTTGGAAAATTATAAAAAAGGAAAAGCAGAAATTATTTATAGTGAAGAACCATATTATGGAAATAGATATATTTCTCTTGAAGAATTAATTGATTATATAAATTTAAGAGAACCTTATAATAAAGAAAATTATAAGAAATTTCAATATATTAATTATAATATGAATAATAATATTTTATTTAATTCAAAAATTGAAAGTGGTAATTTAAGAATGGTTATTAAACATTCTGATAATGAATATGATTTAATTACAAGACCTGAAACAAATTCTATTAAAGCTTATCATTGGTTTTATTTTTTAGTAAAACCAAATGAAAATTTTTTTTTATCTAAAAATACAATAATTAAATTCAATATAATAAATTTATATAAAAAATCAATAATTTTTAATGATCAAATAAGAGTATTATGTCATTATAATAACTATTGGACAAGAGATACAAGTGATATTTTTTATTATCAAAATAATTTCCCAATAACAAATGATATTCTAAACTCAAATAATAATTATATAAATGCAAATCAAAATTCAATAAATTTTAACACATTAAATACAAATATAAACTTTAACTTTAACATAAATACATTTCTAAATAATAACAACAACATCAATAACAACAACAATAACAATAATAATAATAATAACAATAATACAACTCAAAATTATTTCCACACATTAACTTTTTCTTTTGATTTCAAAAAAATAGAAACCCCAATAAAATATGTATATTTTTCTTATTGTTACCCATATCCATATACAAATTTAATAAATTTCATATCTTCATTAAATAAATATATAAATTACCTTAGATATGAAGAAATAGGTAAAACATTAACAGGAAAAACCCTTCACATGTTAGTAATAACAAACTTTACAGATACATTTGAAAACTTAGCAAAAAAACAATCAATAATATTAACAGGTAGAGTTCATCCAGGAGAATCAAATTCTTCATATGTAATTCAAGGTTTAATAGAATATTTATTATCAAATAATAATATTGCATATAAATTAAGAAAAAATTTTATATTTAAAATTATACCAATGTTAAATCCAGATGGTGTTATAAGAGGAAATTATAGAATGAATTTAATTGGAAGAGATTTAAATAGAATGTGGACTGAACCTGATATCAATACTTGTCCTACTATTTATTATTCTCATCAAATGATTCAAAAAACTTTAAATTCAAGAGATATTTATTTATTTTGTGATTTTCATGGACATTCATGTAAACAAAATTTTTTTATTTATTCTTGTAAAAATAAAAATGAAAATTTAAATATGAAAGATAATAAAAAATTTTCTTATCATGAATTAGTTTTTCCTAATATTTTTAGTAAGGAAAATATTTATTTTGATAAAAAATCTTGTATTGATAAAATTAATCCTTCTAAATTAAAAACTGCAAGAGCTGTTTTGAAAATGAGATATCATATTAATTTAAGTTATTGCTTAGAATGTTCAACTGGAGCAATTAAATTACCAAATGGTTTTTTAAAACCTTTTAATATTGAATTATATAAAAAAATTGGAAGAGATTTTTGTATTACTTTAAGTAAATTAATTAATTCTAAAATTTATTTTTCTGTTTTAAATTCTGTTAGAAGTGAAAAAAAAGAAAAGGAAAAAGAAAAAGAGAAAGATTTAAAAAAAAATAAAGAAAATTTATTACCTATTATCAGTCATAAAAATTCTATTAATAATATTGGAATTACTAATATTACTAGAAATAAAAGTGAAGGGTCTATTAGAGGAAGAGGAAAAAAAATTAATTATAGTATAAATAATAATAATAATGGTGAAAATATTTTAATAAAAAAACAATATTCAAATGTAATTGAAAAATTGTATGATTTTCATTGATAAAAAAAAGTTAATAATAATTATAATTTATATTTTTATATAATTTTTTAAATTAAATATTTCTTATTTCTTTTAAAATAAATTAAAAAATAAAAAAATAAATAAATACATTTCATCATGATTTTATGAAATAAATTTTTAAATTTTTTTCTCCGAGAAAATATAATTTTTATTTATTGTTTTTTTTTAAATTTAAAAAAAAGTTTGAATAAAAAATGTTAAATGAATAATATTTAATTTAAGCTCTTCATATAATTATCAAAAGTAAAATTGCAAATAGAAGAAAATTCACTATTATTATTATCTCTTATAGAAGTATTATTATTTTTATTATTAAAATATTCACTTTTATTTAAATTACTAGATTGAACAGTATGTTGATTATTATAATTATTATCAAAATAAATATTATTATAATCTTTATTATTATAAATTCTCATATAATTATCAAACATTTGTTCAATTCTTTTATCATGATTATTTGCTAATCTCTCAGTATTAACATCAATTTTTCTTTTATTATCTACTGAACTAACATTTTTATTTTTATTAATAGTTGATTTATTTTGTAAATTCATTTTACTATTAATAGTAGTATTATTTTTATTATTTGATAAACTATTGCTTCTCTTTGAAGTATTTCTATAAGTATTAATTAAAGTATGTTTATCAACAATTGTTAAATCATTATATAAACTATTCATTGCATTAATAAAATCTTCATTTGAAAGAGTTTGATTATCATCTTTTAATTCATTTATTAAAGGTTCAATTATTGTTATTATTTGTTTAGGTAATTTTTCGGTATTTATATGAATTGGTGAAATTAAACCATCTTGATCAGAATCTAATTCTTTAAATATAGTATCAAAGACAGATTTATGTATTTTATCAATTATTTTTTTATTTTGTCTTTTACTATTTTGAACTGGAATTGGATTTTCTTTTTTATTTCTATAATATTTATTATATAAAGTATCTCTTTTATCTTCTTCTTGTTTTGCTATTGTATAATTTCTTGTATAAACATCTAAATTATTATTATTTTTATTAAATGTATTTAAAGGTTTTGAAACTAAAGTTGGTCTAAACATTGGTTTTCCATTTTCATCTTCTTTATTATTATTTATTATATTACATAATTCTTTATGTCTTTGTTTATATAAATTAGAAAAAAATTGTTGTCTTTCATTAAAAGTTAAATTTGTTTTATAATTATCATTAATTGAAGGTTTAAATGGATATTTTTGATTATATTCTTTTTCTAATCTTTCTAATTTACTTTTAGATAATTGTCTTTTATATGATGAAGGCATTGATGATTGATTTTCACTTAATTTATTATTAAATTCAGTATTAACTTTTGGTCTAAAAGAACATTTTTCAACTTCTTCATCTTCAATTTTTTTTTTAATTTCTTCCATTTCTTCTAAATGATTTTTTCTATAATCTTTATCTCTTTTATACATATATTCACCATAATTAACATTATTTCCATTTTCATCTTGAATAATTAATTTTTCTTTTTTTCTTTTTGCAGAAGTTGGTTGAGTTTTATATAATTTATTATTATTATCATTATTTTCATTTTCTTTTTCATTTCTATAACCAAAATGACAAGGTTTCTTAGGAACTAATCTTCTCATTTCTGAATCCATAAATAATCTATCAAAAATTGAACCTCCTGAAATTTTTGAATAATTTGATGGACATTTATTTAATATATTCATTTGAACACTAAATGAACTATTTGTTGTCATATTTTGATTTGGATTATTTATATTTGATATATGTTTTTTATTTGATAAGGGAACAAAATCATTTGATTTTTGCTTTTTTTGATTTTGTTTTAATTTATTATTTTCATTTTCTGATAAATTACTATTTTTTTTTACTTTTATTGGTTTTGATTTATATTTTGTATTTGAAGATGAAGTATTTGTATTATTATTATTTGAAGAAAGTTGATTATTATTTATTATATTATTTAAATCTGATTTTCCTTCAATTTCATTTTGATTTTTTAATAAGAAATTATTTATTTCTGAATGAATATTATCTGTTTTATTTGGTGATGTATTATTATAATTTGAATTTTCACTTACTAAATTATTAGATGATGTAGCAATAAAATTTTCTTTAATATCATTATTATTTTTATTCATATTTTCCATATCATCTTCTTCTAATTCTTTATTTACATTTTCATCATCAATTTGTATTAAATTATCATTTTTATTATCATTACCACCTTTCCTTTCAGTTCCTTCACTAATAACAACTTCATCATCTTCATTATTTTTTTTATTTCTTTCCAAAATTTTATTTTTTTGATTTCTCAAACTAGAATTTTCACTATATCTCAAACTATTTTCATCATTACCAATATTTCCCATATCATTTTTTTCATTATTTTCATCTTCAACATCATAAGTTCTATAAACAAACTTTCCTTTTTTTTCATTTAAATTATTATTTGAATTATTATTACTTTCAGTTAAACCATGTTCATCTTCAACTTCTTCAATTTGACTATTATCTTCAGCATTATTTTTATATTGATTAAGTAAAACTTCTATTTTTTCTGTTAAATATTCATGGGCATTATAATCTAAATCATGTTCTTTACAAAATGCATATGCTAATTCATTTGGTTCTGAATCAGAAAATATTTTTATTTGCTCTGCTTTTCCTTGCTCTAATTCTAAGGTCATTACGTATATTGGTTCTATACCCTCGTGGTTATCTATTTGGTTTGGTTCTGTATCTTCTTGGTTTTCTGTTGGAAATGATTCAGGATTTGGATTTGATGATGGATCCATTTTTTTATTTTTTATTATATTTTATTTTTTTATTTTGTATTTTTTTTTATTTTTTATTTTTTTTTTATTTTTTATGAAAGGGAATTTTTACTTTTGGGGCTTTTTTATTTTATTATTTACATATGTTTTATGTCAAGATAATGAAAATTATGAAGAGAATGAAAATGATGAAGAAGATAATTATAATAATTTTTATAATAGTGACCCATTTAATAAATTTAAAAACAATAATATAATAAATATAAAGAATTATAATGATTATTTAATAAATATAAAAAATACAACAAATGGAAAAAGTACAATATTTGTTATATATAGTAATTCATGCCCTCATTGTAGAGATTTTGCACCAAATTTTATTAATATATCAAATCACTTTATTAATAATAAAAATATTACTTTTTTAAGAATTAATTCTGATATTTATGATAAATTTATGGATAATATTACTGAATTTAAAGTCTATGGTGTACCTTCAATTTTTTTTTATACAAATGAAAAATTTATTGAATATAAAGAAAGTAGAGATGTTAATTATTTTGTTAATTATATTAATCAACAACATAATTTTAAATGTGAAGAAATTAATGAAAATATATTGAGTGAATTAATTAATGATGATATTTTATTATCTAATAATAACAATAAATCTTTTATTATTGGTCTTTTTCCTAAAATTAATAATCAATCAATTGAAAGTAATATTGAAATATTTCAAAAATTAAATTCTAGACAAGGGGATTTAATAAGGTCTTCAGATTGTTTTTATTTTTTATATGATAATGATATATTAAATAAAAGTAATGAGATTAAATTTTTAACTTTGAATGAAGGGAAGAATTATATATATGTTTATAATTCGCAAAAAGGAATAAAAAATTTTCCTTATTTTGAAAATAAATATTTATCATTAAATTTTTCTGATGTTTATATGAAACAAATTGAAAGTAAATATATTGAATTTATTAAATTGAATTTTTTTCCTTATTATATTTTATTTGAAGATTCCTTAATATCTAAAATATTATCATTAAATAAAAAATTATTATTATTTTTATTTGAAAATGATAATGAAAAACAATTCTATATACAAATTATAAATCAATTATTAGGAAATAAAACAATACAAAATAATTATTTTATGATTTTAATTAATAAAACAGATGAAAAATTATCAATATCAAAATATTATAAAGAAACTGCAGTTTATTATACAAAACAATTTGAAACAGATGAAATAATTATTGTATTAAATAAAAATAAATCATTATCAGAACAATTTGATATTTTAGATAAAATAAAAGAATTTATTAATAATAATAATAGAAATGATGAAGAAGTAAATTCAAATGAACTTTTAAAAAATAATGTTCAAAAAGGCTTAGAGATAATTAAAGATATATTTAAATTATTTATTGATGAAGATAAAAAAAACTCAACTGAAAATATTAATTATAATAAAACTGAAGAAAGAAATGGAAATAAAACATTAGAAAATAATAATAAAACAAATAAATTTTTGTATAAAAATTTAAGGATTAAAAATCAAGAAAAAGAAAATAAAAAGGGAGAGAAGGATAAAATTCATCATTTTAATATTTTTTTATATTTAATAATTTATTCAATTCTCTTTTATTTTTTTTATAAGAAATATCTAATTACTGAAGAATATGATCCATTTAAATCAGAAATTAAAGAAATAAAAAATATTTAATTAGTAATTAAGTAAATTATATAATATTTTTTTTTAAAATTAATATAATTATTTTTATATAAAATAATGAATGATGAAAAGTATTTTAAATGAATTTTAATTTTGATGAAATACACTTGAACTGAGAATTATTTATATTTTAATTATTTAAAATCTTAAATTTGATAAATTATTTATTTTAAATAATAAAAATATTGGTTTTAAACATACTAAAAATAAATTATTTAAATATCTTAAAAAAAATTTTCAAATTTAATAATTAATATTATTGGGGATTGGGGATTGGGGATTGGGGATTGGGGATTGGGGATTGGGCCCAATCCCCAATCCCCAATCCCCAATCCCCAATCCCCAATCCCCATAATGTCAAATAT
>Ga0256407_10013743_pt1 | contig 10785 bp, 6 predicted proteins | sample RumenRJG_04DNA_FD_193489 | JGI IMG/M metagenome (GOLD analysis project Ga0256407, IMG submission 193489) | Bovine rumen microbial communities from Lethbridge, Alberta, Canada - RJG_04 | ecosystem: Host-associated > Mammals > Digestive system > Stomach > Rumen | place: Canada: Alberta | collected... | reverse complement strand
TGGTTATGTTGTATTGCTCGGATCTGAAAATTCCACTGCCAAATCGATGTGCTCGGAGGTCAGGTTTTTCTAAAGTGGCATAGGGAAAAGAGGGTTTATGACTTCCACATATATACCAGAAGAGCCTAAATAATAGTATTGGATCAAAATTTAATATTGAGCACAAGTAGCTTTTTTATTAATGTGATCCTTGTATCACATCTTGTTCATGCGTAGGCCCTGTAAAAAATTCCGGCAAACAGCGGTTTATACGATTTACGTCACGTTATTAAATAAATCCATATGATAGAATGAAAGGGTACGCTATAAGTTCCTGGAGTTTGTCATGGGATTTATCAGAAAAACATTTAAAGGGATCCGAAAACTTTTAAAAGCAATTCTCTGGTGTATAAAAATTGCAACATTGCTGTGTGCGGTTTTTCTCAGTTGCAAAACTTACACTGATATAATTGTAAACAACAAAGTCAGCGGAACCGTTGCCAATGTGGTATTCAATATAGCCATTACCTGGATAGTTGCCATACTGATTGTTATGGTAATAGATGTCCTTGTGCATAAACTCAACAGCAACAAAGAAGAAAATTTTTACTACTGAAATTTTTTTTACCGGCTGATTCTCGTTACATACATACGTAATTTTTAAGGCTCTGACAATTTCAGAATCTGTTTAAACACAATCATTGCCACTTTTATACATATGCAAATAAATTAGGTGTTACTTGCTGCACTAAAAGTTTTCATTGGCTTAAATCCAAGTTCATCCAGTAATTCAGAATCTGTTTAAAATCACGCGGCAGTCTTATTAACAAGAACTTGAACGGAATCAATGATGATATCATCGGTCTTATTGAAGGAAGTTCAATCCAGTTCAGCTGTACCGCATTCCAGAATGATATGGATCAATTAAAAACAAGAATGATGTTTTTTCACTGCTGATTTGTCTCGGATGCGTGGATGAAGGTGATAATTATCCTCTTGCCTATGTTCCCTGCAGGAAAATAAAAATGCCCTTGCAGATCTGGTAAAGGTGCATTCTTGGTTTAATTCCATGCCTGTTATTGAGCGTTCAGAGTCACTTTTTAAAGCAATAACCGCCCCTGACGGCAACAGAACTGCTGAAATAATTACGCAGATTCACAATTCACCCAATATATCACATCTTACATATAACCGCGAGGAATCAATGGTGTTCTGCCTGATCTCCGGACTTATGTGGAGCACGGAAAAGGAATATGAATGCTTCCGGGAGCTTCAGTCCGGCAAAGGAAGCGCAGATCTTGTTTATGTTCCGAAAAGAAACGCACGCCTTCCGGTTCTGCTCATTGAGTTCAAATACGGACGGAGTGCGGAAGAAGCCTTGCATCAGATTAAGGAAAAGGAATATTTCAGCCGATATCGTAACGGCGACTATCAGAATGATATTCTGTTAATCGGTATCAACTACAATCCGAAAACAAAAGATCATCAGTGCATCATTGAAAAGATGCAGTAAATTTTTTCGTTTTCGTGATCTTTCACTGCATCGAAAATGATTGCGCAGCAGAGACGGGACCGCCATCCCGAAAGTTTTCTTCAAGAAACAAAAAGAGAGCCGTTACGAATCAAGGCCCTCTTTATGTTCTGAACAGGTATGAACGCTATGTCAGTTCATCTTCATTCAGTTTTTATTCCTCTTCCTCATCTCCGCCGTCTGCAAAACCATAGCACGGATCCGCTCTCCATCTGATCTCCTGGGCATAAGCGAGAATATCAACCAGTTCATGATTTTCAACCCGTCTGTCAACAACGTCGGGAGCTTCACTGAGCAAATAGTTAAGATACTGAATCGAACTTGAAGGAACAGGAGTCATCTGTGTCATTTTGTTCAAAAGAGCATGGGCCCTGTACACGTTATCATTCCGATCATTGGTACAGAAAGGAAGCTTCAGGCAGTCAAACCATAATTTAAGATCATCCCAGCCGGCAAAAACATCAGCTGAAGGAGAATCGAAAGAAATTTTCTGAATCTGTTTAAGATAGGAAATTAATTTATTTTCCTTTAAAAGAGTAATCAGCGAACGTTTTCCTGTTACCGACATGAAAAATCTCTGCACTGCAGTTCTGCAGTCATCCGATAAAAATTCACGGGGTGCTTTGTCAAGATCCTGCAGCAAATCCACATCCGCCCATGAATTTTCCAGATCTGACAGACGACCGATAAGTTCATCCATCATTTTCTTCAGCGTGAGCATCGCTGCCGCAGGTTTATTGATCCATTGGGACATGGAAAGCATGGCATCATTGGCAAGTTGAACTGCGTGCACAACCATTCCGGTACCCGGCAGGGACAGAGTTTTTCTGTCAATACGCCTGCTGATGCTCTGTTCCAGTTCATCCCAGCTGCCGGCAGAAGCGGCATCGGATACAGCACTGTCAATCCATAAAATTCTATTTACCTGATTTACCATTATTAACTCCTATATAATTGATTATTCGATTTTTTTAATTTAATATGATTATTATAATGTGTGCAGAATTGTGTCACACAGCGCTGATCTTACCATAAATTAAATTCCAGTAAAGTCCCGTGATCACGTTTTATGATCATGGACAGTTTTATCGGACCGAAACACAATTCTGAATTAATTGTAACGATATGATTTTTCTGAAAAAAATTCCGGACAACACTGCACTGAAAAGCATAACGCGCAGACTGTCCGGATTCATGCCGGTTTTGCAGACATTCAGATATTCAGCCTGTAAACAAGATTACTGCTGCGGCTGCTTTGCATTGCCGCATATTCCCTGATATAGCCGTTGTAGTTTCCGTAGATGGTCACAAAGTTCTTTGCTCTGGTAATACCGGTATAAAGCAGTTCCCTGGTAATAAAAGTACTGCGGTAGCAAGGCAGAACCATAACGGTATGATCAAATTCAGAACCCTGTGATTTATGAACAGTCATGGCATAGGCAAGTTCATAATCTGAAAGCTCGGCAGTTGAAAAATACCGGTAGCTTCCGTCGCTCATCTGAAACAGTACCTTCATCTCCGGACGATCCTGATTCTCTTCGCCGGGGGAAAACATGGTAATGCCGATATCCCCGTTAAACAGCTGAAGATGATAATTATTCTTGTTAATCATGACAGGACGTCCAGGATACCAGTGTTCACCCCAGGTGGAGGTCTGCGCCTTCAGGTATCTTAGTCTGCTATCGTTCCCATACCATTTAAGCACCCTGTCCTCCATTTCACGGTTAAGGTTCTCGACACCGAAAGCGGTACCACGATTGGTACAGAGCACACGGTACTGATTGAATACGGCAAACAGCCTGTCTGCTTTAGCACGTTCATTCTCATCAGCCAGATTTACAATAATTTTGCCGGCCTTCCGATCAAGCGGATAACCGATAAGTTCTCTTACCTCGGCGAAATAATCGGCAAAACTGTAGTGTTCCACCGTATCGGCCACCATGTTATTAAACAAGTTTCCATCGGAGCTGCGGAAATTTATTTTTATACTGTCCGGGAAAGACTGCTTGAGGATTTTTGACAGATAATCCTTTTCAGTTTTTTTATCCATCGGGAATTTATTTTCAGGCTCGATGATTTTAACACTCTGTCTGCCGTCGGTGTCGTTGAGCATTCTTTCATAAACCTCTCCCGACTCCATAAGATCGTTGCTGTTGATATCCGATGCAAGAGCGCCGATTGCCTTTGCCTTGGCAAAACGGAAACTTTTGTACAGCTTTGCAACCGCGGATGAAACGTCAAACGGGAACAGCCTGAGGCTTTCACATCCTGTCAGTCCGACAAGGGTATTCACAAGTTCAAACTGTTTCTTTCTCCTTTCTCCCGCAATACCGTTTTCTAATCTGAAAGCATGGCACAGATCGGCAAGAATTGAACCCGCTTCAACAGATGGAAGCTGTTCATGATCACCGAGCAGAATAATCTTGCATCCAGGTTTAACCGCAAGCAGAAGACGAGCAAGAAGTTTCAGATCGATCATTGAAACCTCATCCAGAATTATTAAATCATACGGCAGATGATTGTTTTCATTATAGATCGGCATTTCCTTGGAAGAAACAATGCCGAGAAGTTTATGAATGGTGCTGCTGCTGCGCGGAATATTGTTCAGATACAATGAAATATCTTCGGATGAATCATCGGAAATTTTCATTTTTTCAATGACTTTGACCAGTCTGTTTTTTATATCCACTATTCCCTGATCGCCGAATGAATTCTGAATGGATTCCTTCATGCGGTTGGCAGCCTTTCCGGTAGGCGCGGCAAGACACACGTTGAAGTGACTGCCATCGATATGACGAGCATATGCAAGGGCATACATCAGCAGCAGAATTTTTGTCACGGTGGTTGTTTTGCCGGTACCCGGGCCGCCTGTTATAACAGTGAAGTTGGACAGACATGCCGTAGCCGCCGCAACTTTAGGCCATGAAACATAATTCTGATTGTTTCTTATTTCCGTCAGAACAGCCGCGGCACCGCTGTCATTGCAGGAAACCAGAAAATCATTGTCAAAGGTTGCATTCAGATTTTTTACATTGTCCGGAAAAGCCTTCTGCTCACCGAAAATCGTATCAAGAAGTTCATGTATCAGTTCATTGAATGCAGGAAGACTGCCGTTTATTTTTTTCAGTTCGGAATAGAATGTGCGGATTAGATCAAAGGAATGATCGGAATGGAATACCTCATCGCGGATTTTCCGCGCCACTCTGGTTTCATAATAGAAATTTTTACCGAAATACAGACACGGATCACTGCTGTCGCACGGATAGCAGACAAGCGGAGTTTTGAATTTTCCGTCTCCGTCGTCATTTTGTTTCACCAGACTGAAAATTTTAGGAAATCTGCCCAGCAGATCAATATAATCTGCAACCGCATGTTTGCTGTCATAATCAAGAAGATCCTGCCAGAACCGTCTGAAAAGCATTTCTGTCAGTTCATCGCATCCGGCTGCTGTACTGTTTTCAGGTTTATCCCTGTATTTGTCAAACTGATATTTTTTGAATTTTTTCTGATATCTGAAACTGTTAAGAACAGAAATATCGTAAATTCTCTCCACAAGTTTTTTTATGTATGAAGATGATGCACCGTTTTCTGTATTTACAAAACGGATACAGATATCTCCGTAGGAATATGCAGTCTGATTGAGAATAATCAGGTAAAGAACAATTTTTATATCACTTTCCGTCATATCCCCGCTATTCTCCTCGGCGCAATCACAGCTGCAGTCATCCCGGCATATGAAGGAATCAAAACCGGCAGGAACAAATCCGTTTTTTAATTCGTCACCGGACAGTACGTCCCTGTTTTCATATTCATAAATCAGCTGATACAGAGTTGAGACATAATGATATGCTATATCCGGCAGGTACAGCTGCTCTTTAACCTGAGCTATGAAATTTAAAATTTTCACATGGGTATCATAACTGATCATTGCCGTTCTCCTTCTCAGCACCAAATAAATTATCAAGTTTCTCAATAAAATCATTATTCTGATTAACATGAGGCAATTTCACATCAAAACATCCGTATATCTGTTTATTTCCAAGAGAATCACTGCACTTCACGTCAATAACAGGATTTGCAGGATTGCATCCTCTCAGGAAAAGATAAATAACACCGCCGAACACACTGCTGAAATCAAGATTTTTAATTTTTGTTTTCAGATAACGGTATAAAGCCAGTGCATAAATTGAATACTGAAAATCATACCTGTGCTCCGCAACAGCTTTGGCCATGTTTTCACGGGAATAGCATTCCGTTCCGTCGCCGAGATGGTTACTCTTGTAATCCACAATGTAATATTTTCCGTTATGGAAAAATATAAGGTCAATCTTTCCGGTAAGAAGTCCTGTAACCCTGTCAAAGGTAAATCTGTTCAGAGGATCTCCGTCATCATCGGTATCGGCCGTATTATTATCATCTTCCTTTTTAATTGCGCTGAGCCACTCGTTATTGCGGTAATATCCGGTGAAAAATTCATTGATTTCCTTTCCTGTTATATTGCCGAGTCTGAAGGTGAATTCAGCTTCCGACAGGCGGTGATTCATCGGAATGTCGGACAGATGAACAAAGGTGTTTTCGCCAATAACAAGAGGAGTATCCACAATATTCCTGAACCATTGCGCAAGAACACCGATGCCCTGAGGTTCACGCCAGTGCCTGAGAGTTGATGAATTGGCGAAGAAACTCCTGGTTACGATTCTTTTGATATAATCCTCCAGTGATTCAAACAGCGGGTCGCCCGACAAGGCTCTGCCTTCATCAAGCTGATGCTGAAAATCACGTTTTTCCATCATATTATGAAGAAAATCACCTGGTTTGCTTCCCTTAGGGAAGGAAAACTGATTCATGATGTAGGAGACTGCTCCCTGATCATCATTCTGTCCTTCACCCTCATGGCTCAGTTCTTCATTATTACCGCTTCCGGCGCTGTTGACTTCAAATTTTTTACTCTTGGTCACACCGCGTGCGACAAGATTGGAATAGGAGGTCACTGCCCAGGTACGATCAATATGCTCATTAAATACTGCCGGACCGTAACAGTCAGAATTTATTTTTTCGCTCTGCTCCAGGTCCGCATCTCCTCCTTCATTCTGCATGACAAACTTACGCCCCATGACAATGGTGTTGTAATCGCTGCTGATATCTCCCAGACTTGAATACAGTGCAGACATATTGTCCTGCACGCCGCCGGTTTTCGTGGTGTTTTTTCTGTATTCATCGAATACCTCATCCATAGTTTCAAGATAACACCGCCATAATTCAGAAAGAGTTTTATCCAGTACCTGAATGTTTTCATTTTTTTTCTTTCCTTTGCCTCTCTGCACCGGGGCTGCAGCATTCTTTTCGGAAGAGTTCAATTCGTATTTACCCTGCAGGGCTGCGCCGAGAATTGAATTTCTTTTGAATCCGGACAGTTCAGCTTTTTTTGCACCGAATTTTGTTCCGGCAGATATCGCAAAACAGTTGCAGAAACGAGCTCTGGTTACTGCTACATAAAGCAATCTGATTTTCTCCTGCATTACCTCATTGTAGGTTTTTTCCGGAGCATCACCGTAATTGCTGCTCTTTGAAGAATTATCGCTGCTGAAGGAGATATTCAGCATGCCCTTCTTGCCGATTTTGTCAAAATTATTCACTCCAAGTATATTCAGTTTGGAAATGGACTGATCCTTTTCAAATCTGCCGCTGCCATCGGCAGGATCCGGCTGCTCATGATAGCAGACAGGATATTCCATTGCCTGTTCAAGTCCAATAAACGGAAGCAGTACAATCTTATATTCAAGACCTTTTGATTTGAATATGGTCACAATGCTTACGAGATCGTCCTCGGAATCCAGTCTCAGTTCATTTTTATTACGGTCGCCGTTTTCACTGTCATCCCCTTCCTCTGCGGTATTTTTGCAGAAATCTGAATATACTGCCTGCGGAGATGATTCCGAATCTTCATTCTCCTGAATTATTTCGGCAATCTGCATAATATTGGTGATTCTCTGTTCTCCGTCATCAAAGCTTCGCAGTCTTTTAAACAGTTCTATCGACGGATCATTTATGAAACAGTAAAAAGAAGCAAGAAATCCTCTCTTTTCCCACAATAATCTGCATCTTCCTGCAAGATTAAGGAATTTATCATATGACTGTGAATCGGTTATTAATTTATGAATTTCCTTCAGTGACAGATTCAGCAAAGGATCAACTATCAGCTTTCTTACCCTGGAAAAATCACGGATATACAATAATGCCGACATGTAATTTTTCATAAATTCATTTTCAAGTTTAACGGCCCTTACATTTTCCCTGCTGGAAAGATATACGGACTTTATACCGTATTCCAGCAGAGCGCTTCGAACGGAAGCCGCCTCGTCCTCCCTGCTGACAAGAATTGCAAAATCCGACAGTTTCAATGGAGTTAATGAATTGGAGCCTTTATCCCTGAATGCTGCTTTTGTAAGCAATTCATGCAGCTGGAACGCACAGATATTTGACAGAATTCTTGTCTGCTCTGCTTTTTTTAAATGTCCAAGCACGCTTTCATCATCTATGAAATCATGTACGTCGGTGTATATTACAGGTGTCACCGGAGAAACACTGCCGTTGTTATTCCACACCAGTTCCTCCCCTTTTTCCCGGGAATTAACTTCGGTAAATTTTATTTCCGGAGTTCTGAACACATTTCTTTCATCGGCAGGATCTGCAGTCGGTTCACTTCTGAAAAGAGCATTGACAGACAGTACGGTCCTAGGATCTGATCTGTAATTGGTATCCATATTGAAGAACTGACCGTCGGCAATATCACTGTTCTTTTTTCTGGCATAGAAATAGGTGTTGATATCCGCATTTCTGAAGCGGTATATCGACTGTTTCGGATCTCCTATCAGAAATAAAGAGCAGATATAATCATCCCTGTTTCTGATTGGATTTCCCTTAGTGGCACCCATTAAATAAATATTGTAGAAAATATCATACTGAGCCTTGTCGGTATCCTGAAACTCATCAATCATGGCAACCGGATATAAATCGCGGATCTTTGCTATCAGGGTATTTTTTCCTGAAACGCTTTCCTGCACGGCATCTCTCAGATTTGTAATCAGATCGTCAAAAGACAGGACGTTTTTCAGTTTCTTGATCTGCTCCTTTCGCAGATTGGCTTTTTCAAAAAATGATTTGCACCATAAGGAGATTTTTTCGCTTATTAAAGAGGAATATTCCGTCAGACATTCTGTCAGCTTATCCGAGTCAAAAAAATTCTTGTCTCTTAATTTTGTAGTTTCAACCTCATGCAGAGGAAAATCCATTTTCACGGAAACACAAAATTCAATCAGCGGATTTATGGTAGCAGGAGCAGCATCAAGTTTTTTATGTGAAAATCTAATAAATTTTTTCAGAGTATCACAGATATTATAAAGTTCTATTAATTTTGTCTGTTCAATAATGCTGAAGCATCTGTCAAATTCCTCGCTGTCGGCAAACAGATTTCTGTAAACACTGAAAAAATTCTTCAGAACCGACTGAAAACCGCTGGTAAGTTCAGCAAATTTAAAAGCTATATCCGTTTCAGATTTTTCTTTGAATGCAATTACTTCGTCCGCTCTGTTTATATTCTTGAATACCTCGATATAATTTTCAGGATCAGACAGGACACAGAAAATCTCACGTTCGAAACTATTCAGATCACTACGGTAGAATTCCTTTCTTATTTCCTTGAACAGAGCCTGGTGAATGATATCATTCTCATCATCGACAAATTTATTTTTAAAAAGAACTCCTGATTCAAAAGCGTTTCTTTTCAGCATATTCTGGCAGAAACTGTGAATTGTGGAAATTGATGCCTTATCAATTTTATTTTCCGCAATCTTCAGCAAATTAATCCATTTATTCAAATTTGATTTGATTTCAGAGGTAAAATTTTTTTTCTTGCCGTCAAAAAGTGATTCAAGCAGAGTGCAGGCAAAATCATCAAGGTTGACAACATTGGAAAGATTATCGGATTCAAGCAGAAGAGCAAGTTCAAAGGTTTCCCGTACAGACTGGATTTTTTCCAGTACCTTGCGCCGCAAATCAGAGGCTGCCGCATCGGTAAAGGTAACAAGCAGAATATTTTCAATATCAAGCGGAATACATTTATGACCTATGAGCAAACGCACCACCATTCCGGTAAGAGAATAGGTTTTTCCGGTTCCTGCAGAGGCCTCAAGTACCGCTGAACGTTCCAGATCCACATCCTCGATCCTAAATTGTTTCAATGTTCCATTCACATACGAAGTCATAAATTTTCCTCTTAATAATCAATTTCCCAATCAGTTTTAAATTTGAACCGCGAGTCTTGTTCCCGAAGGCTCTATGCATTATGAATTTTTGCCCTGTTTATTTTCATCCAATTCAACCAGCAGAAGGGAAGGATAAATAAAGCAGTTACATAAATAACGCCATAGTATGCCAAAATTAAAACATGAATAATCCCTGTAAATTTCTATTGAACGGTCGCCAATATAATTTCCTGCGTTGTAATTTAACAATATATTAAGAAAATCTTCACAGAATTTTTTATCTTTGTCTTCACAGACGGAATTACGGATATATGCGCTCAGATGATTGAAATCGGTATAATCAGGGATCTGATCAATCATGTTCTGCACAGATCTGTTCAGACATTTAACTGAATAATCAGATTTTCCGGTTTTATCAGGTTCAAAGGAAAAATAATCGGCAAACCGTCCTGCAGCGGAACCATTCCTGCCGTCCTTCTGTTCGTTTTCTTCAGCAGAATCATCCTGTTCCGTGCTTACGGCTGAATAATTTTCAAATAATTGCATCAGCCAGTCAGCAATGGTTTCTTCCTTATACAAGAATTCATTTTTCTTTTTGTTCGTGGCGGCTCTCACAATAACAGTCGGTTCATATTCCTGCATACCGTGAATATATTCGATAATCAGCGATTCAAGAATTTTTTTCGCAAGATTAATATTTTTTTCAAAACCAAGAGTATAAACAGAAGAATTCTTACCTGAAAATACCTGTTTGTAATCAGTAATGTAATACGAAAAATCAATATTTTCCGCCACGAGGCACAGAGTTTCAACATATGCTCTTCTTTTGAATTTTTCCGGATTATGCGCATAGTTTGATTTAAGGTATACCAGGTTGCGCCTGCTGTCCTCATAGAGATCGTCAATTGTGCCCTCCAGAGAAACAAGATAGCCGTTCGGATATTTTCCATGATATTCAGTAGGCAGCAGATTATCCGGAATTCTGAACTGAAGTTTAATTAATTTCGGAAC
>Ga0256407_10013740_pt1 | contig 10786 bp, 5 predicted proteins | sample RumenRJG_04DNA_FD_193489 | JGI IMG/M metagenome (GOLD analysis project Ga0256407, IMG submission 193489) | Bovine rumen microbial communities from Lethbridge, Alberta, Canada - RJG_04 | ecosystem: Host-associated > Mammals > Digestive system > Stomach > Rumen | place: Canada: Alberta | collected... | reverse complement strand
TTAATATTGAACGAATTGATGAAATTGAACGTGAAGTAAAGCATGATGTCATAGCGTTTTTAACATGCGTAAACGAAAGTCTTGGAGATTTAGGCAGGTATGTTCATGTCGGAATGACAAGTTCTGATGTTATAGACACTGCTTTTGCTCTGCAAATTCAAGACAGCGCAAAAATTATACTTAAAGATTTGAATACCGTAATCGAAACATTAAAAAAACTTGCAAATGAACATAAAAATACAATTTGCATAGGCAGAAGTCATGGTATTCATGCCGAAGTCATGACTTTTGGGATAAAACTTTGTAATTGGATTGACATATTAGAAAGGCAAAAAGAAAATTTTGAACAGGCAACAGAACAAATTCATGTAGGGCAAATTTCCGGTCCTGTCGGGACATATAGTAATATCCCCCCTGAAATAGAAGAAATTACATGTAAAAATCTCGGTTTGAAGCCGGCAAGAATTTCAACCCAAATTATTGCCCGTGATTATCACGCACATTTTATGCAGGCTTTGGCTCTCATTGCAACAGTAATCGAGCAATTTGCAACTGAAATTCGCCACTTGCAAAGAACTGAAGTTCTGGAACTTGAAGAAGGATTTTCTAAAGGGCAAAAGGGGTCTTCGGCCATGCCTCATAAGAAAAATCCGGTTTTGAGCGAAAATTTATGCGGGCTTTCAAGGGTTGTAAGGTCAAATTCGGTTGCAGCAATGGAAAATGTTGCACTTTGGCACGAAAGAGATATTTCACACAGTTCGGCAGAAAGAATTATTTTTCCTGACAGCCTGACTTTAGTTGATTTTATGCTGAACAGATTTAACAACATAATGGAAAATATTGTGGTGCATAAAGATAATATGCTTTCGCATAGTGAAGAATTTGGCGGGATTGTATATTCGCAAAAAATGTTACTCTCTCTTGTTGCAAAAGGGCTTTCAAGAGAAGATGCTTATAAAATTGTTCAAAAAAATGCACTTAACGCTTTTGAAAATCATGGAAATTTCAAACAAAATGTACTTTGTGACAATGAAGTTACAAAATACTTAACACCTGAAGAAATTGAACAAATATTTAATCCTCAAGAATTTTTGAAAAATATTGACCACATTTATAAAAGAGTTTTAGAATAAAAAACAGGACAGATAAAATCTGTCCTGCTTTTATAATTTATTCTATTTTTATTTTTTAACTTGCGGCATTTGGAGTATTGGGACTTTTGTATTCAATCCCCATATCTTTTAGAGTTTTTATAAAGTTTTCCGCACACAATCTTTGCGCTTCAGGAGGCACAATTCTCAATATCTCAACCGTTTTTGAAATAACAGGATCTTTATCATACCATCTGTTATTTGCATTAACAGGTTTCACCATTGCATAAAATTTATCTATAGTTTCTTTGGAAACTTTTTCTTCGATTTTTTGTAAGAATATTTCCGCCTGCGCCTTTAACTCGGTTTGATAATTTCTTAACAAATCGATTACTTCCAACAATAACGGGTCATGATCGTACCAACGCTTATAAGTAGGACTCATTATGTTTAGCCTCCGTTAGGTTAAGGGGATTTTCGTCTTTTCTTTCTATCTTCCCTCCCAACAATCTTATCTTATTTTCAAAATTTTCGTATCCTCTATCTATATGATGTATTTTTTCAACGATAGATTCGCCATCAGCCATCAATGCAGCAACAACAAGAGCCGCACCTGCACGCAAATCACTGGCTGTCAGGTTTGTACCCGATAACTTCTTCACTCCTTTGATAATTGCATGGTTTCTGTCCTGATGAATATCTGCACCCATTCTGTTTAAATCCGGAACCTGCATAAAGCGGTTTTCATATAAACTTTCGGTGATAATACCCACTCCGTTTGCAGTTGTTAATAACACCATCGCCATTGATTGCAAATCTGTCGGGAACCCGGGGTAAGGCTGAGTAATATAATTTATTGAACTCAGTCTGTTTTTACAACTGACTTCCATTGATGTCGGATCTAAAAGTTTAATATTAGCACCCATTTTTAACAATTTATTAGTGTAAAAAGTCAAATGCGCAGGATAAATATTTCTTATAATCCCTTTACCTTTAGTTGCAATAATGGCAGTCATATAGGTACCCGCTTCAATTCGGTCAGGAATCGTAGTGTATTCAATTGAATGTAAATGTTCCGGTTTAACACCATTAATGATAATTTCAGAAGTACCTGCACCGTTTACATCTGCACCCATTGTATTTAAAAAGTTTGCCAAATCAATAATTTCAGGCTCTTGCGCAGCATTTTGGATACGAGTTGATCCTTCTGCCAAAACAGATGCGAGCATTATGTTTTCGGTTGCACCTACTGACGGGATATCAAGATAAACTTCCGCGCCGACAAGTCTATTCGCCTTTGCTATTACATAGCCGTTTTCAATTTTTATTTTTGCACCCAAAGCCTCAAGACCTTTGATATGAAAATCAACTCTGCGTTCGCCTATTGCACATCCGCCGGGCATTGCAACCTTTGCTTCTCGGCAACGGGAAACTAATGCACCCAAAACTACAAATGATGCTCTCATTTTGCTGACCAACTCATAAGTTGCAGTTACACTTGTTAATTCACTTGCATCAATTACAACCGATTTTTCTTTCCTGTTGTAATCTATTTTGGCACCAAGTTGTTCTACAACCTTAAGCATTATATCAACATCGGTTAATTCCGGTACATTATAAATTTTAGTCGAACCCTTGACTAACAGAGCCGCTGCAATGAGTTTGAGAACAGAATTTTTTGCTCCGCCTATCTGTACTTCGCCTTTTAATGGGGTTCCACCTTTTATATAAAACTTTTGAGCCAATTTCGCCTCCAAAAGAAATTATCTACATATCCTACAATATATCATAATACAATCTTATGAGTTTGATGTAAATAAATTACAATATGTAAAGAAAAAAGACATTAAGACGATGAGTTTTAAAATTCTTATCAAGTTATTTGTGAATCGTGAGTCGTATTTAAACACTAACCAACTTATCAAGTTTCATGCGATAAAAGTCTACATTGATGTTAAGTTTTTCTCCGATAGATAAAAGCACATTGACAAAATCCACATCCTTTTGATTTGGTTCATGAGCATAATTGTCTATAATATCGCCAATTCTGTGGTAAATTTTGTTGTAATAAATATTTTGCGCCTCAGCCATATCAATATTGAGTTCAAGTTTTTCAATAATTGAAAACAAGTCAGCAACCGCATCAGCCTGACGGGCTTCAAAACTCTTTGTCAAGCGATTAAGATTCGTAATAACTTTTTTTGCAAAATTCTTATTAGATGGCATTTTATCAATATCAATACCCATCTTTTTCGCTTCATAGTTTATAGCCATAATCTGCTGAATGACATTTTCATCAACAAAACCGGAACTGTCTTTTAAAAGTTCATTGTATCTGTGACTCAATGTATAACCGGCACTGATTTTAAATTCTTTCGGAATTTCAAGCCCCAAACTTTGCATATGATAAATGGAACTCTTGCCCTGATCATACATTTCTTCATATCTTGTAGCAAATTTCTTCAATTGGTCTTTCAATAAAATCTGCAAAATTTTCTTTCTTTCTTCGATAAATATGTCCTTCAAAGTAAAATATTCTTTACCAAATTTTTCGTCTAATGCACGAATAATTTCTGTTTGAGGATAAAGAACAAATGTTTTTATCAAAGTGTTTTTAAGTTCGTTATAATCCTCATTAGAAGAAAATTCTTTTATGGCACAGTGAAAATCTCCGTCAGCGTATTGCATAAGCGCAAATACAAGATTTGATTTTTGCAGGGTAATTTTTGATGTAACCTCAATATTACCCACAACAAGATTTGAATTGCCTTTTTCAACTGTTTGATAATTGTTTCGCTGAACTTTGTAGCAATAAACATCTTCTTCATCTTCAAATTCCTGATACAAAGATGAAATAGCCCACAATGCTGCAACCTCTTTAAGACTAACAACAGACGGTTTTACCCATTTTTCGTAAATATCTTTCCCTGTACCGTGTTCTTTTATGTTGCTTTTTGCTTCATCAAGAATATTCAAAAACGGGGTTTCTATATCTTCACTGCTGAAGTTTGATGCAAGTTGCATTGCTCTTGCCGCATATTTCATAATCTGAACGGTTTCAATTCCGGAAATTTCATTAAAGAACCAACCGCAACTTGTATACATAAGCATTGCTTGTCTTTGCATTTCCAAAAGTTCCATCCCTCTGACTTTTTCGGTTTCAGTTAAATCAGGACGGAAATTTGCTTTTTGAAAACTTTTTATGACAGAGTTATTACGGTTTAAAACAACATCAATGTATTTGTTGCGAACTTCCCACGCACTATCATTGAAATACTTTTTACCCTCATTTTCAAAAATAATTGCAAGTTTATCTCTCAAAAAATCAAGTGCTTCTCTTAAAGGTTTTCTCCATTTTTGGTTCCACCCCGGCTGACCGCCTGTTGAACATCCGCAGTCTTCCTTCCATCTGCCGACACCATGGAAACAACTCCAGGATGATGCCTGTTTTATGTCTGCTTCATAATCGCTTTCATATTTTTCAAGATATTCACCATAATTGGTAATCTTAAATCCTTCTGATTCAGCCTTAATTTTAAGGACATAAGATAATGCCATATCGCCAAATTTTGTATGATGCCCGTAACTTTCGCCATCCGTTGCAATATTAACTAATTGCGGATAATTTCTTGATTCTGATATACCCTCTTTTAATCGGCGAATAAATTTGTTTCCGTCTTTTAAAAGTTCATCAAAGGCAACCGAACGGGAGATTGCACCGTCATAGAAAAATAAATCTATTGATTTTTCAGGTGCGGATTTGATTATATATTTGTAACTTCTTGCAGGATCAATATTGCCCCAACTGACATCCTGCCAGTCTTTATTACCGTTTTTGCGAATTTTTAATGCCTGATATGGAGATAGTATGGTAAATTTAATTCCGTTATCCGTTAAAATTCTCAATGTATCATCATCTACGGCAGTTTCAGCAAGCCACATTCCTTCGGGTTTTCTGCCAAAACGATATTCAAAATCACGAATTCCCCATTTTATTTGAGTTTCTTTGTCATGTTCATTTGCAAGAGGCATAATTATATGGTTATAAACCTGCGCAATTGCGTTGCCATGCCCGTTGTGTTCGGAAACACTTACGATATCTGCCTTTATAATTCTTTCATAAGTCAAAGGTGCATAAATTTCCATCCATGACAAAAGCGTAGGACCGAAATTGAAACTCATTCTTTCATAATTATTAACGATATCAAGAATTTTATTTCTGCTGTCAACAACTCTGGACACAGAATTAGGCGTGTAACATTCGCTACAAACCCTTTCATTCCAATCGTGGCAAGGCAACGCGCTTTCCTGCAACTCTATTGCTTCAAGCCAGGGATTTTCTCTCGGCGGTTGATAAAAGTGACCATGTATCGTTAAAAATATCTCTTTTTTTTCTTCCATAATTATTCCATTTCGTGAATCGTGAGTTGCGAGTTGTGAATTGACCTTTACAAATTTGTTGTTTGTAAAATGTGAGATAGCACTGATAACTACTATTCACATTTTTATTCTAACACATTTTCCTCTTTTTTAGGCGGATTTTTCTTTGTAATGACTTTTAAGCCATCAACATCAAGCCACGCATCACCAAGCGCAGTCGAGAATACACGCCCCGTAAATTCGATTTCATCACCTGCATCAAGACTTATATTTTTTTCTGCAAGTTCTTTTTTGAGAAAAATTTTCATTTCCGAAAGCGGGATATTGTGATTTTCGACATCAGGTCTTTGGATGAGAATAGAAATATACTTATCTGAAGCCCTCAAAGCCGCAGGATAGTCAAGACCTAAGGTTGAAAACTTGTCAAATTTTGCTTTTATGCGAATATTTCGGTGCAGATATTTGAACGGACTTGCCACAACATCAAGCGCATTGACAGTGGTATATTGTACCGCCGAATTTGCCGCAACTGTTTTTGAAACAGTTGAAGATGTTGTCTGAGAATAAACTCCGGCACCAACTCCTAAACTTATAACCAATGCTAAAATTATACTGATTTTTTTCATATTAACCTCTTATTTAATGTCTATATCCCACAGTTTAACACACAAATAACAATAATTGTACTGCCTTATTATATATTATCTTTTTTTCCTAAAAAGTCAAAGGGGTAAAGAAAGGGAACGATAAATTCGTGAGTTGGGCTTTCAGCCCAACGAAGGACATTGGGATAGGATGAACCCCAACTTACTTATTAATCTCGCAAAAGTCTATTCACTATTCACAATTCACTACTCACTTAATTTTCCCCTCTTGCATTTTATAAAATTTGCATGTATAATCTTTTTGAAGGGTGAAGAGATTATAGATTTTTTAAGTTATCTATTAGGTTATTTACAGCCCTTGGAAAGAGATATACTCCGGTAGATGAGTACAACAGAATTTAATTACAAGTATATTAAAGAAAATTCAAGTGCGGGAAGTTGGCGCAGAGGCTACGAATACCATTTAAAAGATATGGTATATGACAATTATCCCGAAAAGAATTTTTATATGGGTAAGGTCAAAGGAAACTTTCAAGACCATTATAATACTGACCTTATTTTTAAGAAAAATAAAGTTGAAGCAAGATGTAACTGTCCGCTAAAAGAAGAATGGTGTAAACATGCCGTTGCGGTAGCACTCAAAGCCATTGATGCGCACGCTTATGAAGATTGGCTTTCTACAAAATTCGGAATGGAATTTGATTTCCCTGATGAAAACACCGCACTGACAGAACAACCGCAGGGAAGTTACATTTTCCACTTTAATTCAAAACGAAAAGCAAACTTTTTCTCTGTTTTGGTTCGCTCAAGAGAAACAGGTAAAATTATAAGACAAATCGAACCGCTTTTCAGAGCAATTTTAGAAGCACAAAGACAGGATAAAAATTTTGAACTGAATGATTCTCAAAAAGTCGAATTTTTGATATTCAAAGAACTTTTGCAGATTTCAAGACAGGATAAAAAAGCAGGCTGGTATGATGTTCCGATAGCAAAGTTCGGTTCGATTTTCCCGCTTCTTGCAAAGGCTGACGAAGTGTTAGACGAACGCACAAAAGAGCGTCTGAAATTTATGGACGAAGAATGGAAACTCGTTCTTTATGTCAATAAATCGCAAACTCCGGGGACATTATTATTATCTTTGGAATGGCAAAGACCTGACAGAGATGATGTTTATCCGTTTGAGGAAGTCAGATATTTTTCAAGACATTTAAAATGGGGCAGATACAAAAATGTGATGTTTCCGACGAATGTTGCCATTCAGTCTTTACCGCAAAGCATTACAAAAGCATCATTTACAGACTTAAAAGATGCAGAATGCGGAAAATTTATCTATGAAGATTTGCCAAAACTTCGTGAAGTGATGGATGTTGTAATAGATGATGAAATTTCACAACTCATGCTTGAAGAGCGTCCGCCAATTAATGTTGTGACAATGGGTATAGATTATGACCAAAGTTTAAAAGCAGAATTGAATTTCGAATATGATGGGGTTAGAGTACCGTATTCAAAGACTGCGCAGGACAAAGCACCGTATATTACGGTCAAAAAACCTGATTCTGATGTAATATATTGGGTAAAGAGAAACTTAAAACACGAAAACGAAGCCTACGCAATGCTTTTGGCATGTAAATTTGTTCCTATGCAGACAAATAATTTGGCTTTGGAAAAAGAAACTGCGATAGATTTTTATAATTATTATTTAAAACAGGCAGGCGAAGGCTGGAAGTTTGAAGAAAAAGACGATATGTCATTTTTCAAAATTATGGAAAATCCATTCAAACTTTGTGCGCAGATTGATTTTTCAAAGGAACAACCGGACAGTTTTGATGTAAAAATATTCGGTCAGGTCGGAGAGGAAATCATTGATTTTGACGAAATTTATGATACCGCTTTAAAAGACGAAAAATATTCAAGAATAAGAAGCAACGGTTTTGTTGAATATCCTGTTCAGAGCATTTATGCAATGATGCGTACATTCAACTCGTTTGATGTTTACCGCAACGAAGATAACACCTTTACGGTAAAAACATTCAGAGCAGGTTTGATTAACGAACTCAAAAATCTTGGTATTGAACTGATTTTGAGTGACAAATTTAAAGAATTTTGGGACCAGATGTCCACATTTTCGACTTCTGAAAATCTTGAACTGCCTAAAGGAATTAATGCCGATTTCCGTGAATATCAGTTAAAAGGCTTCGGCTGGTTATGGTTTATGTATAAATACGGTCTGAACGGAATTTTGGCTGATGATATGGGTTTGGGTAAAACTTTGCAGGCACTTACTGCCGTACAAAAGGCAAAAGAAGTTGACGGACCAATGCCGACACTTGTAATTGCACCTACAACGGTTGTATTTAACTGGGAAAACGAAATTCAAAAATTTGCCCCGGAACTCACATGTTTGAAACTTCAGGGCGGAGAAAGAAAACAATTCTTCAAAAAAATTCCTGAGTATGATGTCGTAATTACAAGTTACGCACTTGTCCGACGAGATATTGAAAAATTAAAAGATATCAATTTCAGATATATAATTCTTGATGAATCGCAAAATATTAAAAATGCGACTTCTCAAACTGCAATGGCGGTAAAACGACTTCAATCAATGCATAAATTGGCACTTTCGGGTACACCGATTGAAAATAAACTTGAAGAATTGTGGAGTGTATTTGATTTCTTAATGCCGGGATTTTTGTTCTCAATGGGAGATTTTAACTCGCATTATGTCAATCCGATTATGGAACGCCATGACAAAGTTGTTGAAAAGCGTCTTAAATTGCAGATTTATCCGTTTATCTTGCGTCGTATGAAACGAGATGTTGCAAAAGACCTGCCTGATAAGGTTGAAAACGTTGCATACTGCGAAATGACAGAAGACCAAAGAGATTTCTATTTACAAGTTCTTGATTCAACTAAAGAAGAATTGTTCAAATCTATTGAGCAAAACGGACTTGAAAAGAGCAGAATGTCTATCTTCTCGGCACTTTTGCGTATGCGTCAGATTTGCTGTCATCCGAGACTTTATGATAAAGACAATGTTAAAAATATTATTTCATCAGGCAAATTTGAAAAACTTAAATCAATGCTTGAAGAAATCGTATCAGAAGGTCACAGAATTTTGTTATTCTCTCAATTTGTCAATATGCTTGATATAATAAAGGCTTGGCTTGACAGGGAAGGCATCAAGTATGAATATCTGACGGGTAAAACAAAAGACCGTAAAGAAGCCGTTGACAGATTTAATAATGACCCGACAATACCGATATTCTTAATCAGTTTAAAAGCCGGCGGTACAGGTTTGAACCTTACAGGGGCGGATTATGTAATCCATTACGACCCGTGGTGGAATCCTGCTGTTGAAGATCAGGCAACAGACCGGGCATATCGTATCGGACAAACCAAAAAAGTATTTGTTTATCGACTTATTACGAAAAATACGGTTGAAGAAAAAATTCAGAAACTCAAAGGGGTCAAACGCGATCTTGTTGACAGCGTAATTTCCGTTGACAGAAATATCACCAAATCACTTACAATGGATGATATTCGTGAAATCTTCTCAGTTGATTAGTGATAAAGTTAAGCGGAGAGAACAACTTACATGTTAGAATAATTTTTTGCGTCAATATCATACTTTTTTAAGAAATATTAACTTTTTCCAAAAATTTCTTAAGTTTTTATATATATTAGCCGTAAGTAAAAACATGGTAAAAGTAGATTTACATTAATTAGAAAGGATTAAACTAATGGTAGATGGAATCAACAATTTAGGAACAAGTTCTAATATTAGAGCTAAACAGAACATGAAAACGGCAGAATATGAAGCGAAAAAGGCTTCTATTTTTGGAAACAATTCAACTAAAGAACTTAAAAGAAAAGTTGATTCAGATGAAAAACATGAAATTCTTGTAGGCAAAAATAAAGATGGTAAGAAAATTCGTGTTGATGCCGAAACTTTAGAAGAACTTGTAGCCGTTGACACAACAGGTAAAAACAAATATATAACTAAATCTGAATTTGATAAAATGATTCAACAAGTTTTAGGAGTAAAAGAATTGCCTGAAGGTATGACTGCCGAATTTAAAAATGGAAATTTGGTATTCAAAAGAGGCGGAGATATTTTAACATCTAAAGAAATTAGAGAAGATGCCGGTCTTATTGCTCAAAAACAAAAGGAAAAAGCAGAAGCTGACAGACAAGCAACCCAAAATCTTCTTGCAGATATAAAACCCGTACCTATAACAAATACCGATATACTTGCACAGCAAATACCGGATATAAAAATAGACATAAGACCTACACCTCAAGGAATAGAAAGTGAGCCTAAAGAAACGGTGCCGAAAGTTAGGACCAAAAAAGCAACAGTTAAAGAAACAACACCAAAACCGGTGGCTGATAATACTCCAAAATCAGATAATACACTTAAACCCGAGAATACACCTAAGCCAACTCCGACTCCTGTAAGAGCGCAAACAAAACCGAAAAAAATTATTACAACATCTCATAATTATGAAAGAGGACTTAGTTTTGCAAATGGAAATTCTATTGAAGCCGAAGATAAAAACAGCGTTTGGGATTCAGATGCTTCTTTCAACATAGGAAACGGTAAATATAATCTGAAACGAAGCAGAAGCGGATTACCAACTAATACTCTTGATTATGGGGATTTGAAATCAAATAATCAATACGGGTTCATAAATGTTGAAACCGGAGTAT
>Ga0256407_10013739_pt1 | contig 10786 bp, 5 predicted proteins | sample RumenRJG_04DNA_FD_193489 | JGI IMG/M metagenome (GOLD analysis project Ga0256407, IMG submission 193489) | Bovine rumen microbial communities from Lethbridge, Alberta, Canada - RJG_04 | ecosystem: Host-associated > Mammals > Digestive system > Stomach > Rumen | place: Canada: Alberta | collected... | reverse complement strand
TATTTTTTTAATTACATTATTATATTCTTTATTCTCTACTAATTCTTTTAAATTATAATCAGAATAATCTAAATCCCCTAATTTAGCTGTTAGATTTGATGACATTTTATTTTTTAAAACTTATTTGAAAATAAATTAATATTTATTATTAGAAAAATATATAAGTGAATTTTAAATTATTTAATTAAAACTTATTTTTCATTTTTTTGATGAAACATTGGAATTCCAGTAAAATTATTTAATTTTGCATTCCAAATAGCAGCTATAATCATTAGGATATTTCCAGGATATATTAAATATTTCAAAAAAGTTTTCTCATAATATTTTCCAAAAATGATAATAAAAGCAGAAAATGTTCCTAAAATAAAAGGAGGATGAGTAATCTTTCTTTTTTTAATATATAAAGAAAAAACACTAATAATCATTAATATACAAGTAATAGGAAACATATATTTTGAAAGATTAGATATTGTAACACCAAATGCTCCTAATAAACTTGTTATTGTACTAACATAAATTTGAGTACAAGCACCTCCAGAACAAATTATCATCATATTAGATAAATATGTTAATGCTGGAGCTATTAATGATGATGCAAAAGATAAATATATAGATTTAAATTTTTCAATTTCTCTTATTGAAAATATTGATAATTGTCTTATAAATGAATAAATTAGACAACAACTAAAAATTATTATTAGAATAAAAAGAGAAGAAAATAAATAATCATCATTTTTTGAATCTAAAAATTGATGGATATTATATATTTCTGTTATACAAAGAATATATAATATAAATGAAAAAAAATTTGAAATTAAGAATATATTTGATAAAATATTGGATTTATCAATTCCTTTTTTTTCAATTAACATATCAGAATATATTATCAAATAAAAATAATAAATGCAATATGTAATTAGATAAATATATAAAGGATAAAAAGTAACTCTCCAATGAGCCATAAAATTATCATTAAATTTCTGATATAAAAAAAAAGAAGTAAGTAAGCAAGATATATATAAAAAAATATTAGATTCCATTATAGTTAAATCTATATATTCATTGATAATCTTTTTTTGTTTAATAAAAAATGAATTTGTTTCATTTTCATCAATTTCTTTTTTTGAATCCATTTTTATATATAAATTTAAAACAATATAATTAAATTAAAAAAAAAGAAAAAATATTTTCAGAAACTCTTCTGGTGTGATAAAAATTTTTTTTTAATTGACTATAAAAATAATATAGTCACAAACTCATTTAAATTTTTATATATTAAAATTTAGGGAAATCTTTTGGATCAAATTTAAATTTCCCTTTCTTTTCTTGAGTATGATGATATTCATTTCCTCTTCCAACTTCTCCAATTTTTAAATTATCAAAAACATTTGAAAATTCTTCTTTATTTTCTTTTTTTTCCTTATGTTTTTTTCCTTTTTTTTTCTTGACTTCAGTAACACCAATTTCATTAGATTTTTCAACTTGTAAAACAGTTAAATTTTCAGTATCTTTTGGTCTTTCAACTTTAATATCTTCTTCTTCTTTTTTTTCAACATTTTGTTGTTTTAAATATTCATCAAGTGAAATAGCATTATCAGGTACATTTAATAAATCTTCTTTTTTAACTTCTTTTTCAAATTTTTTTTCTTTTCCTTTTTTATCTTTTTTAAATTCTTGTTTATTATCTTTAACATCTTCATTTTCTTTTTTATCTTCTTCACCTTCATTAACATCTTTTTCAACTTTTTCTTCATTTTCTTTAATTTCTTTATCTTCTTTTTCTTCTTTTTCTTCTTTTTCATCATCTTTTTCTTTTCTAGGATTTAAAGCACGATCAATATAATATTCATCATAATTTTTTTCATATTTTCTAGAAATTTCTTTAGGATTATCACCCCAAGTTCCTTTTCCACCAGCACCACCTTTAGAAATTTCTTTTCCTCTTCCAGTTCCACTTTTTCTTTCAAATTCTCTTTTACCTGGTTTTTTATTTTTAGGAGGATAATATTTTGGTCCTTCTTTTTGAGCATAATGATTTTGTTTTAATGAATTAAAATCATCACCTTCTTCACTTTTTTGTTTTTTTCTTTGGGGCTTATGTTTTGATACTTCTTCAAATCCTTCTTCATCTTCTATTTTTGTACCTTGATTTTCTGTATTTTCAGGACGCTTTTTTTTCTTTTTTTGCTCTGGTGCTACGAAAAGTTGTTGTGATGGTTTGTTTGATTTTACTTTTTGGAAATCTTCATTTTCATCTTCAGAATCTCTTTCTACTTTCATTTTACCAAATGGGTTAGACAATGACATTTTTTAAATTAAAAGATTGAAAATTTTCAAAAAATATAAATTTTTATTTTTTTTTAATAATATAAATATAAATAATTATTATTTTTTTTTTGAAAAAAAAAATTGATATAAAAAATAATATATTTGTTTAAATAAAAAAAAAGTTTTAATTTATTTGATATACTTTATTTTTCATTAACATGTTTTCTAAAACATTTTTTTCATTTTGTAAAGCTTGAATTTGACATAAATAATAATTTTCATTTTTTATTTTTTCATTATTTAATAATAAATATCTATCATTTATATTTTGTAACTCACATCTTAATTTATCATTATCAACTTCAACACATTGAAGATTTTGTAAAATATTTTTCAAATTATCATTTTGTTGAAGATAAAAATTATTATCTTGAGTTAAACCATGATTAATTTGTTTAATATTTAAATTTTCTCTAGTAATATTTTCATATTGTTCTTGATAATCTTTTAAATAATTATTATCATATGATAATTTATTTACTTTATTATTAAGATCTGTTACAGTTTGTGAAAGATAACAATTTTCTTTTTGTAATTTTGGAATTTGTTGAACATCAGTTAAAAGTATTTGATTATGTTTTTCTAATTCATTATTTCTTTGTTTTTCTATTACAAGTTCATTTTCTTTTACTTGAAAATCTGTAGTTAATTTCATAAATTCTTCATCAAGTTTTAATTTTTCTTCTTTTAATTTTTCATGTTCTTCTTTTATATTATTAAATAATTCTTTTGTTTCTTCTAAATTTTGTAATTGAGCATTCATTGTTAAAATTTGTTTTTCATTTTCTTCTTTTAATTTAGTTAATTCATCATTTTTTTCTTTCATTTGACCAATATCTAATATTACAGTTGCAAAATCTTCTTCTGGTAAATTTGGATAATATTTTTTTTTTATTAATTCAATTTTACTTTTTAAACCAGTTTTAATTAAAGATGATTCTATTGTTTGTTTTAGTATTTCAATATAATTTCTTTGTTCATCATTTGTTACCATTTCTTTTTTTAATTGATTTACTAATTTATTTTTCTCTTGAAGTAATTTTTTATATTGAATTTGTATTTGTGAATAATATGAAAAAAGTTCTTCTGGTGAAATGTCATTTACATCTGGAAAATTTATATCAATTTCAGAATCATTTGATTGATAATTATTTAAACTTTTATTATTTAATGCATATGTTTCATAAAGAGAATTATATTTTTTTTGTAATGTATTATATTTATCATTTATATCGGAATAAGATTGAACATTATTCATTTTATTTTTTGTTAATGGAAAATTTTCATTAGGATTATATTGTTTAATTCTATTTTCTAATAAATTTATATATTCTTGTAATGAACATAATCTTTTTGCTTGTTCACGTATTTTTTTTTGGAGTATTGTATTAATTTGACTATTATCAATTTCTTGATTTGAATCATTTTGAACATTCATTTCAAATTATTTTTAATTTAACCGAATATAATTATTATAAAAAGAAATATAATTTAAAATTAACTTTATAAAAAATAATATATTATCTAAATAAGATTGAATTAATTATACATGTATTAAAAAATTCAACATTTTCTCTTTCTGTACCAAATTTTTTAAGATTAGAAATATAAAAAATACTAGAAATTAACATAAAAGCAATTTCAATAGCAAAAAAACATCCTTCTTTAAAAAGAAGACTTTTTTTTATATAATTTATATCCCAATTAAAATTGATTAAAATATTTAAAATCATTTTTCTTAAAACACGAGGTAATTCAATTAAACAAGCTCCAAAAAAAGTATCTTTTGTTCTTGCTAAATTACTTTTTTCTGTTCTATTATCTTTTAAAAAGTCATTATAATAACTTACAATTGTAGAATAAATTGATTCAATAGCAATATTAAATCCTTTTAAATTTAATCCATTCCCTACTAATATACATTCCTCATATAATTCTTCATATGATAAATTTGATAAATAATACAATTTTGGAATTGATGGATCATATTTGTTTTTTGTCATAAATTCTGCATATGTTTTACAAAATTCATTTGAAAAAACCTTTTTTTGAAATTTTATCATATTTTGATAATTTTTATTAACTTTCATTAATGCAAATAATTCAACTCTTTTTTGTATTTCAAGAAAACATTTACTTATTTCTTTAAAAATATAATGTTTTTTATAGTCGAAATTAGGTTCAAATTTTTCACAATTATAATTCCATTCATTTGTTTCAAATTCAAAAATAATTTCTTCATTTTTTAAAATTGTTAAACCATAAATAAATACTATTCCATTAATATATTTTGCATAAATAAAAATATCATATAATGATAAACATATTTTATTAATGATATAATTTGTTTGAACTGAAAGAAATATTTGAATAGCTGAAACTCCAATAAAAATAAGAGTTAAGATAAATAAAATTAGAAAAAAATTAAAAAATAAAATTGGTTTTTCTAAAAGTCTTTTTCCATTTTGTACATTTTTAAATTTCAAATTATTATCTTTATCATCTTTAATTAAATTATTTTTAGAAACACTTTTATTTTGACTTGAATTATTACTTATATTTAATAATTTTAAAGATGATTTTCCAGAATATCCAGTTCTAGATGAAGAATTATAATTTATTAAAGGAATATTACTTTTATTATTTGTTATATTCATTCTACTATTAATTGTAGAATTTCCAGAATTACTTGTTTCATTTATTATACTTATTCTAGGTGTTCTTGTTGTATCATTTGTATTTTTTCCTTTTAAATTATTTTGAGATAAATTTCTTTTTTGAGATTCTTGATTTGATATTATTGGACTATTTATTTTTATAATTGAATTTTGTGTTGCTCTTTTTCTAAGTAAATTAAATAATTTTGGTGAATCTACTACTTTTGTTTTATTATAATTTTTTGATATTTCTTTTATTTCATTTTTACTATTTAAAAAATCTTTATCTTGATATTCATCATCAAAATGTTTTATTTTTTTAACATGAAAAGATTGTACTTTAATAGTTTTATATTTATCATACTGGTCAGTCATTATATTCCTTAATATAAAATCTTCAATATTATTATCAATTATTTCAATATCATCCATTATTTTATGAATACTAATTTTTGATGAATAATTTTCAAGATAATCTAAAATTGTCTGAATTTTTATTCCTATATAAGTATTAAAAAATCTTATTCGTGTATATCCTACATAATAACTTGCATAAAGATTATTTACTCTCATTAAAAAAATAAAAAATAAAATAAAAGTATATAAACTAAATAGAGATGAAAATAATAAAATAAAATATGCTAAATATTCATGTATATCAATTTGTTTTTGAATAATTTTTTTTAAAAAATAATTTAGTTCTTTATTACTTTCATATAGAAAGTATAAAGAAAAATTTTCTAAAAAAGAAATAATAGAATAAGTTGCATCATAATAATCAGATTGAGTATAATTTGAATTATTAACCATTTCTTCTGTAAAATAGTAATTTGAATTATTAAAAATTATAGGGAGAGGACCAAGATTATACATTGGTAATAATAAAATATGAATTAAATCTTCATATAATCCTCTTTCTATAATCATTTTTTCTCCTTCCAAAGAAGGTACAATATATTTAAATTTTTCTGTACCATTTTTCAAAATAAATTTTCTTGCTTCTGTATTTTTTGTTATAAATTCAAAATAATTTCTTTGATATATAATATAATCAAAAAATCTTAAATTTAAATTATATTTATTATAATACCAACTATTATTAAATCCTCCATCTAAAATTTCATTTTGTATTCCATTTGAAACTAATTGCATTAAAAGAACTTTAAATTGAATTTGATAAACTGTTTGAAAATACATATTTCCATCATTAAATGAATATAATAAATTATGAATTAAATTTATTTTGTTAATTTTTTGATTGTATAAATAAATTAAAGCTATATAAAAAATTATTGACATTGCTGAATAAACATATTGTTGAAAAAAAGACAATTTTTCAATTTTTATTTTTGAATATTCAACTAAATTTTTATTTGACATATCTGAAATATTTATTATGTCTGATTCATCATTATCTTTTTTTTTTGGGGTATCTAAAAGATCTTTTTCTTCTTCTTCTGAATTTTTTTTTTCAATATGAATTTTAAAATATTTTTTAAGAAGTAAAATTCCTAATTTATTAATATTTTTAATCTTTTTTAACAAAAATAAAAATTTTGAATCATTATTAAACATTTGAGGATTAACTGTAACACTTAATATTGTAGAATAATCTATATCTCTATGAGATGTAGTAGTAAGAGTTTTTATTTTATTATCAAATAATTTTTCTAATTTAAGTAAACCTGATTCTCTTGAATAATTATTAGATTCATCTAAATTGACATTTATTAAAAATATATAATATTTCTTTTTTTTCATTTTTTCTCTTATTAAAAATCTCTCTTCATAATTAACATAAACTTTAAAATTAAAATTAACAGAATTAAGGGCATCTTTAAAATCTTTTAATTTCAATATTGCTTTTGAAAATTCATCTTCTGAAATTAATCCAATTTCTTTCATAAATAAATCATCAATTGAATTAAGAACTGTTAATAAATTAACTTCAAAAACACCTTTTTCAATAAATTTATTTATTTTAAATATATCCATAATATTTATTGAATATTGATTTAAAACTGCTGTATTTAAAAAGAAAAAATCTTCAAATCCTTTACTAATAGCAATAATTTTTCCAGTTTTATTAGTAAATAAAACACATGAACCACAAAAATTACTATCAGAATTTTGTTTTTTATTTTTTAAACTTTTTCTAGCTGTATTTTTATTAATTATTTTTTGTTCTTTTGCATCTTTTAATCTTATATATAATTGAAGCCCTTTACCAGTTGATAATGTAATTCCATCAAAATCAAATAAACATATATATTTTTCTTTATCTTGAAAACAAAAATTTGATATTTTTATATAATCAATTCCATTTTCTAAAGATACTGTAATTAAAGATGAATATGATTTAAAAAAAGCTTTTGGGAATAAATCATTTAATTCTATTTTAGAAAAATCATTCTTTGAATAATTTAATTTTCTTCTTAAATCATCTGAAATATATTTTATTTTAAAATGAGGAGTTTCTCTATATAATTCAATAAAAATTATAAAAATATATACATCTTTATCAGTTTCAATTAAAGAAGAAAGTTGATTTGAAAAAAAATTATCAATTGGTTGAATAAGTTCTTTAGGAATATCACCAATTAAAAAATCAAAAAAAGTAGTAATTTTTTCCATTGGATACATAATACTACATTTTGTTTTATTAAATAAAACTTTTAAATTTTCTGTATATTCATTATATAAATTACAAAATTCTGAAATTTCTGTAGAATATCTTTTAAATGATATTTCATCTTCATTAAAATTTTTCATAATTTTTCTAAAATTACCTAATAAAATTTTTAAATCTTTTTCTATATGAATTAATTTATTAACTGAATTAAAATTTGAATTATATATTGACCAATTTCTTATATTAAATTGTTTTTCTTTTGTATAAGATGTTATTTTCCTTTTTTCTATTTCTTTTTCTTTTTTATAACTGTCAATTATTTTTCTTTGCATTAAATTTAATTGTAATTTTGTAAAATATGTATTTTTAACTCCTTTATTTCCTTTAATCTTTTCAATTAAATATAAACATTTAAAATAATTTTTTTCAAACATATAATAATAAATTATAACAATTGTTACAGCAATATAAAAATTTTTCCATTTATGATTTATATAGTGATAATTTGCAATTTCATTGTTTAAAAAAGTATGAAATATTGGAGCCTTTTCCTTAAACCAATCATTAATTATAATCAATTTCTCTTTCTTTTTTTTTGAATATTTCATATATTCATTTATTTCTTTATTAAAATCCATATAATTATATTTTTGACAATAAAAACATTTTATTTCTTCATTTTTACATTTTGGTGAATGAACTTTTGATTTAAAAGTTTGATTTAAAGCAATCATAATATTTTTGAATTCATTTATTCTATCCATATAATATACTAAATTTAACATTTTTAATATATTCACAGAATAGTATTTTGAATTAGAATTATTATATTTTATAATATCATTTTTTATATATTCAGAATCTAATTTAAAAAAAATATTGGTGAATAATAGTGATAAAAATAATTCAATAAAAAGTTTGATATATAAAATAGCTTTATCATCTTGTAGAATAAAAGAATTATTTTTATAATAGTCAAATAATGCAAAAAATTCAATAATTATAGATGAAAAACATAATGAATAATAAAATTGAATTAATATTGCTATATAATATCTATAGTAATATGTTTGATGAGTAAGATAATTTATTAAATAATATATTGCCTGAATTGCTCTTATAATAATTTTAAGTGCAATATTATATTTTAATTTTATATGAAATTCTAATTGAATTATAAATTGAAAACATGATAAAAATAAAGAAGAAAAATCTATTCTCCCTAAATTATTACATGTAAATGAATAATTATTTATAAAAAAAATATCATTAACTAAAACACTTGAAAATAACACTTCAATAATACAAATATAAATAAAATTTAAGCATATTAAAATACATGAAACAATAAAAATAAAAGAGGATTTTGAATTTTCTCTCATTATAATTTCAATAAAAACAGAAAACATATATGAACTCATCATATAATTTAGAATAAAAGTTGAAATTTGAATATATAAAATTTTTTTTTTATTATGTTTTTTTGAGCCTAATTCAACAATTGTAAAAAAAATATTTATTCCTACTAAAAAAGAATAAAAAAATAAAAAAATATATAATGCATACATATATTCAATATTTGCAATTAGTTCTGATAAAGTAAATTTTCTTACCCAAAAACATATTCCTGATTTTTTATTAATTTTCCAATCATGTGATATAACAAATATAGGAAGTAATTTAATAAGAAAAATTAATCTATATAAAATTTTTGATTTAGGAAAATCTCTTAGAATTTTAATTAAACTATGATTACCAAATGCTTCTTCATTTTGTTTTTTATCCATTAATATTTTTTTTTAAAATTTAATGAATAAAAAACAATAAAAAAAAAAATTAGAATAATAAAAAAAAAATAATAAATAAAATGTTTTCTATTTCAACAGGCTTAGGCACATTTGATTCAGATCAAGGACCAAAAGGAGATATACCATTAACTCCAGAACATGGTGGTCCAATATTATGTATGGATAACACAAAAGATATAGTAGTAACAGGAAGTACTGATCATGGTCTTAGAGTATATAATTTAAGTGATGGAAAACAAACAAAACAACTTTATACAAAAAAATATGGTCACACAGAATGGGTAACAACAGTACAAATTTTACCAAATAGAAAAATTGTAAGTGGAGGAATGGATTCAAATATTTGTTTATGGGATGCATCTGGAGTAAGATGTCAAACATTTACAGAACATACAGGATCAATTTCTAAGATTGTAGCAGATAAAAAAAGTGGTGTTTATTTATCATGTTCATATGATTCATCAATTAGAGTATGGAATGAAAGTGCATCATCATCACTTGCTTGTTTATCTGGTGTTCATAAAGGACCTGTAACTGATATTAATTGGCAAAGTTCACTTTGTGTTTCTGCAGGAAGAGATGGTTTAATTGCAGTATGGGATTTAAATAGTGAAAAATGTGTTAATAAAGGTAAATGGCATATGGGACAAGTTTCTAATATTGAATTTTATTCTAATGGAAAAGATAAAAATCTTATTATGACTACAGGAGTTAATGATGGACTTTTAAATATTGTTGATATGAGAAATATGGAAAAAATATTTAGTAAACCTATTCATAAAGCTGCAATTAATTTCTTAGGAGTTACTAAAAATAATCTTATTGTTACTGGCTCTGCTGATAAAACATTAAAAGCTTTTGATATACAAAAAGATTTTGAAGAAATTAATTCTTTACAAAGTTCTGATGCTATTTTTTGTGGGGATGTTTGTGGAAATATTGTTGCTGCTGGATGTGGTGATGGTAATTTAATTTGTTATAATTTAGCAAAAATGGAATGTTTATGGGGTTATGGATGTGAAAAACAAGGAGGAATTAAATGTGTTAGATTTGTACCTGAAAAAATGAAAATTTTGACTGGAGGTGATACTGGTCAAGGATTAGAACTTGTTTTTTAAATATTAAATTAAATTATTAATTTTTAAAAAATTTTTGGAGTTGGGAATAATTTAACTTTTTAATTTAAAATAATTTAGAAATAAAAGAATTAAGGAGAGATAAATATAAAAAATATAAATAAATAAACAATAAAAAAATAAAATAAATAAAAAAAAATAAAAAAGAAAATTGTTAAGAAATTTATTATAAATTGTTAAAAAATTTTGGGGATTGGGGATTGGGGATTGAGGATTGAGAAATGG
>Ga0256407_10013738_pt1 | contig 10787 bp, 13 predicted proteins | sample RumenRJG_04DNA_FD_193489 | JGI IMG/M metagenome (GOLD analysis project Ga0256407, IMG submission 193489) | Bovine rumen microbial communities from Lethbridge, Alberta, Canada - RJG_04 | ecosystem: Host-associated > Mammals > Digestive system > Stomach > Rumen | place: Canada: Alberta... | reverse complement strand
AAAATGGAAGAAGTTCTTGTTCTTCCTACTGACACTGTATATGGATTTTCCGGTATAATCGAAAAAACTGACGGAAAAATCAGAAAAATTAAGGGTCGTTCAGAAACAAAGCCTTTTATTGTACTTATTTCATCGCCTGAAGAACTTTCTTCCATTTCTGATGATGCTGTTCCTGAAAAACTTCTTTCTTTTTGGCCTGGTCCTCTGACTCTAATTGTTAAAAAAAGAAATTCTGACCAGACTGTTGCCGTGCGCTGTCCTGGTGACCAGTGGCTTCGCTCTGTAATAAAGGCAGCCGGCAGTCCTGTATATTCAACAAGTGTAAACAGGAGCGGTTCTCCCGTGCTTACAAAAGTGTCTGATATAAGGGATGAATTTGAATCTGAAGTTTCACTTATTGTTGATGACGGCGATTCGGAATCTTCTGTGCCTTCTACAATTGTAAAAATAGAAGACGGAAAATTTACGGTTGTAAGGGAAGGTGCGGTGCGCCTTTAACGGGAAATCAGTTTGGTTTTGTCCATTTTGCAGGAACTGTAGTCGGCTTTACGGAATCGCCCTGCTGGACAAGAGTTTTTTTTGTACCTTCAAGAATGCCGTCTGCATTCATTATAAGATTCCATTCTATAGGTTCTGCGCTTACTGCGGCTTCCATTGCAAGTCGTCTGTCTATATCCGGGAAAAAAGATGCGTTAGGGCTGCTGGTCTGACTTATTACAAAGTGTGAATTACCGTCGTCCTGCTTTTGTATCTGTACGCTTATGTTCATTGTTGCACCGTTTTTAAATACAATAAATCCGCGTCCGCCACGCATTATTACAATCTTGCTGATTGAATCTTCGCCTGCCCAGGAGCCTGCAATTGAATCTGTTGTTGCTTGGGCTGTATTTTTTATGGCTGGTTTTGCAGATTCTGAGACAGATTTATCTTCCATAAGGTCAGAAAGAATGTTTTTTAATGTAGATTTTGATTCCATGAGGATTTTGTAGTAAGAATCGTATTCCCTTGAAAATGTTCTTGTCGCTTTCTTTGACTGGTTCCTCATGTTTATGTTGCAGAGCCAGCGCGAATCCGGCAGTTTTTTAATTTCTGCATAAAAAACGTAGTCGCTGTCGATTTCTTCAAAAAATGAATCGCTTTGGTTTTTCTGTTCCAGACTGCTTTTTTCGTTTCTTCTGTCTTTTACAGAAACGTTCATGTCGGAAAGCTGCTTGTAAAAAAGATCTTCCGTCATGCTGAGCATGTTTACATCAGCGTCACTTGATTCAATTCCAAAAAACGAAACTGATTGCTGTGCCGTAGCATAAAAACATGCCAAGGTGAGGAGAATTAAGAAAAGTGCAGTCTTTCCGCTTTTTATCAACTGTTCAGCTCCTTCCTGAATTCACGCTGTATGTCACGCTGTACGTCTCTGTCTTTTATTGTAGCACGCTTGTCAAACTGTTTTTTACCGCGGCATACACCTAACGTCATTTTTACCCTGCCGTTCTTAAGGTAAAAGTCTATAGGAATCAGGGTATAGCCTTTTGCTTCAACTCTACGTTCAATTCTTTTAATTTCTTCCCTGTGGAGCAGCAGTTTCTTTGGTCTGTCCGAATCGTGATTGAATATTGAAGAATAGGAGTATTCAGTTATATGAAAATTCTTTACGTAAATTTCGCCCTTTATGATTTCTGCAAATGCGTCGGGAAATGAGATGCTTCCATTTTTTACAGATTTTACTTCTGTCCCCAGAAGTTCCAGTCCGCATTCGTAGGTTTCTTCAATGAAGTAATCAAAACGGGCTTTTCTGTTTTCTGCAATTATTTTTTTACCTTCTGACATATATAAAGTATAGAATATAGTTTATTTGGTTGCAAGTTAAGCCTTGTTTGTGTTAGTTTATATATATGAATAAAGAGTTGTATGAGTTGTCATATTCCCTGAAAAAGGATTTTGAGCGTAAGGTTTTTGTTATAGTTTTATTTGCAGTTGGAATTTTTGCCTTTATAAATATACTTCTGGGATTTGTAGTATTTCCAGTACGTCAGGTTTCTGTTTCCATGCAGCCTGATTTTGTCAGGAATTCTTGTGTAATTTTTACACCTCTCTATAAATCTGTGGAAAGGGGTGATGTGGTCCTTCTTGAACCGGAAAATACGGAAGGTGTTCCTGTTGTAAAAAAGGTTCTTTCTGTATTCGTTTCTTTTTTTACGGCTCAGCAGGTAAACATACTAAATCTTGGTCATCGTATGGGTAACGAATCTCAGGTGCGCAGGGTAATCGGAATGCCGGGTGATGAAGTATACATGCGTGATTACGTAATGTACATTAAGCCGGCTGGTGAAAAGTATTTCCTTACAGAATTTGAACTTGTAAAAAAGTCTTATAACGTAAGTATTAATGCTGCTCCTGCTCTCTGGGATACTTCCATTGGAATTGCAGGCTCTTTTGATACTTTTGTTCTTGGAGAAAATGAATATTTTGTTCTTGGTGATTCAAGGAATGCTTCTGTGGATTCAAGGCTATGGGGTGCAGTAAAGGCAGATCAGATAAGGGCATCGGCACTGCTGCAGTATTTTCCTGCAAATAAAATCAAGCTGTTTTGAGTTTTTCTGCTTCAATCTATATTCATATACCTTTTTGCCGCACACGTTGTTCTTACTGTGATTTTTTCAGTACTGCCTGCGGCAAAAAAGGCGTTTCCGATTCATATGTTTCTGCACTGTGCAGGGAGATTCAGCTCAGATTCAGGTATTCCGGCTATTCTTCTGTTCATACGGTTTATATCGGTGGAGGAACACCAAGCCTTCTTGCGCCGGAACAGTTAAAAAAAATCTCTGATTCAATATATTCTCTTCCCGGTGTGTCTTTGCTTAGAGAATTTTCAATGGAAGTAAATCCGGATGACGTAACGCGCAGTTTTATTCTTTCTGCTGCCGCTTCCGGAATTACAAGGCTTTCATGTGGAATTCAGGCTTTTGAAGATTCTGTGCTTTCCGGAGTAAAAAGACGAAGTTCCGCTAAGCGTGTCCTTGAGGCTTTGGACTGTATTTCTGAGCACTGGAAAGGTGATTTGTCTGTAGACTTGATTGCTGCATTGCCAGGACAGACGGAAGAAGGCCTTTGTAAGGGGTTAAAGCGACTTTCTGAATATCCTGTTGATCATGTTTCGTTATATTCTCTTACGATTGAGCCGGAAACGCCTCTTGGTAGTCAAGTAGAAAGTGGAACTCTTTCATATGATTTTGAAAATGCAGACAGAATGTGGCTTACCGGACGGGATGTTCTGGAATCCCTTGGCTTCAGGCAGTATGAGGTTTCAAATTTCTGTAAGCCGGGAAAAGAATGTCTTCATAATCTTGTTTACTGGAATCTTGAAGGTTATCTTGGCTGCGGTGCGGGAGCAACCGGTACGCTTTACGGAAAGAATGCAGTCCGTTTTACGGGTACGACAGACATTCGGGAATATACGGATTTCTGGCTTTCGGAAAGTGCTGGCATTCAGGGTGCTCCTGGAGAAAGGGAAGAGCTTAACCTTGAAGTACAGTCGTTTGAGTTTTTTATGATGGGGCTCCGTACCCTGCGCGGAGTCTCTCTTGATGAATACCGAAGGCGGTTCGGATATGAGGTTCCTGAAAAAATCCGTTCTGAAATGGCTGCCTGGGAACAGCGTGGGACGGCTTATTTTTATAGAAGCGGCAATGAACTGTATTTTTCGCTTGGTTCAAAAGGTATCCTGTTTCTGAATGATTTTCTGCGCAGTATTATTTAGCAGGGAATCCTGTTTATGAACTTTAATTTCAAAAAACTCAGCATTTAGCCGAAGAAAATATGTAGAAAAAAAAACAGAATGGTGTTATTCTTTTAATTGGATTCTTTAAAAAGTTTTCCGATAATAAAAAAAGGCGGGCAGTTTAAGAATGATAGAAGTTAACCGGTTGGACGGAAAAGTCTATTGGGTTAATCCCCATATGATAGAAAGCATGGAGTCTAATCCAGATCTTACTCTCACAATGATGTCCGGCAAAAAAATTGTCGTAAGGAATTCTCCTGAAGACGTTATACAAAAGATTATCGCATACAGAAAAAAAATTGGTATAAATTCTCAAGAGGTCTTGTAAATGGATATAGCAACAATAATTGGTTTTGTTGGTGGTGCAGCACTTATCGTCATGTCTGTATTGACTTCCGGTGGTTCCCTTATGGGTATTATCGATATTCCGTCTGTATTCATGACTATCGGTGGTTCATATATGGCAATCTTTATTATGGCTCCAGTTTCAAAGGCTGTAGGTGTATTTAAGATTGTAGGTAAATCATTTAAGATTCCTGATTTTGGAGAAAAAACGCTTATTTCAAAGCTTATGGACCTTTCCAATAAGGCCCGCCGCGAAGGTATTCTTGCCTTGGAAGACGGTCTTGATGATCTTGATGATGCATTCATGCGCAACGGGCTCCGCCTTGTTGTCGACGGTACTGACGGTGCTGTAATCCGTACGATTATGGAAAATGAAATGAGTCAGTGTGAAGCCCGTCATATGGAATGGGTAAATATTATTAACCAGTGGGCCGGATTTGCTCCTGGTTTCGGAATGATGGGTACTGTATTGGGTCTTATTGGTATGTTGAACAACCTCGAAGATAAGTCATCCCTCGGTCCTAACATGGCCGTTGCCTTGATTACAACTCTTTATGGTTCCATGATGGCTAACTGGATTCTTACTCCAATGGGCCAGAACCTTATTGCACAGAACTCAATGGAAATGCGTTCTAAGGAAATGGTTATAGAAGGCGTACTTGCCATTCAGGCCGGTGAAAACCCTCGCATTATGGGTCAGAAACTGCTTACATATCTTGATCCTGTAACAAGAAAAGCAATTGAAGCAGACGTACTTAAGGATTAATTTTAAGGAATAGAAGATGGCAAAGGAAAAGAAGGAACCTGAGAAACCGTCAACCGCGTGGCAAGGTACGTATGGTGACATGATTACACTTATGCTCTGCTTCTTCGTAATGCTTTACGATCCTTCAGAGATTGATATTACTCAGCTTGCAACTATTACTCAGTCTTTGCAGATGAACGAAACTGAATCTGTAAACGGCGGTATGTCTCTTTCTACAGGTAAACTTTCTGACCTTGGTAATATGATTAACTCCTTGCCGGCTGTAGAAAAAGGTCGTTCTCTTGGTCTTGCAAAGAAAAAAGCTGTAAGTCTTTTTGCTCCAGATGTAAAGTCAAACCGCATCACAATTACCAGTGATGAACGCGGTCTTGTAATTACGCTTGTTTCGGATAACTTTTTTGATGAGGGCAGTGCAGACCTTAATATTGATGAAACAAGGGAAACTCTTTTAAGGCTTTCAGATTTCTTTAAGGCTCCGGAACTGAATAACAGGCGTTTCAGGATAGAAGGGCATACGGATAATACTCCGGTTGCTTCGGATTCAAAATTCATAAGCAACTGGGAACTTTCTGCTAGTCGCGCAATGAATGTGCTTCATTATCTTGCAGATTACGGTGTAGATGAAAACCGTTTCTCTGTGGCCGGCTATGCGGATACCAGACCAAAATTTTCAAACGATAGTCCTGTGTCAAGGGCATATAATAGACGTGTAGATATAATTATCCTAGACGAGGGACATTTTTAAGTGTATACTAAAATGTCAATTTAATAAACTTTGTTTTTCCGGGAGGGAAAGATGGCAGACGATGGTCTTGACGGATTGGAAGAAAATGGAGCTTCATTCTCAGCTTCTAAAAAGGGTGGAATTGGAGGAGCTCTTCCAGGTCTTTTAAAGTGGGTTGCAATCGCTTTAGGTGCAATTATCCTTATAGTAGTAATTGTAGTCGTTACATATAACATAATGTCAAAAAATACTCCTGGAACACCAAGTATTCCTATCAGTGATGAATATGTTACTCAGAGGGAAATCCTTGACTGGTACACATCTCTTGGAGCAATCAGAACAAAGACAAGTGATGATATTTCGGCAAGCGTTATTGTTGATATAGCCTTGGGCTATAAAAAAGACGATAAGGCAACTTCTACAGAAATTACGCAAAGAAATATTGAATTAAAAGACTTTTTGCGCCGATATTTTACAGAGAAGACTATAGCAGAACTTAAGCCGCAGAACGAGCAGAAGCTTAAGATTGAACTTCGTAATGCTATAAATGACGAAATTCTTAGTACGTCAAAGATAAAGGATATTTCTTTCCTTCAGTTAGACGTTCTGGAACAGTAGTTTCTTCTTAAAAAAATATAATAAGGTGGAAGAGATAGATGACTGAAGTTCTGTCACAGGATGAAATTGACCAGCTCCTTACAGCCATTAGTTCAGGTGATTCTGATACTGATGATTTCAAGCCTGTCAGTGATACCAGAAAAATAAAGATTTATGACTTCAAGCGTCCTGATAAATTCTCAAAGGAACAGTTGCGTACGGTTTCTAATATGCACGAAACTTTTGCGCGTTTAACAACGACATCTTTGTCTGCTCAGCTTCGTTCCCTTGTTCATGTACACGTTGCGTCTGTAGATCAGCTTACATACGAGGAATTTATCCGTTCTATTCCGACTCCTACAACTCTTGCAGTTGTAAATATGGATCCGTTAAAGGGTAATGCAATTCTGGAAATTGACCCTGCAATTACATTCTGTATTATTGACCGTCTTTTTGGTGGACGCGGAATTACAGGTTCAAATAAAAACCGCGACCTTACAGATATCGAACAGTCTGTAATGGAAGGCATTATCGTACGTATTCTTGCAAACATGCGCGAAGCATGGACTCAGGTAATTGACCTTCGTCCTCGACTTGGTCAGATTGAAACTAACCCGCAGTTTGCTCAGATTGTACCACCGTCAGAAATGGTTGTACTTATCACTCTGGAAACAAAGGTAGGTGATGAAGAAGGAATGATGAACTTCTGTATCCCGTACCTTACAATAGAACCTATTATTTCTAAACTTTCCAGCCAGTTCTGGTTCTCTTCTGTTCGAAGAAGTACAACGACCCAGTATCTGTCAACATTGAAGGAAAAGCTTTCTACTGTTGATATGGAAGTTGTTGCAGAAGTTGGTTCTATAAATCTTAGTGTAAGGGAAGTTCTTTCTCTTGCTATAGGCGACGTTGTACGCCTTTCTAATACTAAGGTCGGCGATCCTCTGACTCTTAGTGTAGAAAATAAAAAAAAGTTTTTGTGTCAGCCTGGTATTGTAGGAAAAAAGATGGCAGTGCAGGTTACGGGCAAACTTGAAGATATTGCTGCGGAGGATTTTGAAGAGCTTTCCGTAGAAGGAGATGATTCATTATGAGTGATGGTGCTATTTCTCAGGATGAAATTGATGCATTGCTTTCGGGTGTTTCTGTTGATGGACTTAATTCTTCTGGACATGTATCTGGAGGCTCTGCCGTTCATATTGATGCCGAGGCTCTTTCAAAATTTGCGGAAAGCTTAAAGGATCCGCTTACAGAAAAACTTAACGGAATGACAGGTGTTGAATTTTCTGCCGGCACACCAACTGTTGATATTCTTGACAGGGACGGCCTGCTTGGAAAGATTCCGGAAGTTGTTGTTTCTGTTGCCTGTAACTATTCTTCCGGCATGATGGGCGATCATATGTATCTGCTTGCTCCGGAATTTGCGCAGAAACTTGTTAATTTGATAACAAAAGAAGATAACGCTGATTTTGACGAAATGGCTCTGTCCTGCATTTCGGATGTTGTTCAGACTCATTCCGGCTCGGAAATTCAGGAACTTGATAAGACTGGAAAATTTCCTGGACTTGCATGCAATCCTCCTGAAGCAGCTAACAATCCAAAGGCTATGATCAGCATTCCTCAGAATAAGTTTGCATTCATTTCCTATCCGCTTACACTTGACGGACAGAACTATAATCTCTGGGAATGTATTGGCGGTGAGCCGGCTGAACAGATCAGCAATGCGTACGGTGGAGGTACGGCTGAGCTGGAATCGCTTGGTGCGCTGGACGGTGCTATGTCGGCTGGTGGTGCAGCTGCTGGAATGCAGCAACCTCAGATGGGTATGCCGAATATGGCTGGAATGCAGCAGATGGGAGGTATGCCTAATATGGCCGGAATGCAGCAGCCTCAGATGGGTTATGCAATGCCTAATATGGGTATGCCTCAGATGGGATACGCAATGCCTAATATGGGCATGCCTATGGGTCAGAATATGGGAATGAATGTTCCTAATGTACAGGCACTTCAGTATCCTAATTTGCAGGGTATGAACGGAAGTTCAGAACAGGGTAATATCAGCCTGATTATGGACGTTCAGATGGAAATGACTGTAGAGCTCGGTCGTACAAAGAAACAAATCAAGGATATCCTTGGTATGGGAGAAGGTACAATCATTGAGCTTGATAAGCTTGCCGGTGAACCTGTTGATATCCTTGTAAATCATAAGCCTATTGCAAAGGGAGAAGTTGTAGTCATTGATGAAAACTTCGGTGTTCGCGTAACGGAAATCCTTTCTCCTTTGGAACGTGTTTCTGATTTGCGCTAGTATAGAAGGCAGTTTGTAATAATACTTTAATTTTCAGGGTGGGGAAAATTGAGTAAATTAATTAAGTTTTTTCTTTTTGCATTTTTGTTGTTAGGTTCTGAAATTTCACTTTCTGCGCAGATTTCCTTGAACTCTCAGGAATCTGTATCTGAAAATTCGTCTGTGCAGATGACTGATATTGATGAATCTTCCATAACTTTGGATGCTCAGGCTCAGAATACTGGTCTGAACGTAAGTCGGGGCTCATCTTTCTTTCTTGTCCTTAGAATGATTTTTGTTCTTGCTGTTGTTCTTGCAGTCATTTATGGCGTCCTTCTGCTTTTAAAGAAAAGTATGACGACGGAAGCTGGGGATGATCAGTTTCTGCGCCAGGTTGCTTCAATAAATGTTGCACCTGGAAAATCAGTTCAGGTTGTTACACTTACCGATAAGCACGCTTTTTTGATTGGCGTTTCAGACAATTCTGTTAATCTTATAAGTAAAATTGATGATCTTGAACTGGTTCAGGCAATGAACCTGTATTCAGATACTCATAAAAGAACTCAGAAACCGCGTTCTTTTCAGGATATTCTTGATATCTTTATGCCGAACGGCCCTAGAAATGAAGGCGTATTTACTTCTTCAGAGCGAAATCAGTCAGATTTTCTGGAAAGGCAGCGTGAAAGGCTGAACGGCGGAGAATAGTATGAAAAACAGCTTCTTTTTCAGGCGGTCAGCAGGTCTGCTTTTGGTTCTTTTGCTTTCTCTTTCGGGCCTTATAGCCCAGTCTTCAAACCGCTTTCCGAACGGTTCGACCCGCGGAAATACAGAAATGTCCAGAAATGTAAGGGCTGCAGAAATCCCTAATCTGTCGATTAATATTACAGAACCTAGAACGGGACGTGAACTTGCTTTTTCTGTAAGGCTAATGGTTCTTCTGACTGTATTGAGTCTTGCTCCAAGCCTTTTGATTCTTCTTACATGTTTCCTTCGTTTTTCAATTGTTCTGGATTTTATAAAAAGGGCTCTTTCGCTGCAACAGGTTCCGCCGACGGCAGTTTTAAATGGAATTGCTTTTTTTATGACTCTTTTTATTATGTGGCCGACTTTTACAAAAATGTATGACACTGCATTTAAGCCTTTGAGCGACGGTCAGATTTCAATTGAAGAAGCGTATCACAATGCAGAGGCTCCGATAAGAATCTTTATGTACAGTCAGATGTCAGAAGATACATCTTACATTGCAACATTCATGAATATGGCAAAACTGCCTAAGCCAGACACTCTTGCTGATGTTCCGACTTATATTCTGGTGCCTGCATATATCCTTCATGAACTTACGGTTGCCTTTAAGATCGGCGTAATTCTTTATATTCCTTTTATCATTATAGATATGGTTGTTGCCAGTATCCTTATGAGTATGGGTATGATGATGCTTCCGCCGGTTCAGATTTCCATGCCTTTTAAGCTTATGCTGTTTGTGCTTGTTGACGGCTGGGGACTTCTGACAACGCAGCTTTTTAATTCCGTGGTTCATTAAATCGTAGGATTTAAATTTATTTCGAAAAAGGGAGGAGCTTATGTCTGTTTCAGAACTAGTGTTTTTAATGCGCGGCGGAATCGTGCAGATTTTTATGCTGATTATGCCTTGTCTTGCTGTTGCTCTTGTTGTCGGCCTTATTGTTGCAATTTTTCAGGCAGTAACTTCAATTCAGGAGCAGACATTAACTTTTCTTCCGAAATTTATAGCAATTCTTGTTGTTATTGCGCTTTTAAGCGGCTGGATGTTTACTCGTCTTGAAGAATATACTGTCCAGCTTTTTTCTATGATACCGGGGCTGGCTCTTTAATGGTTCAAGATATTCTTCTTGCGGCGCCTTTATATCTTCTGGTTGCGGCAAGAACTGCAGGATTGATTTTTACGCTTCCTCTTTTTTCCATGCGGACAGTTTCCAGGGTGGCTAAAATAGCTCTTGTAGGCTATGTTTCTTATATCCTTATGGGGCAGACTGTTTTTTCAAGGTACGGATCTATTATTGAGGGGGACGGTGCATTCAGTATTTATTACGCTTTTCTAATCCTTGGAGAAGGTATGATTGGCGTTATAATGGGCTTTTATGTCTCTGTTATTTTTGCGGCGTTCAGTTCTGCCGCTCAGTTTTTTGCCTTTCAGATGGGATTTACTGCTGCTTCAACTTATGATCAGCTTTCTCAGGTTGAAAATCCGCTTTTAGGACAGTTCTTTAATTTTGCGGCTGTACTTATTTTCCTTCAGAATCACTGGTTTCAAATC
>Ga0256407_10013737_pt1 | contig 10787 bp, 11 predicted proteins | sample RumenRJG_04DNA_FD_193489 | JGI IMG/M metagenome (GOLD analysis project Ga0256407, IMG submission 193489) | Bovine rumen microbial communities from Lethbridge, Alberta, Canada - RJG_04 | ecosystem: Host-associated > Mammals > Digestive system > Stomach > Rumen | place: Canada: Alberta... | reverse complement strand
CCGCCGTTATCACGTCAAGCATGATGTCGCGCACGGAAGACGGCGCGCGCGCGTGGGGCGAGGAAGAAAGAATGTACGATTCGGAAGGGCCTTTCGGTTTCATTGTCGCATCTCCGTTTTCAAGCTTTCGCGGCGGCTTTGGCCTTTGCCGCCTCTATGGCGCGCGCGGCCCGGATCGACGCCTTTGCACGCCGGCAGTGCTGCGTGATGTCGCGCCGCACGGGACAGCTGAACGAACACGATCCGCACTCTATGCAGTCCATGACCCACAGAGCCTCCGCGCCGCCGATGTCGCCGGACTCCACGCAACGCGAAATTTCCGCAGGCGAAAGATTCATCGGACAGGCGCGCATGCAGCGTCCGCACCCGATGCACGGGCTTGAAGAATATTCGAAAACAGACGCCTCGGTAAGGAAAAGCAGGCCGCTCGTCGTCTTGGTCGTGGGAATGTCGAGATTGGGCACGTTGAACCCCATCATAGGCCCGCCGGAAATCACTTTCGCGACCTTTCCCGTCTCGCCGCCCGCAAAGGCGCAAAGTTCGGAATAGCGCGTGCCCACAGGTGCGCGCACGTTGCACGGCGACGCCACGCCGTCGCCAGTGACCGCGGTGATGCGCGACACGAGCGGCTCGCCGGCCTCCACGGCGTCCGCGAGCGCGGCGGCGGTGGATACGTTCTCGACCACGCATCCCGTGGAAATCGGAAGCGCCCCCTCCGGCACGATACGCCCCGTCACGGCGCGGATCTGGTGTTTCTCGGACCCTTGCGGATAAAGACACGGAAGAACCGTGATCTCGACATCGCCGTCGATTCCCGCGAAAGCCTTCTCGAGCGCGGCAATGGCGTCGGGTTTGTTCTCCTCGACCGCTATGCGCACCGCCGGGCCGCCAAGCGCCCGGCGGAGGATTTCAGCCCCGTCGCGGACGCGCTCCGGGCATTCGAGCATCAGCCTGTGGTCGGCGGTCAGATAAGGTTCGCACTCCGCGCCGTTCAGAATCAGAAAATCGCATTTCGAACCTTTTGGCGGAGAAATTTTCACTGAAGTCGGGAATCCCGCGCCGCCCATGCCGCATATTCCGCATTCCTCGGCGCGCTGCACTATGTCCGCGGGAGAAGCCTTGCGCCAGTCGATGCGCGGAAGCCGCACTCCGCCCTTCGCCGAAGGGTCTGTTTCGATGAAAACCGCAGGCGCCATCGCGCCCGTGGCGGTGGGGACGGTCTCTACGGATTTCACGACGCCTGCGGCGGGGGAGTGGACGGCGCACGAAATGAAACCGTTCTTTTCGCCGATTTTCATTCCGCGCTCCACGCGGTCGCCGGGCTTTACAAGGCATTTGGCGGGCGCGCCGAGGTGCTGCGACATTGAAACGGCCAAAAGCCCCGGAAGCGGCAGATCGCGCACCGGCGCGGCACAGGAAAGTTCCTTGTGGTAGGCGGGATGCACGCCGCCCTTGAATCTGAAACGCGCTTTTGCTGTTTTCATGTTTGCCCGGAGTTTGTTTTTACGGTTCTTCCGCAGAATTGAACATGCGAATTATACCAAAAAATCGCCGCCCGCAGACGAAGGCGAACTCAACCGTGCGCGATTTCGCCCGCGCGCGCAGAAGAAGGGGTTTGAGCGTTTGAGCCTATACGGCCGTCACGTCTTCAAGACCCGTGCCGGGCGCAAATCGACGGCGTCTTTTTTTCACGCATGCTCTTGATTGCGCAAAAAACAGCCGGGATTGTCGCGCCGGCCATCGCCAGCGCCATGTCCTTCTGGGCGTCCCACATGTCGCCCTGCTGGCCGTTGTACAAATCTGCGTCTCCCGGCGACATGAAAACCGCAAGCTGCCACTCGAACAATTCATATATCATGCTGCCGGTCTGCACAAGCAGCCACGCCATGACTGCGGCAAAAACCGGTTTTCCCGCAGTCCACTTGCGGGACGCATGCAGCAGATACGGAAACATGAAAAATCCGAACGAAAAATGCACAAACCGGTCGTAATGGTTCCTGCCGGTGAAAAACCCGTCGGGGAGACACGGGCGCAGGCTTTCGCACCACTCCATATACGGAACATTTGAATAGCACCAGCGCGCACCGACAATGTGGACGGCGGCGAATACGGCCACGCCGGCAAATGCGGACATCGGCATGCGATTTTTGAAACAATCGCAAACAAGCGGTGCCGTCAACAGCAACGTGCCCAAATGCTGAAGACTCATAAGTTCGATGCCATAGTTAGAGTCGAGACTGCCACATATAAACGAAATCGCCCCTGCGATGGCAAGAGCAGCCAATATCGCGATTTTCGCCTTCTTGCTTGCCAGATCTATTTTCGGGCCTTCTTCCACAGTCTAGCCTTCTTCAACGCCGCCTCTGCATCCTTGCGTCCAAGTTCGATAAGACGGTTGGATGTACCAGGGCGGAAGTCTGCAACCGATAAATCCATGTAACGGCGGGAAAGTTGTGGTTTGGGTTGAAAAATTAGAAGTAGCAGCGGACTATAAGGGTTGAATCGTCTCGTCAAAATCAATCTTGCACAAGCAAATCAATTACATCTTGATAAATCTTCTTCGTTGTCGGGAGAATCGCGGCGTCGCGCAGACGTTCGAATATTGCGACGGTTTGCGCAGTGCGATTCGTATGCGCCGTATATAGGGTGTCGAGGATCCTGTGTTTTTCATTGAGCGCGACAAAGCGAGTTTCAAGGTTCTCGAATCGTTTTTGCGTTTTTGCCAGCGTTGCGGAGATGACGCAGTTTGACGCGGCAAACTCGTCGCATCGTTTCTGCATCGGCACTACGAGCGCGGCAAAGTTATTGGTTGCGCCTATTTCCGCCAGCCAGTTCGTGCAGTTACTGTAGCGACTGGCGCGGTACACCCAGTCGCGGGCGGTCGCCGCGTCTATCTGCGGGTTTCTGCCAGCCGCCCACAGTTCTTCGTATTGTTCATCTGTAAGACCGTTGCGGCGGATCATCGAAGGGGTGACGAAATTCGGTGCGGCAACGGCTGCGATGGCAAGGGAGGCGAGGAATATTACAGATTGGAGGTGTTTCATTTCCCATTTCCTTTCTTTGCATGTCTGGCGGATGCGGCCGGAGAGAATATAACGGTCACTTCGTTTGTATGCCGTGCCGCTTCGCGCTCTTTGCGAAGGGCAATTTGCCGCGCGGGAAGACGGTTTGGTTCGCGGCGCCGGTTGCGCGGTATCGCCGCTGCTAGGGCGATGGATGCCATGCCTGCTGCGAGCGTTGCGTACGCGATTGAATGTTTCATCACGGGTATTCCTCTATTCTTGCGCGCAGAGGCAGTATGTTTTCGTCGTGCCGGTCGCGCATTGTTTTATACTGCCAAACACCGTTCGTGTGGACGGGTTGCGGCGGGATCCAGTCGTAGTAGACCGAATAATCGTAATTCGTCGCGTCTGGCAGCGTCAACTCGCAAATGCCAGCGCCGACGGTCGTCGAGACGCCTTGCGTCCATTCATTAGATTCGCTTTTCGGGCGCCAGTCTATGTAGAGCGCAGACGATGCCGGAATGGGGAGCGTTCCATCGAGTCGCCATGCGGCGTGGGCGGTGTTGTTGCTTGCCCATGAGCCGTTGTCGCGCAGACCCGCCTCGAAATACCACTCCGGCTTCGTGCCGCCCGCAAGAATCACGAGCAAGACGAAAGTGCAGATAAGTCCGCGTTTGACAAGGCTTCGGCGGTGGAGCGAGTTCATCACGCCTTTTAGCGCGGATGCAAGCAGCATTGCAAAAAGCGCGGCGAAACCAAGTGCGGCGGCGATAAAAGCCCCGGCGGTCACGTAGCGCAATATTTCGTTGGCCGTGTGCATCATCTACTCCGTAAATGGAACCAGCCGAGGGCTTCCGCCGTTCCAGTCTATCGAAACTTTATGGATGCCGTCCGTGCAGAGGATGCCGCCCTGAAGATCGGCGGGCATTGTGGAGAAGAACGATGCCGACCCTGGGACTTCAATCGTGGCGCGAAAGAATCCCGACGCTTCGCCTGCGCAGTTTATGTAGCATGTTTCATAGCCTGGCTCTGGTGATGTTTCCCACGATACGGCATGAGACGCACCGGGGACGGCAGAGCCGTCTGGATTGTTTAGTTGCTCCCACACGCCGCCTCCCGAGATTGTCGGCGAATACCATAACACCGGACGCCCTGTCATCGTTACCGCGAAACTGATTTCGACGGTCCCCCTGCCGGAAACGGAAATGGAATCCGCCGCCGCGCCGATCATATAGGATGCTGTGGTCGCGAAGCCGAAAGAATTCGTACCGCCGAAATCTGAAAAACGGAAAATCCCTTCTTCACCCGCGGTGTAAACGCCTGCGCCGCTGTCGCACAGAACGCAAACAGAACCAATACCGCAAGCAATGCGGCGAAACTCCAGACCGCCTGCGAAAACAGTGTTCGGATGCGTAATCCATACTGAGTTCGTCTCCTCGTTTACCGTCCCGGCGGATGTGACTGCGCCCCATGCAAGCGGAGCGCGGGAGTTTATCGCATTTGCCATTGTCTGCTCGCGCGGCCGGACGATCGCGGCGTCGAACGCGGCGATGTTGTTTGTGATCTCGGTACGGGCGGAGTAGATTTCCGTGTAAGCATCATCTTTGAGTTCAAGAATCCGGAATTTCGGGGCGTCGGCATAGTAAGCGCCGGACAGATAGTTCGTTATGTTGAACACCACGTTCGAGCCGTCAAGGAACGATTCCCACGATGCGACTATTGCACGGGTCTCGGCATTTGTGGCTGCGATGCGGCTTTCAGCCGTGGTCACGGCCTCGTCGGTGTAGTTCGTCGCGGCGGTCGCGGCAAGGAACGCCGCCTGCCTGGCGAACTCTGCGCCGGCCGCGGCTCCGGCGGCGGTCTCTTGCGCATCTTCGGCGATGTCGCGGACGCGCACCACTTCCCCGGCAGTGGCGTAGATAGCCAGCTTATTGTCGGTCTCGGCCTTTGTGTACCATGGCGCGTTTGCGACGTCCAAAGCGGCGAAATCCAATACTTGCACCGGCAGGGGCAGAGCGTTCGGCGCGAATCCCGGAGCATGGGAAAGGCGCAGGATACACGCGGCGAAGGCATTGGAAGGTGCGCCAAAAAAGCATTTTAGCCTGTCTGCTCCAGTATCCTGCGCCGGCCCGAATGTGGCGGTGATTACGTTGGAAACAACGCTTGCAGGCGCGGAAAACCATGCAGAATCCATCCCGTTAGTCTGGAACCAAAGCCGCACATCTGCGTCATCGCGAATGGGCGGTTCCGAGAAACCCTGCAATGTAACGGCGAACTCTATCGTGCTTCCGTGCGGCACCGGCGGCGGCGCATATGGAGGAGATGACGGCGTTGCCGTCCATCTGACGGGTACTGCCGCAAAAGCGGCGCATGTTGCCGCCGCGACAGCGGCTATGGCGATCGAAGCGCAAGGAAGGTGATTTGTCATGGTATGATTCCTTTTTTATTTGTCGTTTACAGTCAAAGTCCAGTGTGGAAAAAATCGGAAAACACCATTGCCAGCGGCAAGTCGCCCATTACATCGGCGTTTTTATATCCGGAGAATGTTTCTCCAAACCGCCCGCATACCTGCTTGATGAAATTTGCCGCCGACGGAATAGAGAGCGTAAACGCTCCGCCGGATAATACAGGCGTCTCGAAGAAGACATAATCCTTCGTTGAAATGTAATCGTCGTTGAAATCATAGCCATCGACGATGAAGCGGCCGACGAAAAGCGCACTCAGCCCGCCGCCTGTCGTCTGCCCTGCGTACTGGAGGAAGAATGGACTGACAGGAACGGAAACAGTCACGGAAAAATCGTCTACTGGATCCACGGTATCGTAGAACGTGAAGAACAAAGGCCGCCATCGGCTTGCGCGAGGAACGTTGCGCATCAGATGCTTCAGCGTGCCAAGCCGCGAATAGAGTGCGGCAATGTCGGCAAGGTCCGGATCCGCCGACGGAAAACCCCTCTGGAACGTGTCCCAGTCCGGAGACTTGTAGGAGAAGGGGAAAAATCCGCGCCATTTCGCTTCGGCATCTTCGTCTTCATTTACCGTAAATCCATTCCCGGGCGGCATTCCATGCAGGAACGTACCACCGGCGGAAAAGGCCGGTTCGTCCGGGCGGGAAAGCCCCCCGAAACCGCTCAGTCCTTGAATCATCTGCAAAGGATATCTGTCGAGATCGACCCACGCCGTCCCCGCAGCCTGCGAAGGCGCGTATGTCTGCTCGAAGATATAGTCCCGCGCTGCTTTTCTTTCCGCAAGCGCCTCTTCCAAATAAGCAAAATCTTCCGCGCGGGAATCGCACGGCACCTTGTTTTGCGATTCCAGATACGGAATTGTATTGCCCGCGCAGTCTACTGACGCGCGCGGAGCGGTGAAAACGTAGTCGGCCCTGGTGAATGGAATTATTCGCGCCATCGGTCAGATCCTTTTCACCGCCGCCGGAATAGACGCATCCCAAATCTTGCCGGTGGAATCAACGACATACAGGGGAACCTGATATGTTTCACCCGAAAACTGCGACGGTTCCGTGCCGGACGCTTTGAGTTCGTATTGCCATGTCCCGCCCGTTCCCGTGCCGTGGGTGATTTCGTAATATATCCAGGTGTTGCCGCTTGTCCCAATCGTGACGGTAAGAGATGTTCCGGACTTTTGTTCAACGTCCTTAACGCCATGAAGCACTCTTGGGTTGGATATCGTCGCTTGCGTTCCGCCGGCGCCGAGGGTGATGCGGTTATACCACTTGCGCGGGCAGTCGCAGAGCGTTCCGCCCCCGCTTGAGCCGCCGGAAGTGAGGGAGACATGCTGCGCGCCGATGGCCAGCTGCCGCACCAGATGCTGCGCAGTTCCCTGCCCGTCCAATACCGACAAATCGCAGACCGGGAAGAAGTAAAGAGCTCCCGCCGACGGAACCGTCACGATATCGGCCGTGATATCCGTTCCCTCTTGCGCAATCTCGCAATATATACGCGTTGTGCCGCTGGAAGCAAGCGTGAGCGAAGGGAAGTGGTACCATGTTCCGGGCGAGAGGGTCGATGCAGGAATCGCCGTTGCACCTTCCGCCGGATCGATCGCCTCGCCGTCCACGCTGAGCGCCCCTTCGGGCAGGCAAAAGCATAATTTCCCGTCGTATTCGTCATCTACCCACACCGCCTTGAACGGATACGGCACCGGTACAGGTGTCTTCGCGTGCACGGCGGCAATGTTTAGCACAGTGCCGGCCGGCGTCACCCGCGCGCGCAGTCCCGGCCCAGCTTTAGGCGTTGTCGCACGGGCATGGCGCGCCACTCTGCCGCCCCATCCCGCGCTTACAGCATCGCCCGGCATCGGCACTCTGGGTTGAGTTGTCAATTTCCGCCTCCTTGCGCTCCGCCGCCTTCGCCGACTGTGCCGAGCGTTGTATATATCCAGGCGTGGGTGGAAGTCTTCGATTCCGGAGTGTACGTCCACTGTTCCCGGCGCGTCCACGTTTCGTTCCCGTTCTCCTCCCATTTGTCCCCGGACTTGAACCAGTTGCCTGCCGGATAACCTGCAAGTGTCACCGGCGGATCGTCATAGCCGCCCAGCCCCTGGGAGAACTTCGGCGTCCCCCCGGTGTAGCTGCGCCCGCTTTGCGTCATGCCCGGCGGATTCCTCCAAATCGAAATCTTCTCCACCACCGGGTAGTATCGCACAAACTGCTTGATGCCGGCCATGTAGGCGGCGATGAACTTCAACGCCTTCGCGCCGGCAATAGCGTGCTTCGCCCCGTCAGGGCTTTGCCAATAATAGGCGCCGCCTTGCGAGCGCACCGCTTCGTCCGTCGCCAGCCATTTCAATATCGTTTCACGCTCGTTTGCCAGATCCGGATGGTCTTCCAGGTCGTACTGCACCTCCTCCATCTCTATGCGCAGCGTGGAGCGTACGGCCTCTGACGCCGCCGCGGCGCCGGGATTGCGGGCCGCCACAATCGTAAGCTTGCCCATGCCGCCGCCTGCCGGATCTATACGGCTGCTTTCAACGGCATAGTCTGAAGTGACGACTGCGGCGATCGATGGCGTCTGGCCGGTTGCGGCCTCCAAAGTCTCCATGTCCGCCTCGAAAACGAAAACCTTCGAAGTCTTCCCGTCGGCTTCGGCAGTTGCGGTGCCCGTATGGAACGGCCCTGCAGGCGCATTCGTTCTGACTGCTTTGAGTACCGGTTCTGCCATAATCACTCCGCAGTTCCTGTGGCGGCGAACATCGCAGGCGCGCCTGCAAGCGCCTTGATGTCCTTGGTCGCCTCTATCTGCTGCTTCATCAAATCCACAAGCCTTCTGACATCGCCGGCCAAGCCTCCTTTCGCGCTCACGCCGCTGCCAAGGCCCATTGCCGTAAGCCGGTTGGCGCTTACGGCGTCGGCGCCGGCTATCCCAGACGCCATAGTCCGCCCGGCGGCGGCGATTTCAAGCACTTTGCGCTCCGCCTCGCGTTCGGCGTCTTTCCGCCTGGCGTCCTCTTCGCGGCGTTTCGCTTCGGCCGCGCGCTCCGCAGCCGCGCGTTCCTCGGCCGCGCGCTTTGCCGCCTCTTCGCGCTCCTCGTTGTCAAGCCGCGCTGAGGTAGCATCCCGCCGCAGCCTGGCGGCATTCCCGTATCCGGATTCCGCGGCTCTCGTTCTCAACGATTCCGCATCTCTGCGAAGTTGCTTTATTGCGGCGAATGTCTCGCGCTCTGCGGCATAAAGCGCTTCAAGCTCCCGCCTGGCCTTGTCAGCATTCTCTTTGGCTTTCGTTTTCGCTTCGTCGTCCTTTGCTGTACGCTCGACCATCTCAGTCCTGTGCACTATTGCGCTTTGGCGCGTGATGGCCTCCGTCTGGCGGTCGCGGACTTTCTGCAGAGTGTCGGCCGCGCGCTCCTTGCCGGCGGCTTCCGCGGCAAGCCGCTTTGCGGTTTCCGCGCCATCTTCGGCGGCGCGCGCGGCGGAAAGTTCGCTTGCCCGGCGGGCGTATTTGCGCGTTATCGCGGCTTTGTCCGCTTCGTACGTGGCGCTTGCAGGATCCAGCGCGGCGATTTCCCGCTCGCGCGCAAGCTCGTTTCCCGCGTCCTCGATGTCGCGGCTCTTTGCGCGCCGCGCGTCTATTATCGCGTTGCGCTCGCGCTCCAGGCGGTTTGTTTCGGCAAGGCGCTCGTTCAGGTATTTGTAGGATTCCGCGGCGTTTTCAGCGATTCTGTGGATTTCGCCGCGCTCGATCGCCTCGCGCAGCCGCCGCGCTTCGGCGGCAGAGCGCCCCAGCCATTCGTGCAGGTCCTTCGCCCAGCCTGCAAGCGACTGGACGGCCTGCACCGCCCAATGGAACGTCCCCAGCGCGCGCATCACGCCGCGCGCCGCGCCCGCCAAACTCTGGAACGCGCCGCGCACGCGCGAAACCGCGCCCATGGCCGGCTTCTCGTCCGCGCCGAGTTTTATCTTTATTTCGCTCTCCGCCATCAATGGCGGCGGCAGATCAGAAGCCAAGAAAGATTTTCGTCAACACCATGCATACGAGCACTGTGCCAAGGATGATTGAAATTGCATCCTTGAAGCAGGACGGCTCTTTTCCGCCGTCGTCGTCGAATGGAAACGGATCTTTCACGGCGCGGATTATACCGCCTCCTCCTTTCCGATGTCAAATACCTTCGCGCCCTTCACCCGCCCGGCCTTCAGATCCTCGCGGTAGCGGCGCTCGATATAGTCCAGTCCCGCGTGGGCGCCGCCGTTGCGCTGGCGGCAGGCCGCCGCCAGCGCCCACACCGTCGCCACCGGCGTGTCGATCGCCTCGCGCCACCCCCACCCGTATTCCGCGCAAAGCCACTCCGCCATCTCAAGCGGCCACCCCAGGCCGTGCGGCGTAAGATGGACGACTCCTCTCTTTTCCGCCACCGGGCGGATCCACGTGGAAAACGCATCGTTCAAAACGCCCTCCACTGCGTCCGACAGCTCCGAAAGCCCGCACTTCAGCCGCCCGGCGAACCTGCCGAAATCCTCCTCCCCGGAAAGCACGAACGCCGCGCGCACAAGCTTATCCCGCGGCACTGCCGCGCCGCAGTCGATCCCCTCGGCGCCCAGCCGCACCGCCCCTGCAAGCGTAAGCGCCTGCAAAACCGCGTTCCCGGCCTTCCGCGCAGGCGCTCTGAACGCCATCATGTTTTCCGCTGGAGGTGTCATGACCGCCCTGCCGTGCAGCGCTGCTGTTTAGCCGCCGACACCCGCACCCTGTCCCCCCTGCGGCGCCGCGCTCTGCTGCGGCGCGCTCAGGCTTGTAGGCCTAAGGCCGATAGACACTTTCTTGACGTCATCGTTCGATTCGGATACATCCCACTTCGTCACGAGACACGGTTGGTCGCCCTCCGGAAGCATCACTATATCCCCTTTCTCATAATCCGGAGCGTTTGCGGCAAGAACCGCTTCGAACGTATGCTCATCGTGGGGATCCGTCACGTATGCGGCAAGATCCGCGCCGGTCTCGTCGAAGATCAGCTTCAACTCTCCGCCGGCGCTCTTGCCGCTCGTCTGCGTGTATACACCGGTCATTCCAGAGCTTCTTGCGCCCGTCTGGAGCTGGGTTCCGGCTTTGTGTACTATTGTCGACATTGTCGATTCCTTTCTTGTCAGATGGCAAGTTTCGTGAAAATTTCAAATCCCGCTTCCCGCACGATTGTCGTATCGTCATGGCGCACGACTCCGCCAATGCCGGTAAAGACAAGCGTGCCGCCGCAGCACTGCAAAAGATGCACCGTGCAAGCGACTGCTTCGACAACCTCCGCAGCCGCCGGACCCGCGCGGGACTGCCCCACGCGGTT
>Ga0256407_10013733_pt1 | contig 10788 bp, 12 predicted proteins | sample RumenRJG_04DNA_FD_193489 | JGI IMG/M metagenome (GOLD analysis project Ga0256407, IMG submission 193489) | Bovine rumen microbial communities from Lethbridge, Alberta, Canada - RJG_04 | ecosystem: Host-associated > Mammals > Digestive system > Stomach > Rumen | place: Canada: Alberta... | reverse complement strand
TGAATATTCATCATATCAAAAATATTTAATAAGTATAAGAATTAAAGATATATATTAGCTTTATAAAGCTACTTACTGGAGGAAATTTTAATGAATGATATCTTGTTAATGCTTCCCGGACCTACAACAGTGCACCCTAGAGTACTCAGTGCAATGTCACAGGCTGTTGTAAACCACAGAGGAGCAAAATACGGAGAAATTTTAACTGAAACTACTGAATTAATGAGTAAAGTTTTCCAAACCCCAAATAAATCTTATCTATTAACCGGATCTGGAACTGCAGCAATGGAAGCAGGTGTTGCAAATACAGTGGCTCCTGGAGAAAAAATATTGAACGTCGTCGGAGGAAAATTCGGTGAACGTCTCCTTAAAATCTCCCAGACCCATGGACTTGAAGCCAAAGAACTTGAAGTGGAATGGGGAACTGCTGTAGACCCTAAGCTTATTGCTGAAGCACTTGATGAAGACGAAGACATCAAGGCAGTAACAGTAATCCACAATGAAACCTCAACAGGTGTTGCTGCACCAATCGAGGAAATCGGTAAAGTCATGAAAAACTATGACGCATTATACATCGTCGATACCGTGTCCTCCCTTGCAGGAGACGAAGTCAATGTTGAAAAGTTCGGAATCGACGTCTGTTTTACCGGATCCCAAAAATGTCTGGCCGCACCGCCTGGCATGGCTGCAATCACATTAAGCGACGATGCATGGGCTGCAGTTGATAAAGTAGAGACCAACACTTTCTATCTTGACTTGAAAGCTGCACGTAAAAGCGGAGACAAAGCTGTTCCTGAAACTCCATACACCCCATCAGTTTCACTTACCTATGCAATGAATGAAGCTTTGAAAATGGTTATGGAAGAAGGACTTGATGCAAGAGTTGCACGTCACCACAAGGCTGCTAAAGCAAGCGTAGCAGCAGTCAAAGCATTAGGATTAGAGTTATTTGCTGATGAAGCCGTTTCATCCGCAACAGTAACCGCCGTCAAAATGCCTGAAGGAATCACCGATGCGGACTTCAGAGGCACAACCCGTGACAAGTATGGTGTTGAATTGGCAGGAGGCCAGGACCACCTGAAAGGAAACATCTTCAGAATAGGACACATGGGTAACGTCTCATACAAGGAATTGACCCAAACCTTTGCGGCAATCGGCATGACCCTGAAAGGTTTAGGCGTAACCGACGATGCAGGCGCAGGCGTTGCATCAATTGCAGAATCATACTCATGATTCTTCATTTTCTTTTTTTTATTGAAGCATATGTAATATATTTTTAACATAGTATAACTTATAAGTCATTTCGCCAGATTCATGATAAGTTATAAGTAATATATTTTTTACATAAGAATTTTTCTAATAAGTTATAAGTTAAAAGTTACACTTGAAATGCATGTCTACATCCTGTGCATTAGAACTTATAAGTTAAAAGTTACACTTGAAATGCACGTCTATATCCTGTGTATTAGAACTTATAAGTTAAAAGTTACACTTGAAATGCACCTCTCGAAAATCGAATTATAACTAAAAAGTTACACTTGAAACTTATGTCTTATGAATGAAAAAAGTATTACTCAACTTCAAAACTAAACTTATATAATAATAAAAAACAAAAAGTATAACCAATAACAGGATGTGAAGACTATGTCAAAAAAAATTAAAACAACCGTTGAAGAATTACAGAAATTGGTCAATGTCGACAATGTAATCGGCAGCCCTATAGAAACCGAAGATAAAATAATGATTCCCGTTGTAAGGATGGGAGTGGGATTCGGAGCTGGAGAAAGCCAGGTCGGAATGGAAGGCGGCAATGATGCAGTCGGTGCAGGTGCAGGAGTCGAACCGATTTCCATGGTGATGATACCTAAAAATGGAAATGACGCCGAAGGAGTCCGTGTACTTAATCTATCCAAAGGATCAGAAACAAACAAAGCAATATCAGACATTGCACTGGTCATAAGCGACCTTGTAAAATCATATATGGATTCACAACAACCGGATGAATACTACGATGAATCCGAATATATAGAACCTGAATTCAGCACACCTGAAGAAAGTGAAGAAGAATAGGACTTTACATGTTGAACATCCTTTTGATGATTATCCTGATAATCATCCTATTTCTTATTATTTTACTCCTTTGTGGAATTAAGATATCATTTGAATACACAAAAAAAGGCAGTGAGATTAAAGGATGTTTGAAAATACTTATTTTTAAAAAAATCAAAATTTACACCCGCCGTTTCCCCTCAAAGGATGATGACAACGACGAAGATGCCAAAGACGAGGAGAAAAAGCAAAGGGACATCAGGAAACTGTTTGAACTTGCAAGGCCCTGTTTCGGTGATTTTAAAACTTATCTGAAATCTGTCCTGAACACCATCAAGGTTAAAGAGCTTCAAAACCATCTTATTTTCGGTATGGCCAGCTATGCAGATACAGGCAAATACATAGGCATCATCTGGGCGATTTTAGCCGTCATAAATCCGATGCATGAAAAGCTGAAATTGAGCGCCGAACCTACATTTGAGGGATCGGTCCTTGACGGATATGGAACAAATGAAGTTGAAATCTATCCGTTAAGGCTAATAGTTCCTACAATCAGGCTGATTTCAAAAAAAGACGTTAGAATATTCATAAGAGGTGTTTGGGATGAGCGATAATATCCTGAAAGATATTGAAGAGTTTCTTGAACTCGAAAATTACACCGACTATGAATTCAAGGAAGTTTGCGGATTGACATTTGCCTTCAAACGGGAGATTGTAACCATCAAGGGAAGAATATCCTCCGCAAACATTGCGCCTGTCGGAATAATTTATGAAGAAAACGGCCAATATTATCTGGCACCCCTAGATAAGGCTGTCAACATTAATGAAACTGTTAAGGAATATGTTGAAAAATGCATCTAATGTGGAAGAGGAATGTCTTCGCTTTCAACAATTACCTCGACAACAAGAGGTCCTTCAAGTTCCTTATCAAGAATCATCTCCAGATCATCAAGATTGTCCACCCTTACAGCATCGATTCCATAGCCTGAGGCAATCTTTACAAAATCGGGATTTTCCAGTTTGACCTGGTATGCCTCCATATCATAGAATGACTCCTCCCACTGGCGGATGATTCCGAACTCTGAATTGTTTATGATGAACACTATGACGTCGAGATTCTGCTGCTTAAGCGTTGCAAGCTCCTGGAGGTTCATCTGAAAGTCCCCGTCGCCGTTGATGACGATGACCTTTTCGCCTGTCGCTATTGCTGCGCCTATCCCTGCCGGAAGGCCGTAACCCATCGGAGCCATCGCCCCTGAAAAGAGAAGCTTCCTTGGAGTTTGGGATTTCTTTAAAAGGGTGACCCATGTTGTGTGTGATCCCGCACCTGAAGCGACGATATTGTCAGGAAACCTTTCAAGTATCCTTTTTATGGCAGCCTGGGGCTTTAAATCTTCATCAAGGCCTTCAATATGATAGGAATCATCGATTTGGGATATCTCATCAATCCAGCTGACCGGCTTGAATCTGATTTTTGAGAGAAAATCGCCAACCTTTCCATGAATCGGATAATTGCCCACCAGCACGTCCCTGTTTATGTTTACGTGAATGAAATTTTCAGGAATTTCAGGCAGTGTCCTTTCGCTTGCCTTGATTCCCAGACCGATTATGCAGTCTGCGTTTTCAAATGCATATTTTCCCCTTTCGGTTGCACGTGTTCTGCACAGTCCAAGGTTTAAGGGACTCCTTTCCGGAATCACTCCCATTCCATGAAATGTTGTGGCGGCAGGAATCTGATATTTGTTTACTATATCTTCAATGACTTCAGCCTGGCTTATTGCACCGGCGCCTAAAATAAGGAGGGGCTTTTCGGAATTGTCAATCAGATCCTGAGCCCTTGAAATGTTGGACATGTCCTCATCACACAGATAGCACAGATCAAAGTCATCAAAGTCCTCCTCGAGAAGGACATCCTTTGAAAGGTTTATGTGAATCGGGCCTTTCGGGAAGTTTTTAAGCTCATGGATGGATGCCCTGAGCATGTACATGGCTTCGGTTCCGTTCAGCGGATTGTATGAGGCCTGTGTGATGTGCTTGAACATTTCGACCTGAGGGGTTGTCTGGAAAAAGTCGCTTCCGCGATATTTCAGTTCATTGTCTCCGGTCAGCACCAGCACCGGCAGATTGTCCTTGAAAGCTGTTGCAAGAGGCATTGTTGTGTTAAGTGCTCCCGGTGAAGCTGTGGTGATGCAGACTCCGATTTTACCGGTGGACCTTGCATATCCGTCTGCTGCGGTGGCCGCTCCCTGCTCGTGTTTTGTAAGGACATGGTTGATTTCGCTTTTTGAGAGGGCCTCATAAAGGGGCATTATCTGCTCGCCCGGAATTCCAAAGACATCTATGATGCCCTCTTCTTCCAGTATCTCGACTATTTTTCCGGCAACGTTCACTCTTCCACCTCCTGGTATGACCCGTCATACTCTCCGGAGCCTTCAACCGGAAATACGACTGCCTGGGCAATCCTGTCGCCTGACTTGATTTTATATTCATACTCACCGTGATTGTAAATCATGAACATCAGTGTTCCGTAAAAGCCGGGGTCCCCCACTGCAGTCTGTACAGAGACAAATGACCTTAAAAGTGTTGAGCGTGGAAGATATAGCATTGTATATCCCTTAGGAATCTTTATTTTCCTTTTGATGCTTGCCAGATATGCTGTATGGGGCTTTAATGTGTAGATGTCGCCCTCAAGCTCTTCAATTTCCGGCAGGTTCTTTTCATTGTCAATCAATGATCCTGCGCTTTTCTGCACGTATATCTTATCCAATTCCAAATCGATTCCGGACGGCTGCACCAAATCTGCGAAATCCGGAAATATCTTTACAAGTTCATCTTCACCGAGCATGTTATCAACCTTCAATAAGATATTTATCTTAAATCGTTAATATATTAGATTGGTGATATTATGCCTGTAATTCAAATTGCCGGAAACAATAACATAAGTATTGAAAATAAACGAGAAATGGTAAAGAAAGTGTCTGAAGTCGTTGCTGAAGCATATGGCCTTCCAATTGAAACAATAACCGTACTGGTAACCGGGTTCGAACCGGATGACATCGGTGCGGGCGGTGAGCTTTTAAGCGACAGATAATGAATTTAAAAAAAGGGGAGTCGGAAATCTCCCCATTAAAGTTCAAACCAAAAAAGAACTTTCGTATTTGACTTGCAAATACATGCTTATTTTGGTTTTTGTTTAATATAATGATTTTGATTTTTGCAGATGAGTCCCTTTTGGGCGAGCTCATCAAGGTTTTTTTGGATTTTTCTGGTGAAATTGCCTGAGCGAAATCTTATGAGAGCCTTTTCAATGTCCTCGACTGTTGAGTCGTCAACCGCATCATATACGCTTTTTTGAAATGGAGTTAAATTGAAGATGATATCATTTAGGGGATCCTGAGTGTTTTTAAAGTCCCATGTTCCATCCTGGGCTTTTGTGTTGAATCTCTCTTCCAATTCTGGAATCCTGTCTGTCAGCTCATCAAGATATTGGTGCTCGGCAAGACCCAGCTTGTGCTTGGTTATTCTATTTAGAAATTCGGCGTGGATTTTATCAAGGTCAATGTCATTTTTGCTTTCAAATGAACCCAATACATACACCTTATCGTCTATTACCTCAGTTACCCGGTAATTTTTGTTGTCCTCATCATACTGGATTTGCGAGAAGGAATTGACGTCCCACATGTTGTCCATAAGATGGTTTCTTGCAAACTCCGCATCCTCGAGTGTGTCGTAATATCCAAAGATGTAGTCATCACCTGCAATCTGCTTTTTGATTATGAACGTGTCGAACACCCTTGTGATGTTGAGCCCGTACCTTGAGTTGTTGGGATTTCTCATTTTCCTTTTGGTCATCTGGGTGATTTGGATTTGGGACGGTTTTTCTTTTGATTTTAAAAGAACGTGAATCCTATCATCAATCACTGCCAAAACAATGTATTGGCCATCATACTCGTATGTTTGATTGATTGAATCCAGGTTCCAGTCGTTTTCAACCAGCAAATCCCTTAAAAATAGCGCATCATCCAAATCATCCAGTTTGGCATAGGTTCTGTTGGCCCTGACAATTGAAAATGAGTTCTTGTTTTGGCGAATGTATTTTCTCTTCATCAATATGAGTTTGGGTTTTAAAATAAATAAATATTAATAATAACCAAACCCCTATTGCAATCATTTAGTCTGCAAAAATTTCATCATAGTCCACATCAATACCTAAGGATTTATACAAGGAATACATCAAATCTTTTCCAGATAGAACATTTGGGTCCGCTTCTCTTTCACGAGCGAGCCTAATGGCATCAGGATCAGTTATTCTTTTCCTGCATTTATATTCTATGGTTTTTGAATTAGTTGTCATAGCAACATACTCCTTTTTAGTTAATTGTATATCATTTATGTTTTTATCATTAATAAACTTTTGTAATTCACTCCCATAACGAATATCGTGCATTTTACCTATTATTTTATTATTAGCATACCTATTACAACAATATTCAAATGAAGAGCGATATGCTATTTCAGAAACATGATTAACCTGAAAATACAAATTTTTATGCATTCCCTTGGCTTTTAAAATCCAAAAATAGTCAAAACCGGCAATTAACTCATAATCTTCAAAATCCCTAACTAAAATTCCAAAATTCCTGCCCGATGGAGGAGACAAAATATTCTTTGGATGATTATGAATGGATGCAACATGATTTCCTTTGAATTCATCTTTCCCAATGCATATTTTTACGTTATCCACATCACCCTTCGCACTTTTAAGAATTTCACCCGTGACATAATCAAAATATATCACCCATTCATAATCCAAATTTCTAGTTTTTTCAATGAAATCAACAATTGTTTCATAAGCTTTATTACTAAATTCTACAGGAAGATCATCTTTTTTAATTAATGGAACATCATCATTTCTTAAGGCAACATATTCATCAAAATCTGACATATTAACAATAACCATCAGTAATGTTATTACCCTTACAAAAAAATTTTTAATTTTCATAAGTTTAAATTAGTTAAATTAATTTAAAAAGATTTATATTTAATTTAAAAAGCAAAAAACTTAATTAATGTTTTTTTAAAAGCAATTTAACACTTATAAATCAATATTTCAATATCAAAATGAAATAAGAAGCAAGAACTGGCGAACATACAGATGAGACCTATTCAAAAATGACGAATTTTTATATAAAAATCGTCATTATTTTGGAATTTATCTAAAAAAATTTAAAATTAGTTTAAAAAAATAAGAAAAATAAGGAAATGAATCCCTATTTTTTAACTTTTACCATATATTTTACGGCATCCTTAAGGCAAGTGGCCTGACAGGTTACATTTTTGCCTTTTTTAAGCTTCTTAAGCACTTTTTTCTTGATGGTGAATTTGGTAACACCCTTCTTGTTGGTTTTAGCAGTGCATTTTTTTGTCTTTGAATTTCAGGGCGATTTTCTTGGCATTAAGAGATTATGCATGGACTGTATTCTTTTGATAAGTGGCACTGATGCCCATAATCCTTTTAGGCTTTTTGACAGCCAGTTTGGCCACGCCTTTACCGTTTGTCCTGACGGCGAACCTTTTGGAATTGACTTTGATTTTGACGATCTTGTTTTTGATTTTCTTGTTGATTGTTGCCTTGATGATCAGTTTCCTTTTGGTTTTGCTCACCTTTACACTGACCGGCTTTGTCTTGAGCTTTTTGGTCATCTGAGCCCCCATATAATAGATTTTTACCGAATAGCTTTTCTTTTTGAGTTTCATTGATTTTTTAAATGTCAAAATTCCGTTTTTATCAGTTTTGACCTTAAATTTCTTGCCGTTGAACTTGACTGTGACTTCCTTGGATGCCAGCGCTTTTCCGTCCTTGGTAAGAAGCTTTACCTTAACGTTGACTCCATTGAATGTCGCTTCGCTTGAGATGGTGCTGATTCTGGCCTTTGATACTGTCACGACCCTCCAGTTTGATAAGTCCCCGAATCCGTCATCCCCATAATAGTCGATGAATATGTCATGTTCTCCGGCTTTCAGGTTTTTAAGGGAACATTTTGCAATTCCGTTTTTGATGTAAACCTTATATTCCTTATCGTCAATGGTGAATATCACATAACCTTTGGATTGGCCTGAAACCTCCACCATGACATACTTGTCCTCACCGGCGGTGAACCTGTAATCCAGGCTGATTTTAGGCAATATATAAAATGAGGTGTTGACATCATCCACATCATAATCGCTGCCGTCGTATTTGACAATGAGGTCATGTTTGCCTGCAGAAAATGAGTCGATTCTAACCTCCCCATGGCCTTTGACAAGTCTTTGTGAGGCCAATAGATTTCCGTCAACGTAAACGACCAGATTTCCACCTGCATCGCCTGGAAGATTTAACTGGACTCTGGATGAATCCCTGTATTCGATTTCATCCGGAACGTGAAAACGATAGCTTACGGTGAGATTGTAGCTTCTGGCAAGAGCGTAGTATTTCTCATCACCTGCAAATGATACTGAAAGCACATAGCTGCCTGAATCAAGGTTGGATATGTCCACCTCAATTATATTGTTGGCCATATTCGGAGAATGCCTGAAAGGATATGCTGTGCCGTTTATTGCAACTGTTAGAAGGTCATTGTTCAGTGTGTCCGGCAGCATGACCTCAAATGTGTTCTTATCGCCGTATGTGAATGTCAATGGCCACACGTCAAAGTCATAGGTCATGTTTAGTGATTGAGTCTTTGTTCTTGAGAGGTTCCTGCCTTCAAAGACCACCTTGATTTCACGGTCTGTGTATCTTATGTACTTTTCAAGGGACATTATGAACTCTCCGTTATACATCTTCGAATTTGCAATCATCCTGTCATCAAGGAAGACCTTTACGGTTGCAGAGGCAACGGTTGATGCCTCAACGGCAATGCAGTCGTCATGGCCTATGTTGATTACCTTCGGAATGCTTATCTTCACATTTGTCACGGTGAAATTGAACGACCTGTTGAATGGACAGTAGTAGTCATCGCCGAGATAGCTTATCCTGGCCGTGTGGTTTCCCAGTTCCCGATTTGAAAATGGGTCGTTTTCCCATGTAAAGAGAGGCCTTGGATTAGTCCTTTCAATCAGCTCATCATCGATATAGAACTCGACGATGCCGTTGGCGGACCTTGGAAAGAGGAGGATGACCTGACGGTCCATATTCTGAAGGATTTCCTCAGGGAAACGTATGTTCTCATAGTCCGGAGGATTGGCCATGACCTTAAGGGACCTGTTGAGGTTGAGGTCAATGCCGTTGTAGAATGCGGATACCTTGTAGGCTTTAAAGTCCAGCGGAGGATATATGTTGATTACAAGAGCATTATCAGGTTTCGGAAGCTTTATCGGAACTTTGAATGAATGGTCCGTGATTGTCTCGTTGTAGATTGCCTCGTTATTCAGCTTTATGCAGAACTCTCCTGAGGCTCCATCTGGAAGCTCGACGCTTATGTCTGAGAGATTCTCCTGCCACATCTTCTCGTCAAATGTCACGTTGATATCATCGATGATGTCACCTGATTTGGCAATTGCATCACTCTGTGTGGAATTTTCAATCGTTGCGTCGTCTGCAGCGCTTGCAGATGCCATTAAAACGAATATTAAAACCAGACCTACTGCCAATATCCCCTTCATGTTCATGAGGTTAAATTTATTTGAAGTGATTAAAGTAATTTTTCAAAGTTGAGTGACCTGCTGAAACTAACATTTTAATATAATATATATTATATAATTATATTCAAGAAAATAATACTGAGGTGATACCATGGCATTAGAAGGTGCTGAAAGAATAGATGAATTTTTAAACGAAGCGAAAGTGTTTTTCCTGGCAACAGTTGACGGAGACAAACCTAAAAACAGGCCGTTAGGCTTTCACCTTTTAAAGGACGGCAAGATCTACTTTGGAGTGGGAGATTTCAAGGACGTCTACAAGCAGATGAGAAAAAACCCATACGTTGAAATCGTCGCCCTTGTGGAAACCGATTTTCTAAGGTATTACGGAAAAGTCGTCTTTGAAGAGGACTACACACTCGGGCAAAGCATTGTTGTGGGCAACGAATTCCTTCAGGGAATCTACAACGATGAAACCGGATTCAAGCTGGGAATCTTCCACCTTGAAGAGGCGACAGCCGAAATCCGTGACATCACCGGAAAAATAAACGAATCATACGAGTTTTAGGTTTGGTTAACTCTAAACCATAACTTTTTTTAATGTAAATTTTACCATATAATTTTAGTAAATGATTTCAAGAAAAAATGTAATTATCAGGTGCTAATCAACACCCAATGCATCATTTACTTCATTTAAAAACTCTTTTGAATGAGAATGCTCAAAAACCTCATTTTCAATGGCATCATCCATCAATCCCCGATTGATGTATCCCCATATCACCTCATCAACCGACCTGTTGGTCTCACGAGCCTTTTTTTCAACCAATTCCCTGAGTTTTTTGTTTTTGATTTCATAATGAAAATCCATTGTCATCCCCCAATTACACTCTGGAAATTACCTCATAACTTTTGATTTTGTCAAATCCACTGTCAAATGAAACGATTCTTTGCCACAAAATATCCCGTATCCAGAAAAATCATTGAATGCACCGCCATTTATTTATCTGACTTGTTCCATCTTCCAACAAAAACATCGAAATTATGTTTCATCGGAGGATACCCGTTTTTTCGGTCCCTCTCAACAGCTTTTCTACCTCTTTCAAGCATTTCCTCCCTAGT
>Ga0256407_10013730_pt1 | contig 10789 bp, 6 predicted proteins | sample RumenRJG_04DNA_FD_193489 | JGI IMG/M metagenome (GOLD analysis project Ga0256407, IMG submission 193489) | Bovine rumen microbial communities from Lethbridge, Alberta, Canada - RJG_04 | ecosystem: Host-associated > Mammals > Digestive system > Stomach > Rumen | place: Canada: Alberta | collected... | reverse complement strand
AACCAATTAAAATGGAAGTTTCTGAAGTTAAAGAAATTGTTGCTAAAGATGGTAATGTTATGAAAGATAGATTTTGGAATATTACTGTTCCTATGAGAATTGATAATAATGTTAATTGGGATTTTCAATATAGATATTCTATTTATAATAGTAAGAAAGAAAATGCTATTTGGGAAAGGGAACCTAATCGACATTTAAAAATAATTTTTGATTTGGATTCTGAGGAAAATAGGGATTTAATTGAGGATAATCCTGATGAAAATGTTTTTTTACAAAATTCATTTTTGGAACAATTTGATGTCAATTTTGTTGCTAATTTAGTTTTTAATAAAATGGGAGATAAGAAAATTTTTATTGGACCTTATCCACAAAGTTATAATGATTTTGTTGAAATTGCAAATGCTGGTGTTGATGCTATTTTAAATGTTCAAACTGATAAAGATTTAGTTTTTAGACAAATTAATCATAAAGAACAAAAAAAAGAATGTAAAGAATTAGGAATTGAAATAGTAAGATATCCAATTGAAGATTTTAATGAAGTAGATTTAGCTTTGAAATTAAAAGGTGCTGGTGATACATTAAAGGAATTATTAGATAAAGGGAAAACTGTTTATGTTCATTGTACTGCTGGTATGGGAAGAGCTGCTGCAACTGTTGTTATTTATTTAGTTTTATATGAGGATTATTCAGTTGATCAAGCTGTTCAATTTATTAAGACTTATAGACCTGTTGTTTGCCCTAATATTAATGTCATTAATAAAGTCGTTGCTCAATATAAACCTGATAAAATTTATATTCCTTCTGAACCTACTGCTGTTTCTATTAATTTAGATTTGTCTGAAAAAGTTACTAATTCACAATTTGCTGAATCTATTTATTTAAATAAATAAAATATTGTTTTATTATAAAAATATATTTATATATATTATTTTTTATAAAGATTGAGACTTCAACATAAATAATAATAATATTAATAAAAAAATATAAATTATAAATATACATCATAATTTAATCAATTAATAATGCAAAAATATTAAAAATAATAAAAAAATGAGAATACAATTATTTATTACAATAATAATTTCCATTTCCTTCATTAAATCATCGAATGTAGAATTTCTCCTAGCAATCCATGCAGGAGCAATAGATGACCCTCGTTCAGCAATGTCAAAAGAAGAAGAAATAGAATTTAAACAAGGTCTCCTAAAAGCATTACGTGCTGGATATAAAATCCTATCAAACAACGGAACTCATTTAGACGCAGTTCAAGCAGCATTAAATTCAATGGAAGACAATCCAACATTTAATTCAGGAAAAGGAGCAAAAGTAAATCAAAAATTTCAATGTGAGCTCGATTCCTCAATAATGGATGGTTCAAACTTAAAATGTGGAGCAGTAGCCTCAGTCCAAAGAATAAAAAATCCAATAAATGCAGCTCGTTTAGTAATGGAGCGTACACGTCACGTATTATTAGTAGGTCCTAGTGCAGATGAATATGCAGAAAGTGAAGGATTGACAATGGTACCAAATTCATATTTTATGACACCAAAAATGATAAAAGAATGGTATGATGCTCAGAAAAAATCATATAATGAAATTCCACAACATGAAACTTGTGGTGCTTTAGCTTTAGATAAAAAAAAGAATTTAGCAGCTGGAACATCAACAGGAGGTATCACATATAAAATGGCAGGAAGAGTTGGTGACTCACCTATTATTGGTGCTGGAACTTATGCTAATAATGATTGTTGTGCTGTTAGTTGTACTGGTTTAGGAGAAAATATGATTAGAAGAAGTGTTGCTTTTGATTTAAGAGCTAGGATGAAATATAAGGGATTGAGTCTTAAGGATAGTTCTCATGAGGTTATTAGTGAATTGGAAGATTTGACTGGAGGTTTTATTTCTATTGATAAAGATGGTAATGTAGAAATGCCATTTAATTCTGCTGGAATGGCTAGAGCTTGGGTTGATAATAGTGGTATTGCTCATATTCAATTGTTTAAGGATGGGGAGGATTATACTCCTATTGATTATCCTATTGATGAATAAAAATTTAAAATCAGATTTTTATTTATTTTTTGCAAATAATTAATAATGGTTATATATGAATATGATTTATGGTTATAAAATATGGCAATAAATCCTGTAAATGTCATTTTATATATTTATTTAGATATATATATCTATTTTATATATTAATTTATATATAAACAAGGTATTTATTTTATATATTCATAATTTTTTTATATTATCAATGAAAACACACAAATTTTTTTATTATAATAAAATAAAAAAGATTTAAATATATTTTTATTAATAAATTCAAATCAAAAAAAAAACAAATAAAAAAAATGTTTTTAGGTGGACCAATGATGGGAGTAATTACTAATTCCTCAGTAAACACAACACCATTGACTCAAAAAAGACAAATAGAACCTAAAAACTCCAAAAAATACGATGATGAAAATGAAAAAAACAAAAACTTACATGAAATAATAAAGAGAGAATTACTAAAAGATCCAGAAGTCCAAGAAATAGAAAACGAATATCAAAGACAATTAAAAAAAAAAGAAGAAGAAATTCAAAAAGAAAACGAATTATACAAAAGAGAATATATAAGACCAAATAAAGAAAATCACATAATATGTTCAGTCGCAGATGGAAGTGAAACATCAAAGCAAGGAATAAAAATAGTAATAGAAGAATTTCTTCCAAGAATAAAAAATTCAATTTTAATGTGTCCATTTATTTATGATGAAAAAAATGAAGAATTTTTCAATTGGAGATATCAAAGACAATTTGCTTTTGATTATTTTAAAACATATTTAATTAATACATTACCAGATGATAGAGGATATTTAATGATTAATAATAGAAATTCATATTTTTCACATGAAATTGTTCAAATTTATTCTCTTTGTGAAAAAAATAAATGTGATTATTTATTCGTTGGATATAATGGATTAAAAGGAGGAATTCAAAAAGAATCTAATATTAATCAAGGATTAATTTATTTATTATGTGAAAGTAAAATTCCAGTTTTTATTATGAAAGATAAATTATTAAGAGGACAAAGAAATAAAGGTTATAAATGGTTAATTTTAATGGATAGAAATAATAAAGATTGTTTTAAAGTTTTTGATTATTTTTATCCTTTAATGGATGTTGATAAAGATTTTATTTATGGTTTGACTATTCTTCCTCGTAATGTTACTATTGATGATGTTCAAAGACAATTTATTGATAAAGTCAGTAAATGTGGTTTTAATATGGAAAATCAAGTTAAATATGAAAATGTTGAATATCAAAATAAACTTTCTGAGTTTTTAAAACAATTTGTTAATCATAGTTTAAGTGATTATTTTGATTATGTTATTTTTTATAATAATGATGAAAAGTCTAAAGTTCAAAGATTAGATAATGAAAGTTTGAAATTGTTAAATGTTATAAATGCTAATATTGGATTTGTTAATGGAGCTCTTGCTACTGATTTTGATTTTTCTATTAAAGTACTTCATCCTAAAAAAATTGAACCTCCTGTTAGAAATGAAGATAATGAAAATTTACAAAAAGAAGATATTAAAGAAGATATTAAAGAAGATAAAAAAGAAGATAAAAAAGAAGATAAAAAAGAAGATAAAAAAGGTGATAAAAATATACCTAATCAACAATCAAGAATTCAAAGTAAAAAACCAACAAATGTTTCCAACAAACCAAATATAAATGCAAAAGATAATAAATCAACAACAATGAAAACAACTAATCCTAAAAAACCAGGTAATACAAATACATCAACATCAAAAAATCCTACATTAAATAAAACAACTAAACCAGCTCCTACTACAAATAAACCAGGTGTAATTAAAGGCAAAAAATAAATATTTATTAAATATTATTTATTAAATTTTATTCTTATAATTAAATAAATTTTAATATATAAAAATAACAGATTAATAAAATGCGTTCAAATAGTTATGTAATAGAAAGAAGGTATATTAAAGATCCTTCAAAAAAAAGATTTATGAATAATTATTTAAATGATTATAACTATTTTAATAAGAATAACATTAAAATGAATAAAATAAGAAAAGAAAATTTGAATGAACAAATAAAAATTAAACATAAAAAAGAAACTGAATTACGTTTACCAAAAATGTTATATTCTAATTTATTTTTAGGCTCACCACTTCCAAATATATCACTTGAAAATAAAGAATTAAGAGCAAAATCTTTAAATAATATTAGATATGATATGAATGATGAACCAGTTCCATATAATAATGAAAAATATGATAAAAATTATATTAAAGAAGCAATTAATTTAGATTATCAAGAAGAAAAATTAAATAATAGTCATGTTGGTAAACCAATGATGCTTTTTGATGATATTTTAAATTGTGTTGATAATTTAGAATTAAGTAGTAAGGATAATGAAACAAAAATAAACATTAATAATTCTTTAAATGATAATATAGAAGAAGTAAAAAATAAAACTATAGAACAAGGAATAAATACAAATCATAATTTAAATGAAAATAAAATAAATTCTAGAAATAAAACTCCACTTCAAAATGAAGAAGGATTATTTAATAATCAATATCCTGTCAAAATGTCATTAGCTACTAATTTAACTGATGATTCAATTGTACAAAAAATTTTAGAAGAGAGAAGAAATTATAAACAAATTTTACATTTTAATGATTATGGAAAATATAAATTTTCAAGAAGAGGTTTAAATTATCCTGAAACAATTCCAGAAAATAATTTACCAAATTATACTGGAGATGATAGTGAAGAAAATGCTTATTTTGATTATAGAAAAAAAGTAAGTAATCCAAAAAAAATTTATAATTCAATTGGTTCATTTAATACAAAATTTAATAATGAATTAACTAGAATTTCTCGTTCTTATGGGAAAGAAGAATCAAAATTAAGATTTATTAATAATCCCTTAATTAATAGATATCAAAATACAATTCCATATTATGATATCTATAAAGATATTAAATTTGTTGAAAATAGATATTTAGATAAAGGAAGATATAAATATAAAATGCTTCCTTTAATTAATGCAAAAATGAGAAATTTTGATAGATTAGGACAAAAAATTTATCAAATGAATATTCAGAAAAGAAATGGGGAATTAGTTCTTAATAGTATTGGTTTAGATAGATCAAAATTAGCAGCTGCTTAAAATTTTATATATTTTTTTAATTGATATATAAATTGTTGGTTATAAAGAAATAGGAGTATTTTCAAACATAAATATTTAATAAAATATTAAACTAATTTTATTTTTACGGTTATGCAATTAAATTTTAAAATTAATCTGATGGTGGTTTAGGGAACAAATCATCATTATTACCTTCAGTAGGTGTTTTAGTATCATAAGGATTTTGAATATCATTATTTTCATTCAGATTTGTATTTCCTATATCATAAGGATTAGATGTTAAAACATTATTGTTCATTCCTTTATTTTGGACATTATTATTATTATTATTTTGATTATAATTTTGTTGTTGATTATATTGGAAATTAATACTATTAACTTTATTAAATTGATTATTATTATTATTACCAAATGGATTTTTCATTTGATTATTCCCTTCATAAGGATTATTATTAAAAGGATTCCCCGAATAAGGATTATTAGGATTTACATTTACACTTCTAGTAGGCATTCCATAAGGATTTTGGGCTATTCCTCCATAATTATTTATTTGTATATTTTGATTCATATTTACATTATTATTCATTTGATTATTCATTTGGTTCCCTATTTGACCATAACCTCCACCACCACCAATATTATTTCTATTATTATTAATATTATTATTTATATTACCAATAGTATTTTTTTCAGCAGTAATGAAAGAAGGATTCTTTTGTCCATTTTGACTTCCTGGAATAATTCCTTTAAGTAAATATCCATCTTTTTCAGCTTGATTTAATATACTTTTTCCTCTTAATGTATCAGCTGCATCATATGTTATTGGTGTTTTTTGAAAACCAATTTCTAATTTTTTGATTTTTGGTGCTACACCATCAAAATAACTCATAATTTGAGCTCCATGAATGAAAAATTGTCTTTCTACTTCTAAGAAATCACCTACTACAGGTGCAACCATTGTATATCTTAAATCTAATAATGTTTGAATTTTGAAATATGCTTGATTTGATATTTGTACATATTCTAATGCTGCATCTTTATATTTTTGTACATTATCCTCAAATCTTTGAATTTCACTTTCAGTTTCTGATTTCCCTTTATTATATTTTGCTGTTCTTTCTTTTACTAATTTTTCCATTTTTTCATCATAATGATCATATTTTTTTCTTAATTCATTTCTTCTTCTAATATCATTTTCAACTTCAATAAATTTATTATCCCAATCATTACATTCATTTGAAACTTTTACCATATTATTACAACAATCTACATATGCTTTTAATAATGCTCTATGTGATTCACATACATCATCCATAAAACCATAATATTTTGTATTTTTATCAAATGCTAGACCAAATATTGAGGAAATTTCTTCAAACATTGATTTAAATGGAAGAATTCTTTGAGGAAAACTGTTTATTATAGCTCTTATTTGGAATATTTTTTCTTTTATTAATTTAAGTTCTTGAACTTTTTTATCAAAATCATAATCAACTGTTCTAGGTCCATAAAAACTTTCATATACTGATTGAATTATACCAGGTATGGGATTATTCATATTTTATATAAATAAAGATTAATTGTATTATTTATATTTTATTAATATTATATTTGACACTTTTTTTGATTTAAGATATTTATTAATTTTTTTTAAGATATTTAATTTAATTTATTTAATATGGAAGTTGATAATAAAAATAAAATATCAACTAAGAATAAATTAAAACTAAATAATGGAATGGAAATACCATGTATAGGTTATGGAACATATCAAATTAGGAAAAAAAGTGAAATAGAAAATTCAATTAAAATAGCATATGATAATGGTTATAGATTATTTGATACTGCAGTAATGTATGGTAATGAAAATTTAATTGGAAATGCATTAACAAAACATAAAATTCCAAGAGAAGAAATTTTTATTACTACAAAAATTCTTCCTTCAGATATGACATATGAAAAAAGTAAAAGATCAATTGAAGAAAGTTTAAAAAAATTAAAATTAAAATATATTGATATGGTATTAATTCATTGGCCTGAAGTTAAAAAAAAAGAAGATAGAATTAATGTTTGGAAAGCAATGGAAGAATCAGTTAATGAAGGAAAAGTAAAATGCATTGGAGTATCAAATTTTTTAAAAAGACATTTAAATCATATTTTATCAAATTGTAAAATTAAACCAGTTATAAATCAAATTGAATGTAATCCTTTATATTATGATAAGGAAACTATTGATTTTTGTAAAAGTCAAAATATATTAATTGAAGCTTATTGTCCTTTAGCAGAATTTGATTCAAAATTAATTAAAAATAAAATTATTGTTGATTTAAGTAAAAAATATAATAAAACTGTTCCTCAAATTATATTAAAATGGATTATGCAAAAAGGGATTATCCCTTTACCTAAAAGTGTTCATAAGGAATATATTATTCAAAATATTAATTTAGATGATTTTGAAATAAATGATGATGATATGAAATTAATTGATGGATTGGAATGTGGGTATAAAATTGATTGGGATCCTCATAGGGTTGATTAATTAAAAGTTTAATTATTTAATGCTACTTTTATTTAATAATGAAAAAAAAAGTAATATATATACTAAATATTAATTCTCTATCTAATATAATTTTTATTATAGTATTAAATAAAAATAAATATTTAAAATAATTTTTAAAAGAATAAATAATATAATTAAAAAATTAAAATTATTTTTTTTGGGAGTTAATAAAATAAATTAATATTTTTTTCCTTTTTAAACACATTTCACTTGGTTTGAAATATAAAATTAATTTAACTAAAAAAATTCTTCTATAATGTTTAATCCAATATCAAAAAAATTTGAAGGAAGTTTATTAAAATTACCATCCACAGATTATAAAGAATCAGAAATATTGCTTTTGAACAATATTCCAACAAATAAAAAACTGAAAAGTATAAAAAATGGTATACAAGTCATAAAAAAAGAAGTTCAAAATTTAAATTATTCAAACCAAAAAAATTCATTTTCAAATAGTACAAATTCGAATGACAGTTCCTCAGAATCAATAAATGAAAATGATATTCCAAAAAAAGAACTTTTAAAAAAATATTTCGAATTAGAAACAAATAAATTAATTTCTCAATATGGAAATTCATATTTAAAAACATCAAAAGAAATAGAAAAAAAATATAGAATTCATTCTTCTTTTTTAAATAATCATAAATTAAATCCTGATTCAAGATTATTAATGGTAGATTGGATGATAGAAATATTTTATATGTTTAATTCAGAAGCATCGACATTTTTTTTAGCAGTTGATATTTTAGATAGATATCTTCAAAATGCAAAAATTAATATTGAAGATAAAGATATTCATTTAATTGGTTTAACTTGTATTTTTATTGCATCAAAAATTGAAGATTTATGTCCTTTTCAAATGAAACATATTGTTGAAGATTTAGGAAAAAATAAATTTAAAAATGAAAAAATTTTAAATAAAGAAATTGAAATTATTCAAACTATTAATTTCGAATTGTTTAATTGGAGTACTTATGATTATATTTGTATTCAATTAAGTGATTTTAAGAAAAATAATAAGGATATTATTGAGAAATTAAATATGAAATTATATTTTGAATCTTATGAAAATTGTTGTTTTTTCTTATCAAAAGCAGTTCAGTTAAATTATAAATTTACTCAATATTTATCTTCTTTAAAAGGATTAGGTTGTTTAATTTGTGGATTTGATATTTTAGTTTCAAATAGTAAAACTTTAAATGCAGAGATTATTAAAGTTTTTAGGCAATGGATTGCAGATTTAATGGAAGAAAGTGGTTTTAAATCAGATAATATTAATAAATTTTATAATAGTTTAACTGACTATTATAAAGATATTATTAAAAATGAAAAAGGAATTCTTTTTCATTTATGTGAAACTCATACTTTCTATTTCTATTAAAATAATATTAATGATTTCATTTAAGTTTAATATAAGTTATTTTAATATATATTTGGTTTTATATTATTATTACTATTATGAATAAATTTCACTAAAAAATATTAATAATTATATTTAAATTAATTTATACATTTTTCAATATTTTCATTAATATAAATTTTAACTTTCTATATTAATTTTTTCTTGTTTTTCCTCTTCTTCTTTATATTCATCTGGTTTATCATTTTGAATATTTTGTTCATTTTTTTCATTTTTATCTTTATGTCTAATTGATCTTCTTGATTTTCTCCCATTTCCAAATTCAAAATCTTTCAAAACTGGTAATCTTCTTGAAAGAGGTGAATTTTCTCTCATTACCTTTTTTTTAGCATTAATTTCTTTATCTTTATAATTATTCCCAACATTAATTCCTATAATACTAGAAAATAATTTTTTATTTAATTCATCTTTAGAATAATTTTTTTGATTATTTTTCAATTCAGAACCCATAACACTTCTATAAACAGGATCATACATAATAAATCCTTTTTGATTAATAAAACCTCTATTTATTAAATCTTTTTTTATAACTTCACTAGAAAAAAAACTTTTTAAATGATTATCATATAAAGCAACATAATCTTTCATTGTTGATTTTTCTTTATTAATACAATCTAAAATAAAACCATCTTCCTTATTTCCATATTTTTCTTTATTTAATTCTTCTTCAATCATTTTTTTTGAAATTTTAACAATGTAAAAATCACCATTATTAGGAATAGTTAAATCATTTTTTTTTAATTCAACAACTCTTTTTAACATTTCTAATCCAGTTAAAAATGCAGGATATAAAATTTCTAAAGATAAACAATTATATTTTGAATTTGAAGATTCAGAACAAATAACATTTAAAATTCCACCAATAAATAAAGAATAAAAATATTGTGTATTATTTTTTATCATTTTTTTATATTCATTTATTAATTTAAAATTAGTATGATTTATTTTTGGATAAGGTTGACATTCATAATTTTTTTTATTTGATTTTTTTGCTGTTGATATTATAATTTCAAAATTTGAAAATTTAGATAAAAATAAACCAACTTTTATCCCATCAACATAATCTCTTGTTGCAGTTGCTATTCCCTTTATAAAATAATCAAATATATTTTTTTCATTAATTTCATTTTTTATTTTTTCATTTTTAAAATTTTTAAAATGATTATCAAAAGTTTTTGAAGCTTCTTTTGTATCAAAGAAAAAAATATCAGTTAAATAAAATAAATCATTTATATCTTTTAAATCATTTCCTTTTTTATTTGATAATTCAGGATATGAAATAAAAGTTATTGGAGATTCTGAATTATGAATTTTAAAATGAATAAGTAATTGAATTAAATCATAATATTTGAATGAGGGATTATTTATATTTTCAATATCAATAAAATTAATATATATTAAATCATATTTTGTACAATTTGGATTCATTTTATTAAATGGAGATTTTTTATTTTTAAATATTGGAATTTTTCCTTTTTTTTGAGCTTCTGTTAAATTTGATTCATCTATTTCTTCATTTTCTTCTTCTTCTTCTTCATTGTTAATATTTTTATTTTCTTGTTTTTTTTCTTTCTCTTTTTCATCTTCATCTTCATCTTCTTTTTTTTTTTCTTCTTCATTTTCTTCTTTTTTTTCA
>Ga0256407_10013728_pt1 | contig 10790 bp, 11 predicted proteins | sample RumenRJG_04DNA_FD_193489 | JGI IMG/M metagenome (GOLD analysis project Ga0256407, IMG submission 193489) | Bovine rumen microbial communities from Lethbridge, Alberta, Canada - RJG_04 | ecosystem: Host-associated > Mammals > Digestive system > Stomach > Rumen | place: Canada: Alberta... | reverse complement strand
GCTTTATCAATGCTCTTACTTAATTCAACAGTATATGAATTTCTTATGTAGTTTAGAACAATTACAGTTTGGCCATTACCACTAATATTAACTTGAGTAATTGATGGTGATGTGAAACCTTCATATGTCTTAACAGAACCAGCAGTTTGTGTGTCTGTTGTACCTGTTAAATTATCCGTTTCATATAATGTGTAATTGTCATTGTCGATATTTTGAAGGTAATGCTCTACCTTATAAGTTGTATTTGTATTTGCGCTAAATTTAGCAGTATATACTAGATTTTCTGCAGGCATTGTGAATGTATAAGATAATTCTTCTGTTAATAAAGCATTACCATTATACCAACCATTAAAGGAATAACCAGGATTTGTTGTTGCCGTAAGTGTTATTGAGGTTCCTTTGGTAATTTTTTCATTATCATAAGTTGTAGCTAAACCTGCCTTTGAATTATTCACATTGGTTGTTAACGTGTAATATGTCCATAATGCTTTTAATTCCATATGGCAAATATTAGCTGTATTGATCTCTGTTATAACATTACCGTTATACTCCCAGCCTTGGAATGTATAGCCATCTTTCGTTGGTGCGAGCAATGTAATATTTTGTGTGTCTACATTATAATTTGTAGGGTTAGATGAATTATTAACTCCACCATCTAAATCATAAGTTATATCAAATGAATTCCACTTAGCTTCAAGTTTGTAATCTCTATTTAACATATCGAATGTATAAGCAGCATTTGTAGAAACTAATTCATTCTTCTCATCATACCATCCTAAGAATCTAGTATCCGTCTTAGAATAAGCAACTATAGTAACTGATTCAGTATAATGTTCTTGTAATGTTTCTTCATTATAGAATGTTTGACTGTTGCCATTTCTAATTATTACTTGACCTAAATCATTATTATTTGACCATACTGTTAAATCATATAATGTATATTCAAATCTAGCTTCGATTGTGAAATCTTCATCCCACATCATATATTTAAAATCTTTATCATTAGATAATACTTGACCTTCATTATACCAACCTACAAATGTATAACCTTCATTAGCAGATGCAAATAAGTCTACATAAGTATTATAATTATAACTTCTTGTTTCTGATACATTACCCAAATCCGTTGGCTTTTCATTAAATGTTTGGGTCAATTGACCTGTCTTTGGATTATATAAAGTATAGATGACTGTCAATGTTACGGATTCTTCATAAATTGCATTAAATGTCATATTCGCTGATGGTTGATAATTGCTAACAACATTACCATTCTCATCATAAACTTTAACATCGTTTAGCGAATATCCTTTGAATACATAGCCACTCTTTTTTACATCAAAAGGAAGCATATCCTTAGATATTTTATCCGTTTTAAATTGAAGTTTAGTGGCACTGCTTGTTCCACCATCTAAATCAATTGTTATAGAATAAGGCAATGGTTGACTTGTATATGTAGCAGTATAAACAGCATCTTCACTTACCTTAGTAAGAGTAGGTTGCCAACCACTAAATGTATAAGAATAATTGTCATCATTTTCTCTAGATGGATTAGATTTATTATAAGCAGGTGTTTCACCTTTCTTAACACTTGATGTTTGAAGCACTGTTCCATCATAATCCTTAAATGTTATTGTATAAAAAACATTGTCATCCGTTCCAGGATTATCTGGGTTATCAGGGTTTGTTGGAGTCACATCTGTTGTACCTGAATTATCCGTAGGTTCAGTTGATTTATTACATGATGTAAGCACAAAAACAAATGCAAACAATAACATCAACGACACAAACGCAAATAATACCTTTCGTTTCATATTATCATATCCTCCTTGCTAGAATAAGAATTAGCAGTAAAAAATGGACCTAGCAACCTAGATCCATTTTGGATATAATAAATAATAATATTATCCCCGCGACAAATTTACGTTTTTTCGGTGAGAGGCAAGGTTACTATATTTTTTTGCACATCTACATTCTCGCCCTTAATTATATCAAATAACAAAATATTTTGCTAGATAATTGATAGCAAACTTATCGCCAGATTTAAGGAAGATGGAAGGATTTTTATAATTCTATCTTTTTTTAAATAATAACAAATTAGGGTTTGTACCGCCTTCTTCATAAGTACAAATTAAAATGAAATCTACACTGGCAACAACACCATAACAGAATTTATCACCCTCAAGCTGTGTCCCCAAGTATGTTATTTGATCATTTAGAAATTGAGCTTTAATTCCACTTGGAAGTGGATATTCCAAATTTACATAGGAGCCCACTAATGCATTTAAGCTTTCTACTTTAGGCATGCCCTTAATATGTAAATCATTTATTTCTTTAATAAGCTCCATCTTAAATGCTTCAAATTTACCACCATCACTTAAATATTCATGGTTCTTCCAATATTTTAAATTTGGTAGCATATTCTTCATATAAGAACGAGCCTCTTCTTCATTAAAGCCCTGTGAAACCATATGTGGGATACAAACATTTATAAGCGAATCCATATCATGATACGTGTATGTTCCATCAGCATAGCACCATTTACAATAATCCTCATTTAATGTGCCATTACTATTATGACCAATTAGTTCATCAGTAAGTGGCATACCACAGCATTGGCAAAAAAGCTCTCGTGGAGAACCTAAAAGTGTATTAATAGACACATTAAATATATTGGATAATAGCTTTAAAGTTTCCGTATTTGGAATGGTGTCACCATTTTCCCAACGTGAAACGGCTTGTCTAGTTACAAACACTTTTTCTGCAAGCTCATCCTGAGAAAAGCCATATTGTGTTCTTAATTTTAATAAAACATCCTTTGTTTCCATCATTTATCACCTCTAGCATCATTATATATCCATAGAATCCAAAAATCACGCAACAGCTTGTTGCTTTATTATAGGATCACTATATTTTTAAATATTGGCTATGAATTAGTGATTTAATACCAATTGAACACTTTTGAGTTCCAATGAACATTTATTTATAACTTAAACAGAATATCCCAAATTAATATCAAAAGGGGCAGTCAATAGTTTTTGTAAATTTTTGTTATATTTTTCAAAGAAATATTTTATAGCCTTTCCATAATGTTCTTTTGAATCGAATTCCCAATATGAATAATACTTTACGCACTTAACAATTTTAGTTATTTCTCTTGGAGATTCTCCAAGTTCGATCCCGTCTATGGTAAATAATCTTTTGAAATACTTAATAGAAATGCAGCCTTCGCATTTAAGCTGATTCGCGGACATTTCCTCAATCATTTCTTCGAATTGTTCTAATTTATCAGGTTTTACTTGAAAGAGTTTCATCTCAATAAAAGTATTTTTCATAATTCTTCATCCTCAAATTCTATTATTGTTTTGCATCTTTCTTTTGCTGTTCTAGTTTTCCCTCAACCTTTAGGCCCAACAATTTGAATGGCATTGAAAGCTTTGCTTCTTCAATTTGGTATTGTATTTCCTCTAATAAGAGTAATATTCTCTATTTTATTAAAGCAATTATCGTATGCATCCCAAATTTCCATATTTTTACTCCATTTTTCTATATTAAATGCTTGTAAATGGTATGACATATACTCCACTTGAAATCGGATAAATAGTTTTAGTTGTACAGATAATTGCATTATTAGTTTTTTGTAATTTAGTATTTGATAACTTTTCAAATGAAGAAACATCTGAGGCTTTGTATTCTTCACCGCTCTTACATTCTATTAATGTTATTTTTCCATCATTAACTATTATTAGATCAATTTCATCTTGCTTAGTATTTCTAAAATAATAGAATGATGTTTCTTTGTCCTTTCTATTATTTTTATAGCTCTTAATAATCTCATTCACAATAAATGTTTCTACCATATGTCCTTTTAGATATGAAGCTTTTAATGTTTCTGGACTAGTTACTCTAGACAAATAACATGCTAAACCAGTATCTTCATAATATATTTTAGGCCTTTTTGTTACTTGCTTAACCATACTTTCTTCATTATATGGATTTAGTAAATAAATAATATTACCTGCAATCAAAACACTTATCCAGCTTTGGATAGTTTTAACATCTACTCCTATAATTTTCGCAAGATTATCATATATTAATTCTTGTCCAGTTAGGGATGCCAAAACAGACATTAGATTTAAAAACTTTTGTTTGTCTTTTAAATTAATAAAATCTGAAACATCTCTTTCTAAATATGTTTCAACATAATCTGCATAAAACATAGAAGTTTTTAGTTTTTCATTATCATAAAGCTCGGGATAAAAACCTCTAACAATATACTCATACATTTTATTTGTATCGATAATATAGTCCTTGGTACGTTTTAGACTTCTTTGTATATCAACTTCAAAAGGGATTTCTTCTTTTTCGTTTATTTCGCTTAATGATAAAGGAGACATTGATATCAAACCGATTCTTCCAGCCATAGATTCTGTAACACCTTTCATTAATCTATAGGCTTGTGATCCAGTAAGAACATATAATCCTTTTTTATTCCCTTTTTTTATTTCTCTATCAACAACTCCTTCTAAGTATTCAAACAATTCTGGAGCTTTTTGAATTTCATCAATTATTAATGGAAATGGATTTAATGACAAAAATTCAGAAGGATCACTTTTAGCGGCATTTTTAATGATAGGATCTGCCAAAGAAACATAATTAAATCCTAATTCTTCTTCTAATTTTGAACATATTGTTGTCTTACCAACTTGTCTTGCTCCTGTAATAACTGTTACAGCTTTATTATTAATAGTATCAATAATTTCTTTATATATTGTCCTTTTAATTTTATATGTTGATTCTAGCATCTAGCATCATCTCCGTTCAGCATTATTATACTATGGATTTTTTTGGAGTTCAACTCCATTTTTTTCTCGTTTGGTAAAACTCTCTTTTTAGCACAAAAATTCTTGCTTTGTATGTAGAATACCAAACTCAAAAGCAATCATCTGGCAAGCTACTTTTAGCTTTTTTGAAGTGCCGGTTCAGTCTTTCCGCACCATTTAGGACCAACAATATTTGTAGCACCAAAAGCTCTTAATTTTAAATCTAAAACTTTATCTGAAATTCTCTTATAATAAGTTCTATCGTTTTGCATATCTATCACCAATTGTATTGGTACATTCACTTCGGTTTTTTTGATGTTTCATTTCGGTTTTTTTTGATGTTTCATTTCGGTTTTTTTATGAGAAAGCCGAGTAAAACAAAAATCCTGTCCCATTGTTGAATTTTTAGTGGAAACCAGGATAAATGATGCCTATATTAGATAAAGACATTAAAAAGCCAAGAAAAAGCAAGAAAAAAGGCTTGATAACATTGTATCAAACCTATTGTTCTTTAATGGCAAAGGTATACAATTTTGATACAAAACGTTCGCCACTATGTTCAAATCGTTTGCTACCTAATTTAAATCGTTAGCCACCAATTCTTATAAGTTCTATTCCTAACACACCATACTTTTCAATGTCTTCTTTCGAATAATACATTAACATATCATCTGAATTAGCAATTTCGTTCTCTGTATATCCAATTGATATTTTATTGTGATCGTTATATAGTTCCTCAAAATTTTTATACTTGAAAAGATTAGTAACTTTACATATCAGTAATTCATTAGTTTTCACATTGGTAAATTCTATTTCATCACCTATTTTAATTTTGCTTCTCTTTTCATCATTTAGTCTCATTTCGATAGTTTTCCAACCATCTTTAATCGCCTTAAATGAATCATTCCACAAATTCATTTTATGCATTATCATTTATTCCCTTCTTGTTATAACACAATAATAATTAATCCTTCTTCAAATGATGATAATTATATTCATATTTTTCTAGATTATAATCTTTTATTGTTTGATATTTTGATTCACCATTTGTTACTTTCTTTAAACTTATAGCATCTGATAATATCATTTCTAAATGTTCATATTCACTATATTCTCCTATTGAAGCAAGCACAAGCGCGTTTCTAAAAAACTTTGAATGTTCCCCAATAAAATCAACATTAAGCTTCAAGTTATATTTCTTCATAAAAAAATATAAATATAGACAGATAGTTCTTGTATTACCTTCTCTAAAAGCATGTACTTGCCATACACTAGATATAACCCTAACGATTTTTGATATTATCTCTTTTTTACTACTATTTACCCAATCAAATGAATCAATATCATTCTGAATTTTATTTAAATCTTTCATAATTTGATTATGTTCAGAATAATTGACAGATAAACCTCCAAGAACCGGTTCTGTTTTATAAATGTTTATTGTTCTAGGCTTTCCTGCCCAAGAATATACTTCTTTAAACAATCTTTTATGAATTTCAAATATATCTTTTGTTGAAGTTATATCAATAGGATTTTTCAATAATTCTACGATTGCAATACGTGATAAAGTCGTTTCATAATTATCAAGTTTATCTTGTTCCTTAATATTTGCTAAATTGATTAGTACATTAGTACCTTCATATACATACGGATCTTTCATAATTACATAAAACTCCTCTTTATAGCAAATACTGCCGTCTCATAGTCAATTTCGCCTAAAGAATACAAATGAATAATTTTTTGATTCTTTTCACTTACTACTCCATTTCCACCAGTTGATTCAATTATTTTAGCTAAAGATTCCAATTCAGTTTCATTAACTTTTGGCAATTCCACATTAAAAGGAAAGCCATTTTTAAGTATTACTTGATTTAAAAATAAAGATACAGCATAAGACATATTAATTCCAAGCTTATTAAAAATATTTTCTGATTTTTCTTTCACTGTTGGCTCTATTCTAATGTGAATCAATTCGTTTTTATTCTCTTTAGACATATCTATCATCTCCAAAATTATTGTATCACATTTGATACACATTTTCAATCAGCTAATTACCTTGACGTGGTTAATAAAGTGGTTAATATTTTTGCCCCTAAAAACAAAAAATTGTGACCGATTCCTCGTATCACAATTCTAACTTTTTTATGTCTCACCGTTACTCGTTATAATTGCAAAAAAGTGGAAATGATACTCGTTATACTTACATTTTTGTGCTAAAAAGTGAAAACATGAGGAATTCGTAATCAAGATTTTTTTGGATAAAAATAATTATTTAAAGTAATAAACGTTAAATAATTTTTTGATATAAAATGATGCATTTTTAATTAAAAATAAAACACCTTTGATATTATCGCAGGTGCTTTAACCACATCTATTTTTATTTGTTTTATATTGTTGTTATAAATTATTATCTATATTTAATAATTCTTCAGCAAGTCTAACAGTTTCTTCTTGAGTTCTATTTTCATCTCTATAAATCACTTTAAACCCAGAATATTTAAATTTCTCATATATTTCCTTAGAGCTTATTCTAGTAAGAATCTCTCTATAATTATCTAATGCAGCCTGTGGATCTGGTTCTTCCATCATAAGTTGATAAAGAAACTGCTTCTCCGGATCTGGACGATCAAAAAATAGGTGAATACTTATTTCAGGATCTGCTAGCATAACTAATACATGTTCTTCATCAGATATTTTATGAAGAGTTTCCATAGAAATATTAGTATCAACAAATATCTTCTTATTACATACCTCTGGTTTACTAAGCATTTCTTCAAGAATCTGAAGTTCAATAATTTCACATTCTTTACTAACATTATTTAGCCACGTAACATACTCATCTGGTGTTCTACGTATAAAATCATGCCAATCCTCTAAATCACGAGAATAAGTTAAATTTGGAAATAATTCACTATCCAATTCAGGAAGCTTCTCATCGTGATAGTTTTCTTCAAGTGCTATTCCATTATGCTTTTTAGCTAGATTTTTTACTATTGTTGACTTTCCCGCATAAGATGTCCCAATTACAAAGTATACATTTTTTAAATTCATTTTCATTCTCCAAATAATTATGAAAAATCGCTAGAATCATTACAATTCTAGCGAGTATCTTTCTAATGGCGCAGAGGAGGGGATTTGAACCCCTGCACGGTCTCCCGTCTGCACGCTTTCCAAGCGTGTCCCTTCAGCCTCTTGGGTACCTCTGCAAATGTCCGATATTCATTATATCGGATTCGTATATTAAATTCAAGATTATTTTTACTTTTCTTGTGTTTCCCCATTTTTTAATTCAATCATTTTTATGCTGGATTATACCTTACTCCCATTACAGTCCATAAATCACGTCTTCGTTTGTTTCTAGATGGATATAATATTGACAATAATTCAGCACTAAAGAATGAAATAATTTCTTTTATTCCATCACTAATCCTATATAGCCAAAATAGTATTTTATCTCTTATTTGATTCTTAATTTTTCTAATAGTTTTCCCTATTGCCTTTAGGTTTATTACATTACTAAAGAACATTACATATGTTAGTAATGTATTTAAAGCTTGTATTCTCTTATATCTCCTAACCTTTATCTTTTCAATTTCAAATTGTTGTTTTTTATATTTGAAATTTTCTTCAATCTTCCATCTTAAGGCATAATCTCTTACTACTTGTAATGCCTGAGCTTTCCCTGATATGGTCCTTGAAGTTAATAATACCATATACGCTTCATTTAAAGTTCTATCATCTAATGCGAATCCTTTTACCACTACTATTGTTAATACTTTTTTTGATAGATTTTTAGCTTCCTTACTTTTAATTACTACGGGCTTATATGACACCTTTAATTTATCATATTCCTTAGAAACATAACTATATTTGCCTTTCATATGCTTGGCAATATCACTTATAGTGGTCTTTTCCCCATTAACATATATTTTTCTATCTAATGATTTAGCTCTAATAATGAAATCCGAGCCTATTTCTAGTACTTTTTCCATTAAAATTGCTCCATCATAACCTCTATCCATAATAAAAGTGCCTTTTCCATATATATTATGAACATAATTCATATGAGATATCCATAAATCATTATCAGAGTTATAATCATTATCTTTTGATGATCTTAATTCGGATACTAAGCTTATTGGTTGATTATCATTGTCTATTGTAGCTATTTCATTTATTTGATATCCTTGTTTGACATTATGGGAATCTGAACCATCCAATACGAATCCTTTATTCTCAAATTTTGTATTATCTTTTTTAACAATATCTCCTCTATCTACAAAATATAAATGTCTATTATTAATATATGGCTTAACCATTTGTATATAATTTGACATCAAAATATTTTCAATATTGTCAAAAGAATCAAGATTTCTTTCTAATCTTTCAACACCTTTTTTTATATTTATATTCCCAGTTTGTCTTACTATATCTGATAGTATTACTGAATTATGTTTTAACATTCCTACAAACATATCAGTAATGAAATGTGTATCCACTTTACCTAATCCCAATGTAATATTCTTAATATAATTAGCAGTTTCATCTTTTAAATTGTTTTCTAAAATGGTATAATTCTTCATAGAAAAAGGCCCCCGGTTATGATGTTTGGTCGCACTTATATTATACCATTTTTAAGGTCCTTTTTCCTTATATTAAATACAAAATCCAGACAATTATGTCTGGAATTTTTTTATAAAATTTTACCCCTTATTTAAAAATGGGGAAACAGAAATATTTTTACTTTTTTAGGTTTGCTCTTCTTATTTCTGCAAGTTCTAAAATAAGCTTTTCGGTTTTTTCGAAGCCTAAGCATGGATCCGTAATGGATTTACCATAAATACCCTCTTCTACCTTTTGATTACCATCCTCAATATAGGATTCAATCATTAAGCCTCTAAATATCTTATTGATTTTTTCGTTATGAGATGCAGAATGTAATACTTCCTTAGCAATACGAATTTGTTCTAAATAATTCTTACCGGAATTGCTGTGATTACAATCAACAATGACTGCAGGATATTTATATTTCTTCTCATCATAAATTGATGCTAGAAAGCTAATATCCTCATAATGATAATTAGGGTGAGATTCTCCATGCTTATTTACATATCCACGTAAGATTGCATGAGCAAGTGGATTACCCATAGTTTCTACTTCCCATCCTCTATAAATAAAGGTATGAGCAGATTGTGCTGCACGAATAGAATTTAGCATTACACCTAAATCACCTGAGGTTGGGTTTTTCAACCACATGGAATGTTAATTCCTGATGCAGTTAATCTATGCTGCTGGTTTTCAACGCTTCTAGCGCCTACTGCAACATAGGATAATAAATCCGATAGGTATCTATGGTTTTCAGGGTATAGCATTTCATCTGCAGTGGAAAAGCCTGTTTGTGCTAATACATCCATATGAAGCTTACGAATGGCAATAATACCCTGTAGCATATCGGATGGCTTTGTTGGGTCTGGCTGATGTAATAATCCCTTATAGCCTTCCCCTGTAGTTCTTGGCTTATTGGTATATACTCTTGGTACAATAAAGATTACATCCTTAACCTTTTCATATACCCCTCTTAATCTTTTCATATAATCTAAGACTGCATCCTCTCTATCTGCAGAGCATGGTCCAATGATTAATAATAATTTATTAGAATCTCCACGAATAATCGCTTGAATCTCTTCGTCATTTTGAAGCTTTATCTTTGCAAGCTCACTAGGTAATGGAAACATTTCCTTAACCTCTTTAGGTGTAGGAAGCTTCCTTTTAAAATCCATATTCATAATAATCTACCCCATTTCATTAAGAAATATAAAACAATTTTATCAAAAGCTGTATTTATTTTCAATAGAAAATAAAATTATAAACATCTTGTGTTTCCCCATTTTTTATTTCAAACATAAATTAATAATTTTATGCTGGATTAAACCTAACTCCCATCACAGTCCATAAATCTCGTCTTCGTTT
>Ga0256407_10013727_pt1 | contig 10790 bp, 7 predicted proteins | sample RumenRJG_04DNA_FD_193489 | JGI IMG/M metagenome (GOLD analysis project Ga0256407, IMG submission 193489) | Bovine rumen microbial communities from Lethbridge, Alberta, Canada - RJG_04 | ecosystem: Host-associated > Mammals > Digestive system > Stomach > Rumen | place: Canada: Alberta | collected... | reverse complement strand
TCCCCAACCCCCAATCCCCAATCCCCAATCCCCAATCCCCAATCCCCAATCCCCAATCCCCAATCCCCATTAAGCCATCAAAAAGTATTTTTAATTTTTAACAATATTATATATAATTTTAAAAATAATAAAATAATTTATTTATAATATTGAATTAATTCATTTTTTAAAGCCAATGATGAGCGAAATATAAAATCTTTTTCTTGGTCTGTCTCAATATTTTCAAAAACACCTATCATTTTATAAATAAATAAGAAACCATTTTTTGTTTCTGGGATTTTATTTTCATCGATATTAATAAATTTATCTATTGGTTTAACTTTTGAATCATTATATTCATACCATTTATTATCGAAAAAATTTTTGCATATAGCTATATTATGCCCCGAATTAGCACCTCCTATATGTTCTATAAATCCAAATAATTCATATTTATATTTGTCTAAATTTAGTGTTTCTGGTATATAAACATTATGATTATAAAAATATCTTTCTCCTATTCTTTTAAAATTAATTATTAATATTTTAGGATAAGAAATTATAACAGTTTTTGTCATTATACTTTGTATTTTATTTAATTTTTTGCATTTTGAACAATCAAACCCTGGTTTATCTTTATGAAGTCTTCCTAATTGAAAATATTCTAAAGCATCTTTAAGATTTAAAATAGAATCATTAGTAGCTCTAACAATAGGAAGACTTAGAACTGTAAATCCTTGATAAGAATATTTAGTATATTTACAATTTTTATTCATACATTTATAAATATCTTCTTGAAATCCATAAAAATAATCAAGAACATATGAATTTCTTTTTGTGTATGATTTATAAATAAAGCTTTTAAATTTTCCTTTTTCTTCAAGACTCAAAGAATCGATTATATTTACATTTGGAACTCCTATTTTATTTGTCTCTTTTTCTAAATGATTTAAAATATACATAATACATATACTACTATCATTTTGCTCTCCTATCCTAAAATTAGGTGATAATTTCTGTAAATGGCAAAAAAATTTACTTGGCTCAAAAAATAGATTGTTTGTTTGATATATTAGATTAGCAACTAATTCACAATAATTAAAAGTAAATCCCAATTTATTAAAATGCTTATAATTTTTCATTATATATAAAGTAAAAGGAAAAACATTTTTTAAATTTTGTAAAACTGAATTAAGATAACAAGAGCATCCTAAATTAGCTAAGCCAACAATTCCTTTAATAGTATTTCTTTCATTAATTTGAATTTCTTCTAATTCATCTTTTTTTTTATTATAAAAATTGCAATTACCTTTATTCTTAAAACGATATTGTTGATTAATATTCTTTTTTATATAAAGTTCAGGAGTATCAATTTTTTTGTTATTTTTATTATTTTCATTGTGTGAATAAAATTTATCTAGTTTATTTTCCTTTCTTTTTTTTTCCTTTCCAAAACAAAAACAATTCATTAAAGTTTTGATTATTATTATTTTTTTTTGAATTTAATTAATATCTTCTTTTAAAATTAGTTAAGATTCGAAATTTATTATTTTATACAATTTTATTAATATTAAAATAATGAAAATATTAATAAGAGATTCAAAAGGTAAATATGATAAAATTAATATATCAGAATCTGATACTGTATATAAATTAAAAGAAATAATAAAAAAAAGGAATAATATTACTAATGAGATAGAATTAATTTTTAATGGTATGATTCTAGAAGATTCATATACGATAGATGAACTTGATATAGAAGATGAAAATATTATTGATTATCTAGGTACATTTCTTGCTGGATAAATAATAAATATTTTATTTTAATTTATTTATTATTATTTAAACAAATAAAAATTACTAATTTTTTTTTTGTATTTTCAATTATTTCAACTTTGAAGGATATAATATTAAATAATTCTTTTATTGTTTTTTGTATAATTATCTATTTAAGATATTTATTATTTTTTATTATTTATTAAATATATTATTTTATAATTTATTATGTTGTTTGCATCTATTAAATGTATCAGGCTTTGAACTTTTATTGGGTTTTCATTTAAATATGAAAATAAATCTATATTAACAAATCATTGTATTATTTTTCTTTATAAATAAAAAATTGTTCAAGTAATTAATACTTATAATTTTAAAATTAGTTTAGCTTTTTAATTTAGAATAAAATTTAATTTTTTTCAAATTATTAATGATGAAAATTTTTATCCAGGATTCTAAAGGAAAAGAATTAGCAATAGATGGTCTATCAGATGAGACTTTAGTAAAAGAATTAAAAGCTATGATAATTAAAAAAAGGAATGTAACAAATATCCCAATAGAATTAGCTAGTGATGGGCAAGTACTTGTTGATGATAGTCCTTTAAGTGAGTACAATATAGAAGACGGTCAACATATAATTTATTATGGAAGATTTATAGCAGGTTTAAAAAATGCAACTAAATAATAATATTTTTAGTTTTATTAAATATTTATTATATTATTATCTAAAGTAAAATTATATCAGCAAATTTTCTTTGCATTCTTTTTACAAAATTCCACTGCATTTTTTATATATTCTTCCTTCTTTGAATTATAAAGTTCTGCTAAATCCCTTCTATAAGGATCATCTTTATTAGGCTTTGCTAGAATACAAAATATTGATAAAAGCACAGTGTTAATATCTCCTGCTTCTTTCCAATATGAATTTTTATCGTCACTATTCTCAGGCCTTTCTTTAGTAGATGATACACATACATCTCCACTTGAACTTATATTCATATGATAGATTTCTGTTTTGCAAGTTACTTTAGGAGGTTTATCTGGATAATTTAATGGATAATTTATTTCAAATTCGAACAAATATCCATCATAAGGTGTTTTTTTTGGGCCTTTTATTAAAGCTTTCCATTTAAACATATCATATATTGGCTTCTTATCTTTTTTTCTTCCTATAATAGTTGGACCAGCAGAGCAACCAATTTGACTCAATAATCCTGTATTTTTTAATAAATCCCATTCTTTTCTTAATCTTTCTTCTGCTTTTTTTTTTGCTTCAGTATCTTCTATATTTTTTTTATCCATATATAAAAAATTTAATAAAAATTAATTATGAGTAATATCTTAACTAATTATGGAAAAAATAATATAAATATTATTTCTTTTAATTATTAAGAAAATAAAAAATGAATTAAATCGAATTAAATAGCATATAATATGAATTAATTTATGATCATAAAAATTTATTTATGATTCTTATTCAAATGATAATTTAAATAATTTACTTGAAGATAAAATTATTTATAATGAAAAATAAGCCTAATGAAAACAAGTATTTTAAAGGAAATATATATATTTAATTGTAATATTAATATTTTTTTATCATTTTATTCTTTTAATAAAAGATTAAGTAATTTTTATAAAGAATGTTTATTATAAATATTAGAAAAAAGTAAAAGGACTGGTAAAAAAGGATAAATAATGTTTAAATTTTATTTTAGATAAAATAATAATAAATTTTATTTAATTACTCTGATAATAAATTTTTATTTAAGAATAATTTATTGAACCATTTGCTTTTTTTTATGCTTTTTTATTTAATATTTCAACTATCTTTTCAATTATACTGGAATTTTCAAATTCAAATCCATTTTTAATATAACACAAAAAAAAGATTTTATCTAATTTTAGAGGATAGTAAACATCTTTGCACATATTATCATTATATTCATACCATTTATCATCAAACATATTCTTGCAAAATGAATAATTATGTCCTGACTTTGCATCACCTTCATGCTTTATAAATCCTCTTAATTCATATAACGAAGTAGAAAAATTTATTGAACTTTTTACGATTTTTCCCATATCTAATTTGAATGGAATTTTGATATCATTTAAATAAACTGATTGATCTCCTACTCTTTTTAAATAAATAATTAAAATTGGAGGTATTTCTAATAGAATACATTTACGAGTTATTCCAAATTTTTGGCAATTAGAGCAATTATCTTCTCCTTCATACTTTTTTTGATAGTTTTCAAAACATTCTTCTAAACTTTTAACATTTCCTTTATCAGTGACAATAGGAAAATCCAGTAAATTACTTTTTTGCAATTTATAAAAAACACATTTACACTTTTCACATTTAGTTTCATATGCATAATATATATAAAAAAGGTCATAAATAAATGTTTCTTTTTTTGAAGAAAAATCATTTTCTTTATATATTTTTATCATTTCTGATAAATTTTTACCTTCATATTTGGACTTATCAATTTTTGGGATTTTTTGGCTATTTAATTTATTATCTATTATATTTAATAGTGACATATAAAAAAGGTTTGAATCATGCTGGTTATTTCCAGCAAATGATTTTCCTAATTTTTCTAAAACCAAATATTTTTTGAATTCTTTTGGAGTAAAAGCTTTAGCATTAGAATCGCATAAATTAAAGAATAAATTTTTTAATTGAGAAAGAAAATTATCATGATTATCATTTAATTTTAATATATTATATGTAAATTGCGGAATATTCTTTAATATTTGAAGAACGGAATTCATGTAACAACTATTACCAATATTATATAAACCTACTCTTCCATATTTTTCATTATAAGTTTTTTTTATATTTTGTTTATTTTGATTATCGAGCTGATTAATTATTTTTGCAATATCATCTTTTAATTCTTCGATTTTTTTTTTAATTTCTTCACTTTCTTTACTTTTAGTTTTATTTTCCTCTTTGAACTTTTCTCTGTAAAATTTTACTTCCTGATTTATTTTTTTCTCATCTTCTCTAAAATTTTTTAATTCCTCATTTTGCTTTTCCAATTCTTCCTTTAGTTCATTTATACTTTCATTATTTTTTTTTAATAGTTTATCTATATGTTCATTTCGTTTTATAAATTCTTCTTTTTGTTTTTTCCAATCATTATTTGGATTTATATTATTAACAATTTTACTAATTCGATTTTCAAACTCTATACTCTGTTTTGTGTTTTGTTCAATTAAATTTTTTATTTTTAACAATTCATTATTATTTTTTTCTTTTTCAACTATCAAGCCTTCTGGCCCAAATTTAATTCTATTATTAATTTGAATTTTAAAAGATTCTAAATCTTTTATTACTTTTGCTATAGAATTTTCCATTTTTTCCATTTTTGAGTCATTTGATAATTTATATTCTTCAAATACTTTGTTATTATTTCTGTCTATATTTGGGTAATTTTTTGTATTTTCATATGAAATAAAGAAATTATTATCTTCAATTTTGGAAGCTTTATTTTGTGTAATTGAAAATAACTTTTTTAATTGAGTAATTTTACAATCAAATTCTACTAATTTTATATTAAAATTATTATATTGATTTTTTAAATAATATAATTCATTTTCTAATGTTTTAATTTTTTCTTTTTCGCCATTTTTAATTTGTGTATTATTGGAGTATTTTTGTACAAAAAAATCACCAGTCATTGGATTCAATTTATTTAATAAATATTTTCTTTTATAACTACCTACAATATTTAGATGATCATATTTAAATTTGCTGATACTCATTTATTTAATATTAATTATTAAAAAAATATTTTGAATTGTTAACTAATTTTCTTTATTTAATTATGAAAAAATCGGATAAGAATAGTTAAATATAAAATTTAATATTAAAATTTAATTAAATAATATGCGGGGTGAATCGGAATTAATTGATACAATAGATCATGATAAATGGTCAAGACAAATAAGAACTTACGGAATTGAAATAACAAAAATTTTATCTAATTTAAAAATATTAATAATAGGACTTAGAGGATTTGGAGTAGAAATAGCTAAAAATATTATTTTATCAAATCCAAAACAAGTATCAATTTATGATGATAAAATTTGTCAAATAAATGATTTAGGATGTAATTATTTTATATCAGAAAGAGATATAACAGAAAAAAGAAGAAGGGATGAGGCATGTATTCAAAAATTATCAGATTTAAACCAATCTACTAAAATAGATATAGAAAAAAATTATCTATCAAAAATAAATGAATTTGATGTAATTATTATTACTGAATTTATGGATTCATATATAATACACAAAATAAACAAAGAATGTCATTCAAATAATAAAGGATTTATTTATACTTTATCTTTGGGATTGATGAGTTTTGCTTTCAGTGACTTTGGGAAAAAGCATATAATTTTGGATAAAACTGGAATAGAAAAAGGGAAATTTTATATATTAAATATAACTAAAGAAAAAAATGGGAAGATTACTATAGATTTTACTCATACAAATAAAAGATTAAATGAAAAAGGCTATTTAATTTTTAAACAAGTTGAAGGAATGATTGAGTTAAATTCATCAGAACCAAGATATTATGAAGCAAATCCAGAAAATGAAAATGAATTTTTTATTGGAGATACTTCAAGTTACTCTAAATATGTTGGTGGAGGAATAGTAGAAGAATATATATATCCAACAGAAATGGAGTATAAAACATTAGAAGATAATTTAGTCAATCCTACTGATAATATGATGAAATTTGATTATTCTCAAAATAAAAAAGGAAGAAAACAATTATTGCATGCAATTATTATAAATCTTCAAAATTATTTTGATAAGAATGGAAGATTACCTGAAATTAATAATGAACAAGAAGCCGAATATATACTTAATCAAATAAATGAATTTACTAAAAAAAATGCTAATAATTACTTTTTCAAAAATTTTCCTGAAAAACAAGAAAAAGAAATGATAAAAAATTTAATTAAATTTTCAAAAGCCCAACATCCATCTTTATGCTCATTTATGGGTGGATTTGTTGCCCAAGAAGCCATAAAATACACAGGTTTATATTGCCCTTTAAATCAATGTTTTTGGATTGATATATATGAAGAGACAATTATAAATATAGATAATGCTGATAGAAGAATATTGAATAGTAGATATGATGATTTAATTTCAATATATGGGAGAGATTTTGTAGAAAAATTACATAATTTAAATATATTTCTTGTAGGTGCAGGAGCAGTAGGATGTGAATATCTTAAAATATTATCCTTAATGGGAGTTGCAACAAAAAATAATTGCAGTGTTTCTGTTACAGATAATGATTGTATAGAAAACTCAAATTTAAATAGGCAATTCTTATTTAAAAATGAGCATATTGGAAAAAGTAAATCTTTAATAGCATGTGAACAAGTAAAAAAAATAAATCCTGAATTTATTTGTGAAAGTTTTCAAATAGAAGTTAGAGAAGAAAATGAAAATATATTTGATGAAAATTTTTACAAAAAACAAGATTTCGTTCTTGTCGCCGTCGATAATATTCAAGCAAGGAATTATTTAAATAATCAATGTATATATAATAAAACTAAATTAATTGAATGTGGAACTCTTGGAGAAAATGCTAGTAGTCAATTAATAATTCCTTTTGTTACTGAAGAATATAAAGGTATTGAAAATAAAACAAATAAATTTGGTGTTTGCACAATAAGAAATTTACCTTCATTAATTGAGCATTGTATTGAATGGAGTAAAATGAAATTGGAAGAGTATTTTATTAAGAATATTAAAACATTAAAAATTTTTATTGAAAATCCATTGAAATTTTTAGAAAATAATACAGGTAATGATTTGTATGAAAAATTGATATATTTAAGAGAATATATAAAAATATTTAAATCAAAAAGTTTTGATAAATGTCTAAAATTTGCAAAAAAATTATTTTATTTAAATTTTAAAAAGAATATAAATGATATTTTAACAATAAATCCTCCAAATAAATTATTAAATGATGGAAGTAAATTTTGGAAAGGGAGTAATCGTTTACCACATATTATTGAATTTGATATAAATGATGACCTGAATTATTTTTATATAGAATATTTTTCATATTTATTGGCAAATTCGTTAGGGATTCCTATAAACTCTGATATAAAATATAAAAAGAATTTTTTAAAATTGAGCAAAATTAATGAAAATAAGGGAATATTTCAAAAGCAAGATCCAGATTTAAAAAAACAGAATCAAGAAATTGAAGAGATGAAATCAAAATTATTGAAATTATGCTCTGTAAAGATGGAAATAGAAGAAATCAATAAAATAAAAGAACAAGAATTCGAAAAAGATTTTGATGAAAATCACCAAGTAGATTTTTTATATATTTCTTCAAATTTAAGAGCTTTAAATTTTAATATAGAATTTTGCTCCAGGGATAAAGTTAAATTCATATCTGGTAATATAATTCCATCAATTCCAACTACAACTTCATGCATTGTAGGATTTATATCTACACAAATTTATACCCTATTGCAAACAACAAATATAAAAAATTTAAGACAAATTAATATAGATTTATCAACTCCCTTTTTATTAATTTTAAGTCCAAAAAAACCCTATCAAAATAAAGATATCGTAGATCCATTAACTAAAAAAATAACCAAAGCAATTCCTCCTAAATTTACATGTTGGGATATTTTGGAGATTGAAGGAAATAAAACAGTTGAAGAAGTTCTTGATTTTATTAGTGAAAAATATAAAGTTGATATAACTGGACTATATACTCTAAATAATGAAAGCATAATTAAGGATCAATCCTCTTTTGATATGCTATTTCAAGATGCATATTATGCAGCTGTTGGAAATCGTAAAAATAAAAGCGGTAAAGTAACTAGTATATATTTTAAAGTTATGGCTGATATTTTGGATAGTGAAGATCATGCAATTATGCCAAATTTTAAATATATAATAGGTTAAATAATTCTATTTATTTTATTGAATTTAATAGATTTAATATAAATTTTATTAATTAAATGTATTTGAAATCCAAAATTATAAAATTTTTATTTTTATTAAGTTCTTAACTAATTTTTACTTTAATAATATATATTAAAAAAAGAATAAATTGAAATGGATTCACCAGAGAAAGATATAAAAAAGAAAATTATTATTAATGATGAAGTAATTTCTTTAGTTGTTGAAGATAAAAATAAAAAAAATGTTAGTGAAAAAAAATCCAATTCTAACAATAATGATAAAGAAATAGACAAGAAAAATAAAAGTTTGTATTTTTCTGATAACATTAAAATGATAAATGTAAATGATAATCCCAATAATTTTCTTTATAATAAATTAAAAAAAGAGAATGCTTTTGAGTTTCAATATGTAAATAATAATAGTATTTATGAACAGCTGATAAGTGAAAACAAAATTTTGATGGCAAAAATTAATAACATAGAGATAAAATATAATAAAGAAATTGAGGTTTTAAGAAATGAAAGAATTAATTCAAATCTATTAGGAAATAATAATAAAATTGGAATAAATGGAAATGATCACCTTCAAAAACAATTAAAAGATAAAGAAAATGAAATAAAGATTTATAAAATGAAAGTTAAAGATTTTGAAAAGAAAAATAAACTTTTAGAAGATGAAATTTTTAAATTAAATCTATATATAAAAAAATTCGAAAATGATTATACAATTGTTAAAAAAGATTTAGAAATAGAAAAAAATAAAAATATGGTTAATAATATTATTCTAAAAGCAAAAGGTAATGAAATTATATTTGATGACTATAAACATAATTATAAAGATATTAAAAATAATGAAAAAATAGAAAATCAAGCAAATTATAATTCTTGTAAATTAAATAATAAGAATTTAAATGAGGATAAAATTAAATATGGAAAAGTTGGATTAATTAATTATGGATTTAATTGCTATATGAATTCAATTATTCAGATATTAAAAAATATTAAAAAATTTGCTTTTAATATCTTAAAATATGATAAAGATGATGTTATTACTGTATCTTTAAGAAAATTATTAGTTAATTTATATTATTCGGACTCAAAACTTGCTTCTATTCAAGAATTTAAAAAAGATTTCGGAAGTCAATATAATAAATTTGCAGATGATAAAGAAAATGATTCAACTATTTTTTTACTTTATCTACTCCAACATCTTAATAAAGTATTTAAACTTTCAGGAAATTATAAATCAAGTATTGATTTATTCAGAGTTTTAAATCTTAATTCATCTGAAAAAAATAAACTTGAAATATTCTTGAATAAATATCAGTCTAATAATAATTCTTATATAAATGAAATATTCTATGGTTATGAAATGAATAAAATAATTTGCATAAAATGTGGATATTGTCATACTTCTTTTCAGAGTTTTAATATATTAAATTTACCTATTATATATGAAACTACAGAAGTTATAAGTTTAGAGCAATCTTTAAATTGTTATTTAGTTACAAAAGATAGAAGAAACACAGAAGGATTCGAATGCACTAATTGCAAAACTAGATTTCTATCTCATTTAACTTGCATAATAAAACTACCTCAAATATTAATTATAAATTTAAAAAGAGTAGGGGAAAATACGGTTTATTATCATGAAATTGAAATTCCAATGATTTTGAAAACAAAATTAATAGATAAATTAAATATATATAACAAACAATATGAATTAATTGGATTTATAAAACATTTTGGAAATGAAAAAAATGGACATAATATAGCTTTTAGTAAAAATATTTTTGATAATAAATGGTATTCATTTAATGATTCAATTGTAAAAGAAGTACAAAGTGAATGTCCTTCTACTGATAAATCATTTTTATTATTTTATCAAATTATTGATAATTAAAAATAATTAAATTAATTATTAATATTTTATTTTATTTATTTAAATTAAATATTATAAGAATATTAAATAGTCCCCTTAAATGGGGATTGGGGATTGGGGATTGGGGATTGGGGATTGGGGATTGGGGATTGGGGATTGGGGATTGGGGATTGGGGAGTGGGGA
>Ga0256407_10013726_pt1 | contig 10790 bp, 8 predicted proteins | sample RumenRJG_04DNA_FD_193489 | JGI IMG/M metagenome (GOLD analysis project Ga0256407, IMG submission 193489) | Bovine rumen microbial communities from Lethbridge, Alberta, Canada - RJG_04 | ecosystem: Host-associated > Mammals > Digestive system > Stomach > Rumen | place: Canada: Alberta | collected... | reverse complement strand
TGTATGAGTTTTTTCTGTTTCAGATGTCATCTTTAAATATAAAATTAAATTTTTTGTTTTTTTTTATTTTTTTATTATTATATTATTTTGATTAATTTTTATATTTATTTTTTTTTTTTTTTTTTTATTTTTTTTTTTATTTTTTTTTTTTTTTTTTTTTTTTTTTTTTTTTTTTTATTTTTTTTTTTTTTTTTTTTTTTTTTTTTTTTTTTTTTTTGATTTTATATTTTTTATAAATCTTTTTTATGGTTTTAAATTTTTATAATATTTTTTATTTATATATAGGTAAATATATTAATTGTATAATTATATTTAATGTTTTTTCTTTTTCTTTTTTACTTTCATAAAACCAATTGATGAATTAATTTTATTTTTATTCTGTAAAAAAACACTTAATCTAATACTTTTCTTTTTAATATCACTTATTTTTTCACTACCATCATTATTTAAAAGAGCTCTACTCAATTTACCATCACTAATATTTTTAATTCTAAATTCATCTTTATTTATTATTTTAGTATTATTTCTACTTCTATTATTAATTTTTTGAAAAGGTAAAATACTAGATTTATTTTTTATTGTATGAGATGAATTAATAGGAGAAAAATTATTTTTTTCTTTTTTACTTTTTTCATCTGAAGAATGTGAATAATCACTTTTTAAATCTAATTTTAATATTTCTGTTTTTAAATTTTGAGTTGATGTACTATCATATTTTGAAGAATCAATTGAATTTGTAATACTTTGATTTGAAAATGTTTTTAATAAAGGTAATTTTTGAATATTATTACTTAAATTATTATCACTTATTATTCTATTATATTTTGTTTTTCTTAAAAATTCTTCAAATTCTTCATCATTTTCATTAATTTCATTTTCTTTAATTTCATCAATTTCAAAATCAAAATTTTGTTCTTGTTTAATCATAAATTTTTTTAAATCTAAAGCCAAACCAATTGGATTTATTTTATTTTCATTTAATATTTGTTTCATATCATTATATACTTTTAATAAACTATTTTTTATTGATTCAATTACTGATATTATAACTTGGGAAAAATGAATCTTTGTTTTTATTGCATTTATATCAATTTGATTATCTCTTATTTCCATATCTTTTATTTGTAATGAATTAAATGCTTCTAATTTATCTTTATAAGAATATAAATTTTTATTTTCTACTTTATCTTTTAAATCAAATATATTTCTTTTTATTTCTGTGTAATTTTTCTCTAAAAATATTTCTAATGGAAGTGATGGATAAAAATTTAATATTTTTTGTTCTTTATCAAATATTTTTTGAAGTAATTGAATTAATTCTTCTGTTTTTTTTTTATCTTCATGATTTCTTTCTTTAAATGATAATTTATAAATTATATCTTCTTGTTCTTTTAATTGTTCAATTAATATTTTTTGATATATATAAAAACATTGTTCTATATTATTTTTTTCAACATTAATAATTTTATGTTTTAAATGTTTTTTATTTTTACAATTTTGACATAAAAAACTATTATCATCTCTACAATAAAATATTACAGAATTTTTTAAACATTCTTGACAATTATCTTTTTCAAAATATGAAATTGTATTATTTTGACCAATTGAAAAATCTGATTTATTTTTTTTTTTTATTATTTTTTCAGGAATATTATTTATTGTAAGTTTAATTTCCTTTTTCACTAATGGTTCAATAGTTTCAATGTTTTTGAAACTTTTCTTATTTTGAATAGATCTTGTTGTTGTTAATAATTGTTGAATATTTATTTGTGATTCATTTTCATTTATTTTTATTATAACTGTTGATATATTACCAAAATAATCTTTTAATGATTTTTCATTATATTGTTTTGTTATTTTTTTATCTTCATATATTAAATTTAAACTAAAATCAGGTATTTTAAAAGTTTTTGATGCTAATTTTCTTAAATAGGAAATTGGCATATATGGTGAAATATTAAAAAGTAAAGACGATTCATTATAACATAATACTACATCCATTATTTTTATATTTCATTATTTTCTTTATTGAATTGAATTTTTTAATTTTAAATCTAACAATTAATTATATATTTTATTCATTCAAAAATAGAAATATATTAGAATAACTCAAAAAAAATTCTATATTTATATTTAAATATTGGTTTTCTGAATTTTCTGAATATAAAAATAAAAATTTACAAGAAAATCTTAATATAAAAATTATGAAAAATTTATTTCAAATTGTTTATTTGGAAATATATTATTTTTAATATAATATTTATAAATTTAGTTTGATATTTTAATTCTATTTTTCATATTTCTTTTTTCAAAATTTTATATATTTCTATGTGATTGTTTTTTAATTTAAAACAATGATTTAAATTTCATAATGTTTATAAAAAAATTTCAATTCTTTTAATAAATAATTAAATTAAAATAAACTCATCAAAATAAGAAAAAATGGGAAATGTATTTTGTTGTTCATCAAATTATGAAAATGATATTCAAACAACAAAAGTAATAACTCAAGTAATATTATATAAAAAACAAAAAAATTTATTTACTGTATTTTCCTATAACATAGAAGAAAACAAACCAAAAAAAATAAATATGAATTTAAGAATATTAAATTCATTAAAAGGACTATCTCAAATAAATAAAGGAGATGGAATAATTTATTTATGTGGAAATAATAAAATAATATCACCAACAATATACCCAGGATCATATTTATTTAAATTAGAAATTATAGATGAAAAAGTAGAAACTCAAATTTTAATAACATCTCGTTTTTATCATTATTACCCATCTTTATTAATTTATAATAATAGTATTTTTGTTATTGGAGGAAAAAACCAAGAAAAATGTGAATTATATAATTTTGAATTAAATAAATGGAAAGAAGTAAGAAATCTTCCTGAAGAAAGATATAAATGCTCATTAATAATTGATAGAAATGAAGAATTTTTATATTTATTTGGAGGAATTTCTAATAAAAATAATAAAATAGAAGCTAATTATACAATTTTGAGATTGGTTGTTAAAAATATTTTATATCAATGGGAAAGAATTATGATTAATGAAAATTACAATTTATTAAATAGATTTAATTCTGCTTGTTTTCAAATTAATAATAGTAATTTTATTTATATTTTAGGAGGAAAAAATGTTAATGAGATAAATAAAAATAATAATAATAATAATGATAATAATTTGTTAAATAATGTTGTTATTTATGATTGTTTTTGTAGAATTGTTAAAGAAGCTAATTTTAAATTAAAGAAAGAATGTTGTTTTATTAATAAAAATGTTATGAGGATTAATAAACAACAATATTGTTTTATTGATAAAAATTGTAATATTCATTTAATTGATTTTTCTACTAAAAATACAGAAATTATATATTTAAATAATGAAGATAATAAAGATGACATTGTTCAAAAAATTAATATTTAAAAGATTAAAAATTTCACCAGAAAAATTTGTAAAGTTATATATATTTTTTTTAATTTATATTTAAATATAAAACCAAATTAATTGATTAATTTAGTTAATAATAAATAAATTATTTTAATAAATTTAAATATAAATATTTTCATTTAAAATTAAAAAAAAAAAATATATTTAAACAAACTCATATTTATAAATAATTTCAATTTTAGTTCTGATTATTATTATATGTATCATTAAAAGTAGGAGGTGTAAAGTTTTTTTTAGAAGTAACATTAGTTTCAGTTTTAGATATTTTTTTACTTTGATTATTCTTTTTAATATTATTATTAATATCATCAATAATAATTATATTATCATTTTCATTATCATTATTATTATGATCATTAGGAATATTTTTAAATTTAATTGTTTGAATAAAATTACTTTGATAAATTTTTAAAATTGAATCATTACTAGAATAACTAATTTTTGATTTCATTGTTGAATTTTTGGATTTATTATTATTATTAGAATTTTTAGATTTCATTGTTGAATTTTTAGACTTTTCAAATTCATTTTTTTCTTCTTTTAACTTATTTAAAGAAGTCTCATTTAAATTCTGAAAAAAATTCATATATCTAGGTTGAATATTTTTATATTTTGAAATACTTTTATTTTTTTTTAAAACTTCTGGACTATTAATTTTTTTATTATCTTTTATATTTTTTCCATCATTACTTTTATTACTTTTTAAAATTTGAGATTTATTCATATCATTATTTTTTTTATATTTTTCATTATAAACTTTTCTACCTTTATTATATAAAGAATCAACTATTTCATTTATTTTATCTTTAGAAACTTTTTTATTATTATATAATTTCATTTCATTAATAATATCATTTTCTTTTTTTTTTATTTCATTTTCTTTTTCTAAATGAGCTTTATTAATTTTTTCTTTATGTATATTTTCATAATTTAAAAATCTTTTATAATAAATATTATTCCAATCATTATAATTATATTTTTTATTATTATCTTTTTTAGAAGAAGAAATAACTTCTTTCATTAATTGTTCTGCCCTTTCTCTTGCTTCAAATCTTCTATTTGCATCATCAATTAATCTATTAAATCCTTTAATAATTTCTTTTTCTGATTTTTTTTTTTTCTCTCTTTCTAATAGTAAATTTTTCCTTTCTAAAATTTCTCTTTTTCTTTCTAAAGATGCTTGATTTCTTAATAAAAATTCTTTAAATTTTTTTTTTCTTTCATTTCTTTTTTTTTGTTTCATTTCATGAATAAAGTAATCATCTTTTGGTTTAAAAGTTAAGTTACAATTATATAATGATATATCATAATTCTTTGGTACTTTATTTTCAAATGTTTTAACTTTTGTTATTGATAAAGTTGTAATTAGATAATCATTGAATAATTTATTTTTTTTATTCCTTGAAGTTTTTAATGTGTTTTGATTTTTGTTATGAAAATTAAAATAATTATTTGAATTATCATCCATTTTAATTATATTCCTTATATAATTAATAAAAATATATTGTATAATTTATAAAAATAAAATTTAATTAAATACAACTTAATTATTATTAACTTATTAAAAATCATCTTTATCATTATTAATATTTTTTTCAATTTTTTTTAATTCTTTATATTTAGAAATTATTCTTTTTTTATTTTGAATAATTCCAAAACAAGGAAAACTTTGTTGAGTATAATTTTCAATAAATTGTATAAATTCATTATATTCTTTAAAATTTCTGAAAATAAATCCAACCGAAAAAGCAGGACTTATTTTTTTAATAGAAATATTATAAACATCCTTAACTAAAAAATTTTTAATAATAGTTTTTAATTCTAAATCAACAACACATTCTTTATTAAAATGAGGATCTAAATAAAGTAAATTTCCTTTATCATCATATCCAATAAAATAATAAGCTCTTTTATTTTTTCCTCCAATAATCCCTAAACAATTTTTACAAGAAAAAATTTCTTTTAAAGATTCATAATATTCTTTTGGAATATTATCTATACCTAATCTAATAGAAACAAAAACAATTCCTTGATAAGTAAAATATAATTTTTCTTCTTTATCATTTAAAATATAATCATTTTCATTAAAAAAATTTGATTCTTTATCAAAACAATTATTAATAATTTGATTTAAAGAAATTGAACTTTGAAAATTAAAAATTTTTAAATCATTAAATAAATGAAAATATTCATTTATAATATTAAAAATATAACAAATATTAACATCAGAAAACCATTCTCCAACTTCTTTATTACAAATTCTCCCAACTGAGCAAATAGTTTTAATAGATAAAGGAGGTAAAATTTCTTTTATAAAAATATTATTTTTATGTTCTTGATACCAAAATTTTAAAAAATGATTCATCATATTAACAAAATTATCTGGTATTTTTCCAAAAGAAATTGGTTTTTCAAAAAAAAATTCAATTGATTGATAAATTGAATTTATTGATGAAATATTCTTTATTTTTAATAATTTATATATTGCTCTTGCTAAAAGCATTTGCCCACATCTTATCATACAACCCCATCCTGAGTCACTTGTAAATTTTTTTCCTATTGAATTTATTATTTGGGGAAAATTTTTTCTATATGTAAAATAGATTATTTTTGATATTGTATATATTAATTTATCTTTTTCATTTTTTGTATATTTTTTATTGAAAATTTGATATTTTTCATTTTTTATTTTTGAAAGATTAAATGATGATGACATATCCATTATTATTTTTTTAAATAAGTCATTTTGATTTTTTTTATCATTGTTGACATTAGAGTTATTATTTATTAATGATTCAAAATTTTTGGCCTCACCTGAATCAGAAGTATATGAAAATAAAGTTAATAGTATATTCTCCATTTGTGGCTTTAAATCTGGATTTTTTGTTTCTTGTTTTTGCATTTTTTATTTTATTTTTAGTTTAAAAAAAATATTATTTTTAATTTTTTTAAAATATTCTTTTAATATTATTAATAATGTAAACCATTTTTTTTGTATATAAATAATAATACTTGTAATAATATATATATAATAATATTAAAAAAATATAATTTTATAAAAAACAACTTTCCTCATTAAATCAAAATTCAAAAGGTTCTGATATATACATATTAAAATAAATAATATCAATAAAAAAAAGAATATAAATGATTATATAATTTATATTCTTTTAACAATTATTTCAAAAAGTGTTTTCAAACACTTGATTTATAAAAGGGTCATTTATAAATTCGTATTTTTTTTTATATAGTTTTATTTCAAATTCATTAATATTATTTTCATTAAAAAAACCTATTCTATTACATAAACTATCAATTAATTTTTTTAATGGTTCTGATATATATATATTACAATTATTATTCTCTACATTATTATTACAAAAAAATCTTGATTCATCTTTATATTTAAATAAATAATTCTCATTTTGTTTATTTTTAATAAGATTAAAATTTATATCTGAATTATTAGTACTATTACTAGAAGATGAAGAATTTTTTCTAATTAAAGGATAATTAATAATACTTTCATCATATAAATTATCTTTAAAATTAATTCTTTTATTATTAATATAATTATTATAAGAGTAATTAAAATCATTAATAAAATTCCTATTATTATCATTAAAATTAAAAGATAAAATTTGTTTAGCTAAATTTAAATGATCATTATAATCAAATTTACAATTCATACCTAAAATATCATTATCATTAACTAAATAATGAATAAACATACATTTTTCTTTATTTTTACATTCATTATTATTTAAAAAATGAATACAATATTTTGTTGTACCAAAAAATGCTCTTACTAAATAACCTTCAATTATTAAAGAATCCATTGATAAAATTGCATTTGCAGCTTCTTCAATTTTAGAAAAAGTAATATATGCAGAATTGGTTTTTTTTTTATTTGATACTTCATTTTTTGAAACTAAAACTATTTTTAATATTTTACCAAATTTTCCAAAATGAGATTTTTGAAGAAGTAAATTTTGATCATTTAAAGTATCTGGAAATCCTTGAAAATGGACTAAGTTTTTTTGAATTATTCTTAATTTTGAAAGTTTTTGAATTTGGTCTTTTGAAAAATGGATTTTTTGTTCGGGGTTATTGGATTTTAACATTTTTTTATGTTTTTTAGATATTTTTTATTTTTATAAGTTATGAATAAAAAATAAAATAGAAATGAGAAAAAAATTATTTTTTTGAGATTTAGTTTTTATAAATATTATTTATTTTGTTTTAAAAATTTAATTGTTTTTATTTTTATTATTCATTTTATCAATTTTATACAATTATTGTTTTTATTTATGATTTAATATTTGATTATTTTTATCTCATCTTTTATTATATATTTAAAACAATAATATTTTTTAAAACATTTATCCAATTAATTATTATTAAAAATAATAATAGTTAATTATTATGTTTATTTTTATTATAGATAATATATATAAATGTCAATTGAAAATCCTCTTCATAATGTATTTGAAAATTATATTCCTTTTATGAATGAAGAATTATTACACAATATATTTTCCTTAGGAATTATTCCAGGAATTCATAATATTGATCATAATGAAATATTTAATCCAAATATATTAAATTTAGATAATAAGCATGAATTAGAATCAAATAATAGTAATAATAATAATGATGTAATAGAAAAAGAATGGAAAAATAATAAAGGAGAATATATAATTAAAAGTCAAAATTTAAATAATAATAATAATAATATTATATTATATTCAAATCATCCTTTAAAAAAATATTATCAAATAGTAAATCATTTATCATCTTTTTTCAATATTTATGGAATAAATAATAAAATTCCTTTAATATTAAATAATATTATTAAAAATAAAAATTATTCTTTAATAACAACTTCTGCTAAATTACTTTTAAGTAATAAAGAATTAACTAATTCTTCTCAATCAATTGTAACTATAACAAAAGATAAGGAAAATCTTTCTAATAATCAAATTATTAATTTGAGTCTTTTAACTAAGCCTTGGTATATGTTAAATTTTAATAAAGAAAATGAAGAAAAATTAAAAGAAATTTTTGACAAATCAAAAAGTGAAAATAAAATATTAATTAATTATTTAATAGAACCTAGCGAAGATAAAACTGTTTTTGAAAGTGAATATTTAAATAATATTATTTCCTGGATTAATAATAGTAAAAAATCATTAATATAAATATTTTAATACAAGTTAAATATAATATATCAAATAATAAAGTTTATTTTTATTATTTTATTTATATATTATTTTTGTAAAATTTTTTTATTAAATAATTCATATATATCTTTAAAAATTCAATTTTTAATGATTAAATTATTGAATTAATAAATATAAATCAAATCAACAAATAAAATAATTTTGATTGAAGAAAAAAGAAAAATAGTAAAAAAAATACTTATATTTAAATATTAATTTATCAATAAACAAAATATTTTTAAAAAAAGTAAAAAATATATTATTTATAATGGTTTTTAATACCATATTGATTACTGTTATAAGAATTTGAATTTGGTTTATAAAAAATATTATTATTATCTTGTTTTAAAGTATTGGTATAAATATTTATATTATTAACCATTTCAAAACAACCATTTTTTTTATTAAAATTTTTAGATGAATGATTAATATTTTTATTAGAATTTTTTTTATTTAATTTACTTTCATTTGTACTGTTCATTAAGATTTCTTTGAAAATAGCAGAATGTTTTTTTTTTAATAATTTATTAGAATTTTCTAATGACCTATGTCTATTATGATTTTTTTTCTTTTGATTTGAGATACTTATATTTGTTTCATTCATTAATAACTTTGCTAAAAAATCATTATTTTTATTTGATAAAAATATATTTTCATTAAGCAATTTTTCTTTTTTTATATTTTCATAATTTAATATTTGATTATTATTCTTTTTACTTTTTGAAATATTTTTATTTGAAATTTTATTTTTTAAATATTTTTCAATTTTATCAATTGATGATGATGTACTAAAAGAAGAAGAACAATTTTTTCTATTTGATTGACTTGAATTTTTAATTGAATGAATATTTGAATTTTTATCATCTCTATAACTAGTTAATGAAGAAGAATTTTTTAAAAAATTAGAATTACTATGATTATGTAAACTTATATTTCCTGAATTTAAATCTTTTTTATTTTTTTCTTCAAATGATAATATTTTTTTGTTTAATAATTTTATTTCTTCTTTTAATTTATTTTCCATTTCTAAAAACTCTTTTTCTTTTTTAACTAATAAATTTTTTAATTTCTTTTCTCCATCTGATAATTTTAAATTTTGTTCTTCATATTTTTTTAATATTAAAAGAGTATTTTTTAATTCTAATTTTAATTCATTATAATTTTCATTATCTTTATTACTATTTTCTTCAAAATAATAATGTTTTGATTTTAAATATAAACTTTCATTCTCATCATCACTTGAAATTTCTTCAGTTAGATTTCTTTTTTTTTTCTTTAATTTTAATTTATTTAATAATAATTCATTTTCTTTTTCTAAATCTTCAATTTCACTTTGTAATGTTTCACATAATAATTTTAATTGATGTTCAATTTTTATATGTCCTCTAATATCTTTTTCATATTTTATTAATAAAGTTTCATATTCTTGAGGTTTATTTGATTTTTGTTGTTGATATTCATTTATTTTTTCTTCTGCTAATATTTCTATTATTGTATCTAATGATGATTTTATGTATTTTATTAATGTTAATGAATCAATATTTTTTAATTTTTCTTTTTCATTGTTTTCTGAATTTGTTGATTGAGTTAACTAAATTTTATTATAAATATTATTTTATATTATATTTTTTTACTTCATCTTCTTTTCTTGGTTTTAAATTAATATATAAATCTAATAATGCATTTTGTATTTTTTTTTCTTTATTCATTTTTGATATATTTTTAATTTTAAATTTTATTTATTTTTTTGTTTTTCTAATTAAATTTTAATTTTAATAAGTAATAGATGAATTAAAATATATAAGTATTATTTCTTCAATAAATATTAAAAATAAAATATAATAATCAACGATAATACTAAAATGATTAAATAAATTATGAAATAATTAAATTTAATATAACTAACACTATCAATATCAATTTTTATAAGTAACTCAAATTATCATTCCTATAGTTCTAAATATGAAACTATAAAAAAAACAAATTATAATTCTAAACCATCAAATCAAAAAAAAAAAAAAAAAAAAAAAAAAAAAAATTATTTAAAAAAATTCCATTAAAAAAAAAAAAAAAATAAATAAAAAAAAAAAAAAAAAAAAAACAAAA
>Ga0256407_10013725_pt1 | contig 10790 bp, 5 predicted proteins | sample RumenRJG_04DNA_FD_193489 | JGI IMG/M metagenome (GOLD analysis project Ga0256407, IMG submission 193489) | Bovine rumen microbial communities from Lethbridge, Alberta, Canada - RJG_04 | ecosystem: Host-associated > Mammals > Digestive system > Stomach > Rumen | place: Canada: Alberta | collected... | reverse complement strand
AAAAAGAAATCAAAGATAACTCTACAACTCATCATCTCATGAAAATTCTATTGTTAGGAAGTGGCGGCCGTGAGCACGCCCTGGCATGGAAAATTGCCCAAAGCCCTAAATGTTCAAAGCTCTTCATCGCTCCGGGAAACGCCGGAACAAGCAACGTAGGAGAGAATGTAGCGATCGCTGTCAACGATTTCGATGCCTTGAAAGACTTTGCCGTGGACAAAGCCATCGACATGGTTGTGGTCGGTCCTGAGGATCCTTTGGTGCGCGGTGTCTATGATGCTTTCAAGAGCGACAGCCGCACTGCTTCCATCCCCGTGATCGGACCGAGCAAGCAGGGTGCTGTTCTTGAGGGCAGCAAGGACTTCGCCAAAGGTTTCATGAAGCGCCACAACATCCCTACCGCTGCTTATGAGACCTTCGACGGCACCACCGTAGAGGAAGGCATCCGCTTCCTGGAGACTCTCCAGCCGCCCTACGTGCTGAAAGCCGACGGACTGGCAGCCGGTAAAGGCGTGCTGATTGTGCCTACGCTCGACGAGGCCAAGAAGGAGTTCCGTGAGATGCTCGGCGGAATGTTCGGCAACGCTTCCGCTAAGGTCGTCATTGAAGAGTTCCTCAGCGGCATCGAGTGCTCTGTCTTCGTATTGACAGATGGCAAGCACTATCAGATTCTTCCTGAGGCCAAGGACTACAAACGTATCGGTGAGCACGACACTGGTCTGAACACCGGCGGCATGGGCAGCGTATCGCCGGTGCCCTTTGCCGACAAGGAGTGGATGCAGAAAGTCGAGAACCGCATCATCCGTCCTACGGTTGAAGGCTTGGCAGAAGAGGGCATCGACTACAAGGGCTTTATCTTCTTCGGATTGATCAATGTCAAGGGCGAACCCATGGTGATCGAATACAACTGCCGTATGGGTGACCCGGAGACCGAGACGGTGATGCTGCGTTTGAAGAGCGACATCGTGGACCTCTTTGAGGGCGTGGCCAACGGCAACCTCGATCAGCACCCGGTAGAAATGGATCCCCGTGCTGCCGTGTGCGTGATGCTCGTCAGTGGAGGCTATCCGCAGGCTTACAAGAAAGGCTATCCGATCTCTGGCATCGACAAGGTTGAGGACAGCATCGTCTTCCATTCCGGCACGGCAACAAAGGACGGACAAATCGTCACAAACGGAGGACGCGTCATCGCCGTGTCGTCCTATGGCCGCAACAAGGAAGAAGCACTGAAGAAAAGCTTCCAAGAAGCACAGAAGATACAGTTTGAAGGAAAGTATTTCCGCAGCGATATCGGGCAGGATCTTTAGCCCCCATTTCTCATCCCCAAGGGTAAAAGGCCACGGCGCGTCATCGCCCTTGGGGAAGAGAAGCTTTTGTTATCAACCACATGTCTTGCAGACATATATCCCATTCTTGCTTGACATGGGTGAGAATCTTTAGTTTGACAGGATGATAAGACGTTTACAAAACAGGATAGCAGAGAGTCGCATGGCATTGCCGGTGACGTTGATATATATGGCCGGCTTTATGGTCATACAGGTATTGTTGGGTCATGACACCTGGTTGCAGATGGCCTTATTAGGCATTTCTTCTCTTCTCATGGCTGAGCTCAACAATGCCAACGCCCTCATACGCATCTACAGCCGCATGGTGTCGTGCTCTTTCATCGTAATGACAACAGCGGCCAGTTTCCTTCTGTCCTCTACCAATACCGGATGGGCACAGATGGGGTTGATCGTCTTCTTTATTTTTCTGCTTCATGCCTATCAGGACGGACATGCCGCAGGATGGGTATTCTATGCCTTTGCGGCTCTGTCTTTGGCCAGTATCCCCTTTGTAAATATACTCTATCTTGTACCACTTTTGTGGATTATCCTTGGTACAAACATCATGGCACTCACCCCGCGCACCTTCCTGTCCTCACTGCTGGGACTGATGGTGCCCTATTGGTTTGTCGGTGCCTACGCCGTGGCCTTCCAGCATCTCGACTGGTTTGCCTTACATTTCCAGGCACTTGCTCAGCCCGGTCCACTGTTTGACCTCTCCATACTCAACGACCATCAGGCGATGACATTCATCTTTCTGATGATCATCACAGCCTTGGGCAGTATACACTTCTTGATTTATTCCTATCAGGACAAGATCCGCACGCGCATGATCTATGAGATGTTTATCACCCTAAGCATCTCCTGCATGGCACTGATGCTGTTCTTTCCATCCCTCTTCAATGGCTTCATGTCTTTGGCTATTGTCGTCATTGCGCCTCTGATCGGCCATTTCTTAGCTCTGACGCATTCACGACTCAGCAACATCACCTTTTTTGTCGTTATAGCCGCCGCATTTGCGCTGACGGTTTACAACCTCTTATAATCACCACTTACACCTTATTATATATAGGAGACCGAGAGCAATGATGGACACACTGACACTGCTTCTGCAGCACTACGGCTATTGGGGCATGCTACTGGCCGCTTTTCTTGCCGGCAGTTTCTTTCCCTTCAGCAGTGAGGCGGTGATGCTCGGACTCTTAGCTGCCGGCTTGCATCCGATTCCCCTGGTCGTCTATGGCACCTTCGGAAACGTAGCTGGCTCCTTATTTAATTATGGTGTGGGTCGCTTGGGTCGCTTGGAGTGGATCGAGCGCTACCTGCACGTGAAGCGACGCAACATCGACAAGGCACGGCACTTTATGGCGGGACACGGTGCCTGGATGGGCTTTTTCGCATTTTTGCCTATCATCGGCTCTGCCATCACGATAGCCTTGGGACTGATGCGCGCCAATTTCTTCATCAGTCTGCTCAGTATCGCGATTGGTAAGTTACTGAGATATGTCATTCTGATGGCCGGTGTGACGGCTATCTTTTAACGTGTCAACTTATAGAATGTTTGCCAAAAGATACGCTTTTGTATCAACATGAAATAAATATTCCATTAATTATAAAAATTATATTCATTTTGTTTGTAGTTCACTCAATTCTGACGAAGCAGACCCATATTCTTATCTCGACGGCGGCATCACACTCGATGCACGTGCTTCCATACTGACACCGGTGAAGATACAGTTCTGGATTCCCAACTATTTCGAACAGAAGTGGGAGGAGACAGCCGATGATCTTGGCGGTGGTGTCTACCGCATCAAAGACTTCATGCACAGCGGTTATGGTCTGGTACTGACGATCAAAGACGGCAAGCTCAGTGTCAGCCTGCCAGCAGGAAGTCCGCTTTATATCGAGGACGATTGGGGCGGTTATGAATATAGATACCCTGCCATCTACTGGTATGCCGACGATTATGTTCATCTCTATCCTTATGGCAAGGATGGTGGCGTAGACATCAGTGATTTTGAAATACTGCCCACCTATGGTTGCCAATGGTATGCGGCACGCAATTCAGGCGCGTTCTACTTGGGATACATACAGACGGGGCAGTCGCAGCTTATTGGGTGCCGGTTTACTTCCATTTCGAATAAAAGGAGTAATAGTCACGAAAGAAGATGACTATAGGAAGACGGAAAGACAAGAATTCAGTATATGTATCATCTGTTTTAATTCAAGGATATTCATGTAAAAGGAAAACAAGCTAAAGCTCCGCTTCCTTATCTTCCCTTTGCAACTTCGAAGTAGTCGATGTTGGGCATCCAGCTCTTGGCGTTGGAGAGGCGAATCTCGTTGTAGCCCTTCTTGAGATGTACGGTGATGGGAGCCGAAGTCTTCACCGTGGAAGCGTTGCCGGAGTTGACGGTGAGTGTCTTCACAAGTACGCCATTGATTTCGACATCGACGCTGCGGTTCTCGCCACAGAGATAAGCGATGGTGAGACGGTAGTCGCCGCCATGTTGACTGTAGACTTTGCGGAAGCGGAGGTCGTTCTTTGCGCTGCATCCAAGCCAGGAAGCTTTGAAGTGTCCGCTGAGCCCGTCAGCAACTTCGTAGATACCTGTCTTGAGCGCCTGGTTGTTGTAGATCTCCTGATAGTCGCTGATATAGGCGGTCTCAGCCTCATAGCGGGTTTGCTCCAGCCGTTTCTGGCCTTGCAAGCGATAGATACAGCAGCCATGGGCCGGTACGTCAACGATATAGGAAATGTTGAAACGTCCGAGGTCTTTCTGCTCAAAAAGGTCGCGCATACTCACCCGTCCGCCTAAGCAGAGATCACGGAAATCCACTTTGACCTGACGCGCTGCGTCCGACGGGTTGTAGACCACGAGCACGCGATGGGTTCCCTGCGCACGGTCGACATCACGCACGAGTACGTAGCAATCGTTGACATACTTGACTACGTAGGCCTGCTCGCCAACGGGATCCTGGTTGATGGCGATAAGATCATGGTTGGTCAGAAGCTTCAGCGTGTTGTCCTTGATGCGTGTCATATCGCAGCCGATGAGCAGCGGTGAGTTCATCGCACACCACATACCGAAGTGCGTCTTGTCCTCTTCTGCCGTCATGCTGCGTCCCACCTCAAGCATATCCATGTCGTTGTAGTGTCCGCGATGGCTGTAAGCGGCCAGCGGAAGATTCTCACCGATGATGCGCCGCACCGATTTCCAGGCGTCAGCGATGTCGGTGGTCGTGCGCCACGAGGTAGCCACGTCGCTCACCCACGTGCCGGGATAGTTCCATCGGCACACGTTGAACCGCACCTCGCGTCCGGTATTCTTGATGGCCTTGCTGATGGCCGTATAGCGCTCCTGCTCGTTAAGCCCGAGCCGTTCACTGTTCTGCCCGGCATCGCCACCGCAGTAGTCAACCTTGATGAAGTCGAAGTGCAAGTCTTTGAAAAAGTAGTCGCAGTCCTGCTGGTCGTGCTCATAGAGTCCCGTGCCGTCTTCCTGCTTCTCCCCGCCGTAGTATCCGGCGCAGGTATTGTGTCCGGCATCAGAGTAAATACCCGCTTTCAGTCCAAGCCCATGGATATAGTCCACCACGGGTTTCAGTCCGCCTGGGAAACGGTCTTGGTTGATGATGAGCTGTCCCGTGGTCTTGTCACGACCGCCCTGGAAGCCGTCATCGATATTGACGTAGGTATATCCCGCAGCCTTCAGGCCTTTGTCGACCATAGCCTTGGCCTGGCTTTCGATGAGTTGCGCATTGATTTTAGAAGCGAAGGTGTTCCACGAGCTCCATCCCATGGTGGGGCCATCGTGCAGGGTCTGTGCCATGGAGGTAGCGACAAAGGCTGCCATAGCGGAGAGTAACAGTATTTTCTTCATAAGTTCTACTTTTGTTGCATGGAGCTGCAACTCCACACAGAATTCAGTAATAGTTATAGGTGTATATCTAAAGATTAGTGCCTATGTAGTTGTAACCACGATTGTTGTATCGTCATCGCAAAATTACGCATTTATCTCCACATGACAAAGAAATCACGCGACGTTTTTCACAATCAGACGTTTGTCTATGGTCGATGCAACAAAAGGCGTACGGGGCAAGGTAGTGCCTGGATGTACACGGAAAAGAACAGAGGCTCCTTTGAGAAATAACAAGTCTTCGGCTTCTCGATTACTTGTCAGGCACTTGTCGGTCCGTCATTCATTTTAACACCTTTACCTATAACAAGGCTCCAATCTTTTGTATTTATGGCTGGAGGAATGGTGTCTGTAGGTTCCAAAGAATAGACAATGTATGTTGCCAAGCTCTTTTGTCTGCTACTTTTTATGGGATAGTCATGGTCTCTAAGCCAAGACTTGTCGGCCTTGAATGCTTTGGAAACTCGATAATATCCCACAAAAGATTTCTTGTGGACAATAATAAGATGTCTAACTTCCAACAATTCAGGATGCGCTGCAAGTTCCTGCTCCGTCATGGGATAATTATACAGATAATGTGAGGTAATCCATTCCTTTGTTCCTTGTCGGCATGTTGCAACTAAAAGAGAGTTGTCATTCTTACATTTGTATATGGCATTGGGCTCGAACAAAGAAAGTTGGTAGCCTACTTGTCCCTCGGGAATTGTGTAAACTTTAATTTTCTTCTTAGGCTTTATTTCAGAATGTCCTCTCTCAAGTCGTCTTGAAGAAAGCTTTTTCCATATATCCCTTGCTGTTTGAATTTGTCTGGTCGAATATCCAGCTCTTTGTCTCAATATGACATCATCCGTATAATCAAGAATCTTCTCAATGTCCATACCACAACGCAGCATAGAGTCAACCTTATCGAGAAGATCAGCATTGGCTGTATGGTAAGGCAAGGGTATATTGGCAGCTTCCCCCGGCATCAACTCCAACACTCCACCTCCATAACTTCTTCCCAAAATCTCGGAAAAGGCAAGGGAGACAGAATTGTAGAAACTTGCAACAAAAGCAAGCTCATTCACGTTTGGGTGAATGAACACACGGTGCATCGTATCGGTAGTATATGCCTTAGCCTTATTAAGAACCAATTTGGGAAACAAGTTGTTTCTACGAACCATTAGGGCATCCGATATCTTGATGGATGGTATTACATACCAGTAATCCCTTATCCTTGTCTTATATCCTTTGTTGATTTCCAATATCTCACCATTGAGAATATAATTTCTGGTACCTTCATTTGCTTCTTCCCTGGCCTTTGGCGGAAATATCAACAGATTAGATTTGGCGTCATTTGTCTGGTTGTTTTTCCAATCTTGTTTTGTAAAAATACAACTTGAAACCTGAACGCTTCTGCCTACCATAGGATAAGCATACTGCTCCATTTGATAACTTCTGACGACTGACTGTGGAACCGTAAAATATCCGTTTGCCCCCGTTGTAATACCTACTTCCACATCAGCAAAATCTGATATGGTAGGCATATTGGTTTTTCTGACATGCTCCAACAAGTCGATTTCCTTTTGAGACAGAAAATAAAATGTCCATTTGTCCGATCTGAAATCAATAGTCTTTGAGTGACATCCCAGCGTGCTGACATCCAATGTCGCCAACTCATCAGCATCCTTGAGTTCCAAATGGTCGATAAGATGGTTTGAAGAGCCGTCTTTCTCACACAGCAACAATACGACTTCCTGCTGAATGCCCTCGAATACCAATTTCTTAAAACTTATAATGTTTATCTTATTATAAAAGTTAGAAAGGTATTCCCTAAGTTGCAAGGCATAGCCAACCTGCAGCAATTCGGCAGGCACGACAAAGCCTATTCTCCCACGTTCCTGTAGAAGAAGACTGCATCCAATGACGAACGTTACCCAGGCATTAGTGAGCTTGGAAAACTTCAATCCGGCTCTCTTAAACAAGTCCGCTGCTATTTGTTGCTGTTCCTCATCATAATATTGGTAACGAATGAATGGCGGATTACCTACGATTAAGTTAAATCTTTTATCCGTATCACGGCAGAAAGCATGAAAATCAGCGTTCACCACATCGCCAATCCCTACTTGCATTGCCTTTTCAGCCTCGACCTGATTATACTCTACGGCTGTCAAAGAGTGAAAACAATAGCCCATTGTCTTCAAAGCTTTAAGAAAAGCCCCATCACCACAGCTCGGCTCCAGGATGTCAGTATATTGCAAGTCACGCAACCCCCATTTCAAAATGAAGTCTGCGATTTTCCTTGGAGTATAATATCCTCCACGAAGCTTTTCAGAAGAAGCGTTTTCAATCAGCTGCATATAGTTCACTAATTATTGGTAATTGTTTTTCTTTCAATTCGCTAATGTCATAAAGAATCCGCAAATTCTCATTCTGAATATCAAGCTCATGGTTCAGTTTTCGTTGCAGAACGATACTCTTTCTTTTATCGTCTTTGGCATGAAGATACATATCACCGAGCTCTATTAATTTTTTCTGCTGCAAGGCTATCTTGTCGTGTAGTTTCTTTTCGTCCTCATTGTTAAAGTTGATTTTACGAATTGGCATGTCTTTCAACACTTTCGTTCCTCTTGCGATAAATCCACCGCGGAATATTTCGCCACGCAACGAAGCTATCCACTCCACATATTTTGAGTTAAGTACCGCTTGGATATAGTAAGGAGAATAAAGACTGTCATCTGGTATTCCCACAGCACAGTATCCCGCAGTACCTCCTGAAGCAAGGAACACGCCATTGGTGTCAATTCCATATTTGTTACCTCTAGACAGAACGCCAACAATGATTTTGGTCTTGACACTATCCATGCCGAGGCTTTGGTGTCTTCCATATCTATGCCACTCATCATTTGTATCAGGCTTCGGAAGAATACTCCGTCCTGGAGCTGACAAAACATTCTTATTGTCTATCAGATACGCATAGAGATTTGGAGCCTCTGCTTGAATCTGTTGCAAAGGAACAATGTCTATCACTCTATCATCTTTTCTTTCGTAAGGATATATCAATACGGAATTTGGCTTAAACGCATGATAAGTATTCAAGGCATCATCACCTCGTGAAGTTTTGAAAAATGGTCGTGTGTATCTCTTCTCTATTTTATAATCTTTTCCGTTATGCTTGAAGTAAATGTATTCTGCGTCAGTCGTAAAAGAGTCAATAACGTATGTATGAACGGCACTTGTCTGAATGCCATTGAATATATTGTTCTTTCCGACGATGCTTGATAGGGTGATGCTCTTGTCCATTATAGAATGGAAGACATCATCTAACGAATTAGGATACAATATCCATGTATCCTTCCCAATTGCGCTTTCCGATTTTATGTCACAAGAATAGGCTGTATTGTTTTTAGCAATCCACCTATCTATGTCATTAACTTCCGTATATCTGAAATTTTGTTGTGGCTGTTTGTTTAACACAACAAGACAAGTATATGTGCTCTTATCCGCAAAAACTAAGTTCGCACCGAATGAAGTAAGGTCTGAAAGACACTTTGATGAACTTATCATCTTACGCAACTTCATGCCAGCTCCAACCTTCATGAACTTATTGGGAACTATAAAAGCCAAGACTCCTTTTTCTTTCAGTAAGCCGATGGCTCTCTCTATAAACAAGAAATACTTGTCAAACTGCTTGTATGCCGTCTGATAATATTGCTTATAAAGGCCAAATTCCAAAGGAGTGATGTTCTTCATGTCCTCTGTCTTCATATAGGGTGGGTTGCCGACAATTACATCGAAGCTTATTCCCTTAAAGTCATAAGGATTGACGACAACACTATCCTGGTCCTCCACCATATTACTGTCAATAATGCTATTGCCCCAGACAATATTGTCATCAAGACGAGGAAGAATAGGATGAATGTCAGATACCGTGTTGACATCCTCGTTTTCGAGAAGTTTAAGCAACAGCCCGAACTTAGTTGCCTCTACAGCGTTATAATCTTTATCCACGCCATAGATACAGGAAGTAAGTATCTTTTTCTTGTATGCGAATCCTAACCGATAAGTCCCCACGCTTGTTTGTATCAAGGCCGAGCGGTCATGCTCAACGAAATAGTCTATGGCTATGTCGCAAAGCAGACCATACAATTCCAAAAGGAAAGCGCCAGAACCACAAGCTATATCAGCAAAAGACATCTGCGTGATTTCTTCAAAGCTGAGTCCTTCACATTTGACTTTCACACTCTTGGAGAGTAACTCACGTATGATATACGTGGGCGTTGAGACTACATCCTTGTCAACGTTCTCGGGCTTATCAGCAAGCTGTAGCTCACCATCAACAACAGAGAGTTTTTGGGTAAGAAACAACTCGTAGATTCTTCCGAGAACGTCAGATGACAACACACTGAATGAGTAAGGACATTCCGGGTAATAAAGCTGTCGTATGATAGACCAGAAAGAAACTCCCTCTGAAGACAACAACTTGTCTGCTGCAGCGGAAGCAAACAATCCCGAGTTATATTTTCTATCTGCCGCATGGAACTTGGAGATCAGTTGCGTGAAATCTCCTTTGTCTGCCAAAGACAACAACCCCTTGTACACCTCAATGTTTCTGTCCTCGCAGACACGCAGGAATAGTATTTTGTTCATATAGCTTTGAACACTATCATTGAGGGTGGCCAGGTCTATGGTTGGGTAGGCATTATATATTTCTTTTCCCAACATCACTCTCCAGGAATTAATTTGGCCAAGGAAGAAGGCATCTACGGGTGCCGTCTTCTCTACTCTTGCGCCGAGATCATTCCATTCTTTATCGAAAGTTCCATTATACACGCTGTCGTGTCCGAGAAGTCTTGCAAGTTCATCAAAGCACTCCGCATATTCCGTGTAATGGTATTTTTTTATTAATGCTTTACTTACAGAGTCATTTGGCGATACTGATACTGACATGTCGTATATTGCCAAATCTTCAAAGTTTGACAACACACTGATTTTCAAGCCTGCGGTAAAACCATATCTACGAATTTGTTGGGCTGGGCTTGGATTGGCAAGGATACTTACAGAAGGCTTCTTTGCCTCAAGGAAGAACTTTCTTTCTGCAAAGAGTCTGAATGTATAATCCGGCTTTTTAGTATGCTCAGCAGCTTCTGCCTTCAATGGTTCTTCAAGCAACACCTCACGCTCACTGATTGACAAACCGGCGTTGTTTTTTATATCCCATCCTAAGGCTTCAAACAAAGGGTCAAGAAAATCGCTGCGGAGCAATGTCTCATTATAACGGTCACTGTGATAATAAGATTTGTCCGCCTCGTATTTACGAATCAGTCTTTCTACTTGTTCTTTGTTGCCTATTGCCCGCATTCTAATTTACTTTTCTTTATAGTGCAAAAATACAACTTTATTTTTAAAGTCACAATTAACTTTGATAATATTTCGCACACCCAAAGCAGAGAAACTTCACTTTTCCCGGCTTCTACAGTGAGATTGTCATGGGAAAACAGTACCTTTGCATAAAAAAGAAAAGAAGCATGATCAATACCAGTGCCTTCCAAGGCAAGAAAGCAGC
>Ga0256407_10013724_pt1 | contig 10791 bp, 10 predicted proteins | sample RumenRJG_04DNA_FD_193489 | JGI IMG/M metagenome (GOLD analysis project Ga0256407, IMG submission 193489) | Bovine rumen microbial communities from Lethbridge, Alberta, Canada - RJG_04 | ecosystem: Host-associated > Mammals > Digestive system > Stomach > Rumen | place: Canada: Alberta... | reverse complement strand
AGTTTCCTGATGCTCTGCGACCTGGCAGCCCGCATGATCGCCAATCCTCTGCAGCTGCCCATCGGCGTCGTGACGTCCCTTATCGGTGCCGTTCTGTTTATCGTCATCTTCTATCGTTCGAGGAGGATCTCGTAATGCGCATGCTGGAAGTAAAGAATCTAAGCGTGCGCTACGGCACGCTGGAGATCGTGAAAAACGTGAGTTTCTCTGTGGAAGAAGGGGAATGGCTGATGATCGCGGGTCCCAACGGCGCCGGAAAATCCACGGTGGTGAGCGCGGTCGCCCAGAGCGTGGAGAGCACCGGAGACGTGCTGTTCTGTGGGAAAAACGTGCGGAATTATAAACCGCAGGAACTGGCCCGGCACATCGGGGTGCTGGAGCAGAACCACGCCGTGAACTACGCCTTCTCCGTGCGGGAAGTCGTGGGGCTGGGCCGCTACGCCTATTCCTCCGGGATCTTTGCCGGAAAAAGCGATGCGGATGACGACGCGGTGGAGCAGGCGCTGGCGCTCACCGGACTGGAAAGCCTGGCGGATAAATCCGTCTTAAAGCTGTCCGGCGGCGAACTGCAGCGGGTGTTTCTGGCGCAGATCTTCGCCCAGGATCCGGACCTTTTGATCCTGGATGAACCGACCAACCACCTGGATCTGGTCTATCAGAAGCAGGTGTTCTCCCTGATCGAGGAGTGGCGCAAAAAGCCGGGCAGGGCCGTGATCTCCGTGGTCCACGATTTGAGCCTGGCGCTGGCTTACGGCAGTACCGCCGTGCTGATGGACCGGGGCGAAGCCGCTGCCTTCGGCCCGGTGCAGGAAGTCCTGAATGCGGACCATCTGGATGCCGCCTACGGCATGGACGTAAAAGCGTGGATGCAGAGCCTGCTGAAACAGTGGGAGAATATATGAACAGTTGGTGGCGGTTCTTGACTGTCCATTCTGAGGGTCTTTTGCAGACCCTTTTTTTCTTGCAAACACCGCTTGACTTTTACGCTTTTATGCGTTACGATTTAATGCGTTAAAGCAAATACCCATTTCAGAAAGGACGCAATGCAATGTTCATCAAAGTAGTAATGCTCGTAGTGTTTTTCGGCATCATGGTAGGAATCGGCATGTACTGCCGCCGCAACGCGACCAATGTCGACGGCTTCGTGCTGGGCGGACGTTCCGTCGGCCCCTGGCTTACGGCCTTCGCGTACGGCACTTCGTATTTCTCTGCTGTTATCTTCGTCGGCTACGCCGGCCAGTTCGGCTGGAAATACGGCATTGCGTCCACCTGGGTGGGGATCGGCAACGCCCTCATCGGCTCCTTTATGGCCTGGGCGATCCTGGGCCGGCGCACCCGCATCATGACCCAGCATCTCAACAGCGCCACGATGCCGCAGTTCTTCTCCGCCCGGTTCGACAGCCCGGCGCTCAAGATCTGCTCTTCGGTCATCATCTTCATCTTCCTCATTCCGTATACCGCAAGCCTTTATAACGGCCTGTCCCGTCTGTTCGGCATGGCCTTCAACATCGATTATTCCGTGTGCGTCATCGTCATGGCGGTCCTCACCGGCATCTACGTCATCGCCGGCGGCTACATGGCGACGGCCATCAACGACTTTATCCAGGGCATCATCATGGTGTTCGGCATCTGCGCCGTCATCGGCGCGGTGCTGAAGAGCCAGGGCGGTTTCCTTGCTGCGTTGGAAGGCCTGGCGCAGATCTCCGACGAGACCGTATCTGCCGCTCCCGGCGTCTTCAATTCCTTCTTCGGCCCGGATCCTCTCAATCTGCTGGGTGTGGTCATCCTGACGTCCCTGGGCACCTGGGGCCTGCCCCAGATGGTGCAGAAGTTCTACGCCATCAAGAGCGAAGGCGCCATCAACAAGGGTATGATCATCTCGACCATCTTCGCCTTTATCGTGGCGGGCGGCTGCTATTTCCTGGGCGGTTTCGGTCGGCTGTTCTCCGACAAGATCGACATCGCAGCCAACGGCTACGACTCCGTCGTGCCCACGATGCTGTCCGGTCTCCCTGACATTCTAATCGCTGTGGTAGTCATCCTTGTGCTGTCCGCCTCCATGTCCACGCTGTCCTCCCTGGTGCTCACCTCCAGCTCCACGCTTACGCTGGACCTGCTGAAGGGCCGCGTCGTAAAGGATATGGACGAGAAGAAACAGCTCGTCATCATGCGGGCTCTCATCGTCGTGTTCATCGCGATCTCCGTCGTGCTGGCCATCATCCAGTACAAGAGCAGCGTAACGTTTATCGCGCAGCTGATGGGCGTGTCCTGGGGCGCGCTGGCCGGAGCTTTCCTGGCGCCGTTCCTCTATGGGCTGTACTGGAAGAAGACGACGAAGGCCGCCTGCTGGGTCAGCTTCATCTTCTCCTCCGTGGTGATGATCGCCAACATCTTCGTGCGCAGCAGCTTCCCCGCGCTGCTTCAGTCGCCGATCAACGCCGGCGCGTTCTGCATGCTGGCGGGGCTCATCCTGGTTCCCATCGTTTCTGCAGTGACCCCGTCACCGGACAGAAAACTGGTGGAAGACGCCTTCTCCTGCTACAACAAGCGGGTGCTGGTGCCCCAGAGCGAGGCACTGGCCGACAGCGAAGAAGTAGAATACAGAGGGTAGCATGATCATCGATATCCATACCCACACCTTCCCCGATGCGATCGCGGCGAAGGCGGTGGATAAACTGAAGCATAATTCTCATACACAGCCGTTCCTGGATGGGACGGCTGCTTCCCTGTCCGTCTCTGCGATCGCAGCCGGCATCGATCTCGCGGTCATCCAGCCGGTGGCGACGTCGCCGAAGCAGGTGGAAGGCATCAACGACGGCGCTCTGCTCGTGAACCGCACATCGGCAAAGACCCATCTGTATTCCTTCGGGGGCATGCATCCGGACTACGGTGACCCGGAGAGGGAACTGGCCCGCATCGCAGCGGCCGGGCTGAAAGGGATAAAACTGCACCCAGTATATCAGCTGCAGGATATGGACAGTCCCGGGTATCTGCGGGTGCTGCGGGCGGCAGCTGCTAACGGCTTGCTGGTACTGATCCACGCAGGGATCGACGTGGGCTTTTTAGACCTGACGTTTTCCTCCGTGGAAAAGATCGCCCGGGCCATCGATGCCGTGCCCTCCGGCCGGTATATCCTGGCTCACATGGGCGGCTGGCGGCAGTGGGAGGATGCGACACGCCTGTTTGCAGGGCGCGACAACGTCTGGATCGATACGTCGTTTTCGATCGGCGATATGGTGCCGGTGGGCGACGGTTTCTATCAAACGCACAGTCTGGAGCGCCTGTCCACAGAGCAGTTCCTGGCGATGAAGGAAGCCTTCGGCGCAGACCGTCTTCTGTTTGGCACCGACAGCCCCTGGGAAGATCAGGCGGCAGAAGTCGCATGTATTCGGGCGCTGCCCATCCCGGAGCAAGAAAAAGCCGCCATATTAGGCGGCAATGCGGAAAAACTATTAAGGATATAAAAGAAGGGGGCGGTTCCTGATGAGGACCTGAACCTGTCAAGCAAAAGTAGACACAAATAAAAAACGTCAGAAGCCCTGGTCCAGTTTGAACTGGACGGGGCTTTTGTATTGCAAGGCTGCAGCAGGCCGTTGATTGTTGTAGTAATCCACATATTCATTCAACAACTTGGGAATGTCCTTAGCGTCTTGCAAACCGAAATCGACAACCAGTTCTTCTTTGATCCATCCATTAAGCGCCTCAATTACCGGATTATCTGTAGGAGTTCCTATGCGCGACATGGATCGTTGTATGGTATACTCTTCATGAGCTTTGAGGAAAGCTCTTGAGGAGTAGACTGCCCCTTGGTCTGTGTGGAAAACGGTCGGGGTAGTCTTCTCGCTTTTTGAGACCAGTTGTGTTAGTTCTTTCAGTACGTGGTAATACGGCTGTGAATCTCCCGGCTTCAGCGAGACCTGATGTGCCAGGATCTCGTTGTTGAACGCATCGATCAGCAAAGTCCATTCATACTGCTTGCCACGATTGTGAAGCACTGTCATGTCGGATGTCACGATCTGCAAGGGTTCTTTTGGACTCCAGCTGCCTCGCACAAGATTTGGGAAGCTTATGTGTTCTTCGCCGGGTTTGCGATAGTGATACAGTTTCCTTGCCCTAGACCATATACCGGCTTGTTTGCAGCATTTATGGGCAAGGTTGTGTGAGAAGAACCAGCCCGTTTCTTGATGCACAACGGCTGCCAGACGATGATATCCATAGGATGGATGCTTCTGATGAGCCTGTTGCAGCAGACTGGTAAGTAATTCCCGGTCTTTCTCGTAACGGCTCTTAGAGCCCTGACGGTTTCGCCATTTGTAGTATCCTGAACGACTGATATCAAGCAGCTGGCAGAGGAGTGTAACTGGGTATTTTGTCTTCATGGTGTCTATGATTTCGTAGTCTTTTCTTTGCCAGTAACGTATTCCTTGTTGGCACCAACTCCTTTCACGAAGTAACCTTTTTTTAACCGGGCGATTTCCACTTCCTGCTTTGCAATGATTAGCCGCAGACGATCCTCTTCAGTTAAATGTTTGCTGGTGTGTAATGCCGCGTATGGATTACCCTGTCGTTTTGCCAATGCAGCTTCCCCGCCTTCCAGATAGCGATGAATCCAGTTGGACAACATTCCGCTGCTGATGTCTTCTTCTTTTGCCACATGTTCCATCGGAAGATGATCTTCCAAATGTCGATTGATTATGCGCAGTTTCTCTTCGACAGTCCATTTTCGATTTTTTCCGCCTTTAGGTCTTCCCATAATCTCACCTCCTGTTTAAACAATACCATGAAAAAAGTAGACATGCTTTTTTTACATGTCTACTTTCATCTTACAGGTTCAGTTCCTGATGAGGACCGTCCCCGTTTTTTTTACAGCTCGCTCAGCTCTTCCTGGTCCACCATTCTGGCGCCTTTCGCCGCCAGCGCGGCTTCCGCAGTTGCTACATCCGCGACTTTACAGACCAGATAGGCCTTGCCGGAATTGCCTCCCAGGAAGCAGTACATGTATTCCAGGTTGATGCCGGCGTCCGCGATGGCTTGGATCACGGAGTGCAGTCCGCCGGGTACGTCGGGAATGGCCACCGCAACAGCTTCGGACACGCTGGTGATGTAATCCTGATCCTTCAGCACGGTAATGGCTTTATACACGTCCTTTACCAGGATGCGGGCGATGCCGAATTCGCTGGTCTCCGCCAGGGAGAAGGCACGCATGTCGATCTTCTCGTCCGCCAGGACTTTCGTCATCTCGCACAGCGCGCCGGGACGGTTTTCAAGAAATACGGAGATCTGTTTTACACTCATGGCTGTACCTCCTTAGATCTTTCTCTTGTCGATAACGCGGACGGCTTTGCCTTCGCTGCGTACGATGGACTTGGGCGCGACCAGGCTCACCTTGGCCTTCAGACCCAGCATGGACTTGAGTCCGTCCACGATGTCCTTCTGGCGCGCTGCGATCTCGCCCATGTTGTCCGTGAACATCTCCGGGGTCATCTCGACCTGGACGTCCAGCGTATCGGTGTTGTTCACCCGGTCGACGACGATCTGGTAGTTCGCCGGATAGCCCTTGTTGAGCAGCACGGTCTCGATCTGGCTCGGGAACACGTTGACGCCGCGGATGATGAGCATGTCGTCGGAGCGTCCTCTGGGCTTGCTCATCTTAACGTGGGTGCGGCCGCAGGGGCAGGGCTCGTGGGAAAGCTTTACGATATCTCTGGTGCGGTAGCGCAGCAGGGGGAAGGCTTCCTTCGTGATGGAGGTAAAGACCAGCTCGCCGTAGGTGTCGTCGGGCAGCACCTCGCCGGTGTCGGGGTCGATGACCTCGGCAATAAAGTGGTCCTCATTGATGTGCATGCCGGCCTGTGCGGAGCATTCGAAGGATACCCCCGGGCCGGACAGCTCGGTAAGTCCGTAGATGTCGAATGCCTTAATACCCAGGGTCTTTTGGATATCCTGGCGCATCTCTTCGGACCAGGCTTCGGCGCCGAAAATGCCGGCCTTCAAAGGAATTTCCTCAGGGGAGAGGCCCATTTCCTTCATGGATTCGCCCAGGTACGCCGCGTAAGACGGCGTGCAGCACAGGATGGTGGCGTTCAGATCGCGGATGAACATGATCTGCCGCTCGGTGTTGCCGGAGGAGGTGGGGATGGTTAAGCATCCGACCTTATGGCTGCCGCCGTTGAGTCCTGGGCCTCCCGTAAAGAGTCCGTAGCCGTAGGAGATCTGGCAGACGTCTTCGTCCGTGCCGCCCGCTGCCGTGATGGCTCTCGCGCAGCAGTCTTCCCACAGGTCGATGTCGTGCTGGGTGTAGAAAGCGACCACCCGCTTGCCGGTGGTGCCGGAGGTGGACTGGATGCGCACGCAGTTCTTTAAGGGTTCCGCCAGAAGTCCATAAGGATAGGCTTCCCGCAGGTCCACCTTCGTTACGAAGGGCAGCTTGTGCAGATCTTCGATGCTCTTGATGTCTTCCGGGGTGACCCCGGCAGCTTCCATCTTCTTGCGATAGTAGGGGACGTTGTCCCATACGTGCTTCACCTGTTTTACCAGGCGTTCATTCTGCCACGCGGTGATCTGTTCCCGCGAGGCAGTTTCGATTTCCGGTTGATAGTACCGCTCCATACAAATGTCCTTTCTTAAAATGTCTGCTGTATCGGTCGATTTTTATCGCAAACTAGGCATTCTTGCCCAGTTCGAATGCTTTCTTATTGAGTTCCAGAAACTTGGCCGGCACGGAGGTCTCGATGGCCTTCTGCCAGACTTCATCCGCCATGCCGAAGTAGTGGGAGAGTCTTCCCATCAACACCAGGTTGACGGCTTTGCTGCTGCCCGCTTCCTTGGCCAGCGCCAGACAGTCCAGTGCGTCGACTTTGGCGCCCGCCGCCTTCATCTTGGCGACCAGATCCTCGGGGTAGGCTGCTGCGCCTGTGACCACCGGCATCGGATCGATCTGCTGGGTGGATGTTACGATCTGTCCGCCGGGCTTTAAGTATTCCATCCAGCGGGCCGCTTCCAGCAGTTCGAAGGATACGATAAAGTCGGCCTCGCCCTTGTCGATGATGGGGGAGTAGACCTTGTCGCCGTAGCGCACGTACGTAACGACGCTGCCGCCCCTCTGGCTCATGCCGAGGACCTCGGATACCTTAACGTCGTATCCTTCCTCCAGCAGCATCTTGCCGAGCAGTTTGCTGGCGAGGAGGCTTCCCTGTCCGCCTACGCCTACGATCATGATGTTCTTGGTTTCCATGGGCTACGCCTCCTTTCCCGTGCTCTCGAATGCATCCATGGGGCACAGCTGCGTGCAGATGCCGCAGCCCACGCACAGCGTGTCGTCCACATGGGCCTTGCCTTCCTTGATGGAGATGGCCGGGCAGCCGATCTTCATGCAGGACTTGCAGCCGACGCACTTGTCCGTGTTCACCTTCAGCGGTGCATTGTGCTTAACATACTTCAGCAGCGCGCAGGGCCGTCTGGAGATGATGACGGAGGGTTCTTCCGCCGCCAACTCTTCCTTGACTGCCGCATCGCAGGCTGCCAGGTCGTAGGGATCCACGACTCTTACGCGGCGGATGCCCATGGCCTTGCACAGGGATTCCAGATCGATCTTGCCGGCCGGGTCTCCCTTGATGTTGTAGCCCGTGGTGGGGTTCTGCTGGTGGCCGGTCATGCCGGTGATGGAGTTGTCCACGATAATGACGGTGGAATTGCTCTGGTTATAAGCGATGTTGGCGAGGCCGGTCATGCCGGAATGCATAAACGTGGAGTCGCCGATGACCGCCACCGTCTTTCCTTCGCTCTCCTTGCCCAGGGCTTTGTTAAAACCGTGGGTCGCGGAGACGGATGCACCCATGCACAGGGTCATCTCGATGGAAGAGAGGGGCGGCGCCGCCCCCAGGGTGTAGCAGCCGATGTCGCCCAAAACCGTGCACTTGTTCTTCGCGAGGGTGTAGAACAGGCCTCTGTGGGGGCAGCCGGGGCACATCACGGGAGGACGGCCGGGCAGGGCTTCGTCCAGAGCCTTTCCGGTGTGGACAGGCTGCTCCAGTTTCTCCGCGATGAGGTTCTGGGAGAATTCACCCAGCAGGGGGAACGCCTCCTTGCCGCAGCAGTCCAGACCCAGTTCTCTGACGTAGGTCTCGATGAAGCCGTCCAGCTCTTCGACGATGACGAGTTTTTCCACGCTCTTGGCAAATTCACGGATCTTGTTCTCGGGAAGGGGCCATATCATGCCCAGTTTTAAGACCGGGAACTGTCCCTTGCACACTTCCTGCACGTACTGATAAGACGTGGAAGAGGTAATGATGCCGATGCTCTTATCCGCGCCGTCTTCGATGCGGTTGAGGTCCGTCGTTTCGGCGAACTCGGCCAGTTTCTTCGTGCGCTCCTCCACGATGGGATGGCGCTTGATGGCGTTGGCCGGGGTCATGACGTATTTCGCGATGTTCTTCTGATAGGGCTTAACGGGAGCCTCCACGCGCTCGCCGGTCTCCACGATGGACTGGGAGTGGGCGATGCGGGTGCACATCTTTAGAAAGACCGGCGTGTCGAACTGTTCGGACAGTTCGTAGGCCTTCTTCGCGAAGGCCAGGGCCTCTGCGGAATCCGCGGGCTCCAGCATGGGGATCTTCGCGGAGCGGGCGTAGTGGCGGGAATCCTGCTCGTTCTGGGAGCTGTGCATCCCGGCGTCGTCGGCGACGGCGATCACCATGCCGGCGTTGACCCCGGTATAACTGCAGGTGAACAGGGGATCTGCCGCTACGTTGAGACCGACGTGCTTCATGCCGCAGAACGAGCGCTTGCCGGCTAAAGACGCGCCAAACGCGGTCTCCATGGCGACCTTTTCGTTGGGCGCCCATTCGGCATAGATCTCGTCGCATTTCGCCGCTTCCTCGGTGATCTCGGTGCTGGGCGTGCCTGGGTATGAAGACACCACGCACACGCCGGCTTCCCAGAGCCCCCGGGCAGCGGCTGCATTGCCAAGCATTAACTGTTTCATTTTAATTGTGTCCTTCCTTATCTGCCGGGCCGTTGCGCAGGATGAGATCCTTCATGGCGCCTCCGGCTCCGTTGTCGATGATGTTGCGGCGCACGCGGCTGATGGTCGCGCTGCTGGTGCCGGTCTTCTCCAGGATCTCCGTGTACACCTTGTTCTGCAGCAGCATCCGGGCAACGTCGAAACGCCGCTCCATGCTGCGCAGTTCCGTGGGGGAACAGAGATCCTCAAAAAATCGTCTGGCTTCATCCGCATCTCTTAAGTCCAAGACCGCTTCATAAAGGGCGGTGCTCCGGTCTTCTTTGGTGTTTTTCGCCATTTTTTCAACCTTCCTTCTCTTGATCTGTCGGGTCGAGGGAATATACAAGATATTTTAACCCTTTAACCTGTGAAAGTAAAGGACTTTAACACATAAAAGAACGAAATTTTTCATGCTTGACTTTAACGGATAAAAGTATTAAAGTTTTTGTGTTATCAATTTGACTTATAAAAGGAGACTTTTCTATGGCCATCACAGACCTGCTGGAACGCAACAGCAAACTGTACGGAAACGAGATCGCGCTGGTGGAGCTCAATCCGGAGATCCAGGAAGAACCCCGGGTCACCTGGCGTGAATATGAACTGATACAACCCACGACCGGTTCTCCCTACCGCAGGGAGATCACCTGGAGCGTGTTCGACGAAAAGGCAAACCGGGTGGCAAACCTGCTGCTCTCGAGAGGTATCCGCAAGGGGCAGAAAGTCGCGATCCTGCTGATGAACTGCCTGGAGTGGCTGCCGATCTACTTCGGCGTCCTCAAGACCGGCGCCGTGGCCGTGCCGCTCAACTTCCGTTATACGGCCGACGAGATCGATTACTGCTTAAAGCTGGCGGATGCTGACGTGCTGTTCTTCGGTCCCGAATTCATCGGCCGCGTGGAGGATATCTTCCCGAAGATCAAATCCCAGATGATCCTGTTCTTCGTCGGAGACAACCGTCCGTCCTATGCGGAAAGCTATGCCGAAGCGGTGTCCAACTGCTCGTCTTCCTCGCCGATCGTTCTGGTCGAAGATACGGACGACGCCGCCATCTACTATTCCTCCGGCACGACGGGTTTCCCGAAAGCCATCCTGCTCGACCACACGGCGCTGATGCAGTCCGCCCGCATGGAGGCGATCCATCACGAGACCACCCACGACGACATCTTCCTGTGCATTCCGCCGCTGTACCATACCGGGGCTAAGATGCACTGGTTCGGGTCGCTGTACACCGGCTCCCGTGCTGTTATCCTGAAGGGCAACAGCCCCAAGGCGATCCTGGATGCGGTCAGCCTGGAACGGGCGACCATCGTCTGGCTGCTGGTGCCCTGGGCACAGGACATTCTGGCGGCCTTCGACCGCGGCGACATCAAACCGGAGCATTATCAGCTCTCCCAGTGGCGCCTGATGCACATCGGCGCGCAGCCTGTGCCGCCTTCGCTCATCCGCCATTGGCTGGAGTATTTCCCCCATCATAAATACGATACGAACTACGGTCTGTCCGAATCCACGGGTCCGGGCTGCGTGCACCTGGGACTGGAGAACGTCCGCAAGGTGGGCGCCATCGGCGTGCCGGGCTTTGGCTGGAAGTGCAAGATCGTGGACGAGAACGACAAAGAAGTGGAGCAGGGCACCGTGGGCGAACTGTGCGTGCAGGGCCCCGGCGTTATGAAATGTTACTACCATAATCCGGAAGCTACGGCAGAGGTCTTAAAGGACGGCTGGCTGCACACGGGCGACATGGCGAAGCAGGACGAGGAAGGCTTCTATTTCCTGGTTGACCGCAAGAAGGA
>Ga0256407_10013722_pt1 | contig 10793 bp, 11 predicted proteins | sample RumenRJG_04DNA_FD_193489 | JGI IMG/M metagenome (GOLD analysis project Ga0256407, IMG submission 193489) | Bovine rumen microbial communities from Lethbridge, Alberta, Canada - RJG_04 | ecosystem: Host-associated > Mammals > Digestive system > Stomach > Rumen | place: Canada: Alberta... | reverse complement strand
TATAAGAATCACGGAGGTTACTAAATGGCAAAAGTGATGGTATTTGATCATCCTCTCATTCAGCACAAGGTTTCACTGATGAGAGACAAGAACACACCAAGCAAGGCTTTCAGAGATCTTGCCAGAGAAGTTGCAATGCTTATGGCATTCGAGGTCACCAGAGATCTGCCAACTATGGATGTTGATATCGAGACGCCGATATGCCCGACAAAAGTAAAAATGCTCGCAGGAATGGACGTTGCTATCGTTCCTATTCTTAGAGCAGGACTTGGCTTCGTAGACGGAATGCTCGAGATCATCCCTAATGCCAAGGTCGGACACGTAGGACTTTACAGAGACCCTGTAACTCATGAGCCGGTAGAGTATTACTGCAAGCTTCCTGAAGACATCGACAAGAGAAAAGTCATCATAGTAGATCCGATGCTGGCTACCGGCGGAAGTGCTGTCGCAGCAGTTGACTTCGTAAAGAAGAAAGGCGCCAAGGATATCAGCCTTATGTTCCTTATCGCAGCACCTGAAGGGATCGAGGCACTTACAAAGGCTCATCCTGATGTCGACATTTACATCGCAGCGAAGGATGAAAGGCTCAATGAAAATGCGTACATCGTACCTGGCCTCGGAGATGCAGGTGACAGGATATTCGGAACAAAATAGAGTCATATATATAATAGGATAACAATATATAGTGTTCTGATAAGAACGGGAGCAGGAATACAAAGCCTGCTCCTGTTTTATTTTGCATTTATTTTGTTAAATTATTAATTATTGAAGAAAAATGTTGCTTATTTTGTAAGAGAATCATACAATACAAGTGTCATATGTCAGACAAAGGACATATGACAAAATAATAACAACCGACTGGAAAAATTTAAAGACGATCAACTTAATTAAGAGGAAGGAGTTTTGATCATGAGAATTGGATTTGTAGGATGCGGAGCAATCGGAAGCTGCTATGCAAGCTATCTTCTGTCAAAGCATGAAGTATGTGTACTGGATACTTATGAGCCAGTTATCGAAAACATAAAGAAGAACGGAATTCTTATAGACAAATGTGCACCTGGATCAGGCAACGGTGAAACAGTTGCTTACTATCCGACAATCGCAACAACTGATCCTAAGGAGATCGGCGTTGTTGATCTGCTTGTAGTATTCGTTCACTACAAGTTCCTGGAGGCTGCTGTACGCAACGCACTTCCTATGATCGACGACCACACCATGATCCTCTGCCTGCAGAATGGATACGGCAACTACGATGAGATCGCTAAGGTTGTTCCTGAAGAGCAGATCATTATCGGAAACACTGCTTTCGGCGCAACTCCGATCGAACCAGGTCACGTAAGACATACAGGATACGGCTCAACCAACATGGGTTCACCAAAGGCTCCTATGGCAAAAGTTGAGGAAGTAGCTGAGGCATTCCGCATTGCAGGTCTTGAGACAGATGTTCATGAGAACGTACTGAACGCTATCTGGCATAAGCTTTCCGCTAACGTAGCTATCAATGGCGTAAGCGCACTGCTCGGAACTCCGAATGGATTTATCGCTAAGAACCAGTATGCTAATGAGCTCGCTAAGAGACTGATCAAAGAGGCTATCGCAGTAGCTAATGCAGCAGGATGCACACTCAACTATGAAGAAGAGCTTGAGCATGCATACGAAGTATCCCGCGCAACAGATGAGACGATCAGCTCAATGGTCCAGGCTGTAACACATCAGCGTGAGACTGAGATCATGATCATCAACGGAGCTGTTGTAAAGCTCGGTCAGCAGTATGGAATCCCTACACCTTGCAACGAGATGATCATGTATCTGGTACTTGCAAAGCAGTCCCTCTATCTCGGACGCTAGTCAATAGATACGCCAACACTTTTATATAAACTACATCCTTAAAACAAACAATCACCACCGAAGAAGAAATGAAGGAGACACTATGAAAGACATTTCCATCAACGAACTCAAGAACAAGGCAACGGAAATGCGCATGAAGGTCATCGACATGATCTATAAGGCACAGTCCGGACATCCAGGCGGATCTCTGTCAGCAGCAGATTTCGTCACAGCATGCTATTTCAAGTACATGAATGTTGATCCAAAGAACCCACAGTGGGCAGACCGCGACAGAATGGTTCTCTCCAAGGGTCATGTATGCCCGATCCAGTATGCTTGCCTTGCAACACTCGGATACTTCCCTGAAGAAGTTCTTGACACACTTCGTAAGGAAGGTTCCCCTCTGCAGGGACATCCATCAATGATCAAGTGCCCTGGAATCGACATTTCAACAGGTTCACTCGGACAGGGAATGGCATGCGCAGCAGGAATGGCTCTCGGCGGAAAGATGAACAAGAAGGACTACAAGGTCTTCTGCGTTCTCGGAGACGGCGAGGCTCAGGAAGGAATCATCTGGGAAGCAGCTAACACAGCAAACAAGTATAAACTCGACAATTTCATCGTATTCGTTGACGAGAACAATCTGCAGCTCGACGGAACTTGCGATGAGGTAATGCCTAACGGAGACCTCGGTGAAAAGTTCAAAGCATTTGGCTGGGATGTATTCTACATCAATGGTAACGACATGGAAGAAGTCTGTGATGCTATCGACAAGTGCTATGCAGCTCAGAACGGCAATCCAAAAGCAATAATCGGAAAGACAGTTAAGGGCAAGGGCGTCAGCTTCATGGAGAACCAGGTAGGCTGGCACGGAGTAGCTCCTAACGATGAACAGTATGCACAGGCAATGGCAGAGCTCAAGGCTCAGCTGATTTAACAGGAGGACATAGTAATGAGTGAACTGAAGAAGATCCCAACAAGAAACGGATTCGGTGAAGAGATCGTAGCAGTAGGAAAAGATAATCCGGATGTAGTAGTTCTTGACATAGATATCGGCAAGAGCTGCAAGACTCAGGACTTCAGAAAAGAGCTTCCTGATCAGTATATCAACGTAGGTATCGCTGAGCAGAACGGCGCAGCAGTAGCAGCAGGACTCGCAACATGCGGAAAGATCCCATTCGTAGTAACATACGCAGCATTCGGATCAATGAGAATCTGCGAGATGATCCGTCAGGAGATCTGCTATACCAACCTCAACGTAAAGATCGCATGCTCACACGGTGGATTCACACCTGCTAACGACGGTGCATCCCACCAGGCTATCGAGGATATGGGTATCCTCAGAACTCTCCCTAACATGACAGTAATGATGCCTGCAGACTACAATCAGGCAAAGAAACTCGTCAGAGCAGCTGCTGAGAATTTCGGACCTATGTATCTGAGATTCACACGTGACGCTATGGAACAGATTTACGGACCAGAAGTAGAGTTCGAGATCGGCAAAGCTTATCAGATCCAGGATGGTAAGGACGTTGCTATCATCGCTAACGGCGATACAGTATGCCTCGCTATCAAGGCTGCAAAGATCCTTGAGGAAAAAGGTATATCCGCAAGAGTTCTCGACATGCACACAATCAAGCCTCTCGATGTAGAAGCAGTACAGGCATGCGTCAATGACATCGGCAAGATCGTTACAGTAGAAGACCACAACATCCTCAACGGACTCGGCAGCGCAGTATGCGAAGTCGTCGCTGAGATGGGCAAGGGCAAAGTAAAGAGAATCGGAATACAGGATCAGTTCGGCGAATCAGCTCCTTATGAGAGACTGCTCGCTAAGAACGGCATCACTGTTGAAGACATCGTTGCAGAGGCTGAGAAGCTTCAGTAAGCAATATTAAGCAATCAAAAAGGGTACAATAATAAACTTCTTATATTTCACCTCCTTACATATCAGACTCCCTGAGGCGATACCGAGCAAAATCTCCCAGGGAGTCTGAGGGGAAACAAAACAGGAGACCGAAAATGGGCATTAAAGGAAACATTATATATGGGCAGTCCGGTGGTCCGACCGCTGTGATCAATTCCAGTCTCGCAGGTGCTATTGAAGCATCAAAAGAAGCGGGCGTTAAGAAAATATACGGCATGCATTATGGCATCGAAGGATTCCTCAACGAGGATATCATCGATCTCCGCCAGCATGTAAAAGATGCTGCAGACATATCTTTACTCAGGAGAACGCCGTCTGCGTTCCTGGGTTCATGCCGTTACAAACTCCCTAAGATAGAAGGCAATGAGGATGTTTATGAGAAAATATTTGAAATCCTGGAAAAGTACGATATCCAGTATTTCTTATACAACGGGGGAAATGATTCCATGGACACCGTCAAGATGCTTTCTGACTATGCGCAGCTGCACAACAAGCCGCAGAGATTCATGGGAGTGCCTAAGACCATCGACAATGACCTTCCTGTAACAGACCACTGCCCGGGTTATGGATCGGCTGCAAAGTACATAGCAACTTCCCTCAAGGAGATAATAACGGATAGTGACTGCTACGGACCTTACAGAACTTCGGTATGCATCGTAGAGATCATGGGAAGACATGCAGGCTGGCTCACCGCAGCGGCAGCGCTCGGCGGCAATAAGCCTGACCTCATATATCTTCCGGAAGTAAGCTTTGACCCTGATGACTTTATCAAAAGGATCAAAAAGCTGTCAGAAACGAAGAGTTCAATAACCGTAGCTGTATCTGAGGGAATCAAGCTCGAGGACGGAAGATTCGTCTGCGAGCTCGGAAGCAGCAGTGATAAACTCGATGCTTTTGGTCACAAGCAGCTTTCAGGCGTAGGAACATATCTTGCAGCTCTGATAAGCGATAAAACAGGCATCAAAGCTAGAGCAATAGAGTTCTCCACACTTCAGAGATGCGCTTCGCACGTAGTATCACGCACGGACGCAGATGAGGCTTACAATGCAGGTTATCTTGCAGCTAAGAAGGCTTTTGAGGGATGTACCGGAAGCATGATAACCATCAAAGTCGAATCCAGAGCTCCGTATCTTGTGTCATACAGCGATTTCGATATCCACGAGATCGCCAATGTAGAGCGCAAGGTGCCACTGGAATGGATCACTGAAGACGGAACATATGTAAGCGACGAGTTCATTGCATATGCTCGCCCGCTGATCATGGGAGAGATTGAACCATATTATTCGGAGGGCGTGCCGCAGCATCTATCACTGAAATAGTAATTGTAAAAAGAGAAGGAGAGTAACCGACGTGAGCCAGATACCATCGTACATGCAGAATCTCAGAAAAGAATCAGTAGTACAGAGCGTGATCAACAGGCTGACCGATGCGATCAAGAGCGGAGAGCTGAAGCCGGGAGATAAAGTACCTCCTGAGATCGAGCTCGCAGAAGCCCTCGGCGTCGCAAGGAGCAGCCTGCGTGAGGCCATCAAGATACTCTCCTATCTTGGCGTTCTGGAGAGCAAAAGGTCAGAAGGGACTTTTATCTGCAGCGGATTCAGCGAAAGTATGATAGATCCTATGGTCTACGGAATACTCCTTAATCAGGACTCGTTTGAGAATCTGATGGAGCTCAGAGAGATGACTGAGGTGGGAATGATGCGCCTGGCCATAGATCATCACAGCGAAGAGGAACTGCAGGAACTTGAAGAACTGCTTGAGGAAATGGAGCGCGCGGTCGAGACTGAGGATGATCCTGTTGAAACATTCTTTAAGGCCGATGAAACGTTCCATGACAAAATAGCCGAAATGGGTAAAAACCCGATGGCAGACAAGATCAACAGAGTGGTGAGATCGCTGACTTATAATATGCGATTCAGAACAGTATCGATCATGATAAGCGAAGGCCGTGCCGACGAGCTGATCGAGACACACCGCCAGCTGATGGAAGCCATAAGGGAGAAGGACACCCATGACCTCAGCAATAAAGTCAGGTTCAGCTACTATGAAGAGGAGCTGGCTGACGAAACAGGGAAGGGTGCATAACGGTTAGAAGTTAATAATCGCTGTGAAACTAATAACAATCACCTGAATTGCTGGACATTTATAAGTTGATAAGGTATCATTGCCTTACATAGTATGTCAGACATATGACAACAAACATGTATGTTATTGCTGGAAATTATTTAAAACACCTGAATCAATGGTATTAGGAGGGTAAAAATGAAGAAAAAACTATTAGCACTGTTAATGATGGCAGTTCTCACATTTGCTCTTGCAGCATGTGGAGGCGGCGGTGATTCCGGCGCAGCTGATGGTGGAGATTCCGATGCATTCGCAGGCGGACAGACATTCACTATCAAGATCGGCCACAGCGACACAACAACTAACCTTATCAACGTTTCTCTTGAAAACTTTGCTAAGTATGTAGAGGAGCAGTCAGGCGGAGCAGTTAAGGTAGACATCTATGCTGCTGAACAGCTCGGATCCAACGCTGAGATGGCTGAGATGCTCGAGATGGGATCACTGGATGCTATGATGATGCCTCAGGGACAGGAAGCATCTTTCGCTCCTAAGATCAACACTCTGGGTCTCCCGTTCCTCTTCCCGGATTATGATTCCGTTTACAAGGTACTCGACAGCGAGATCGGTGATGAGCTCGTAGCTGACCTTGAAAGCCACAACATGATCCAGCTTGCATACTGGGAAAACGGTCTGCGTCAGACAACTAACTCCAAGAGAGCTATCAACAGCTCTGCTGACTTCAAGGGCCTGAAGATCAGAACTCCTGAGGATGCTATGACAATGGCTATCTTCGAAGCACTCGGTGCTTCCCCATCGCCTCTTGCATTCTCCGAGCTCTACCTCGCTCTGCAGCAGGGAACATTCGATGGTCAGGAAAACCCGATATCCAACATCCATGCTAACAACTTCCAGGATGTTCAGAAATATCTGGCTATGACCAACCACAAGTATGAGTGCAAGAACATGATCTTCTCACTCACATCATGGAACAAGTATCCTGAAGACGTTCAGAATCTCCTCAAGGAAGCTGCTAAGACTTACGGCGATGAGCATCGTAAGGCTATCGTTGACAGCCAGGAGACTATGCTGAAAGAACTTGAGGAAGCTGGTATGGAAGTAACTTATCCGGATGTTGAAGAGCTCAAGGCTGCTACAGCTTCTGTATATGATGACTTCTATGCACAGAATGACTGGGCTGAGGATCTCGTAAAGCGCATCCAGGCTGCTGAGTAATCACGGCTACAGTTTGCTAATCTAAGTACTAATCGTTAGTAACTGAAAAGATTTCGTCCTGAACACATGCGGGGGCGATATATGCGCCCCTGCATATGTTTTACAAATCACAGAGAGGAATCTGAATTATGAAAAAATTCGATAAATTATGCGAGGTGATTAATAACATCGCGTCTGCCATTACGGTAGCATTGATGGTATTCCTCATCCTCCTGATCACATGGTCGGTTATCAGCCGTTACTGCTTCAACAACCCTGTTGCATGGCAGTACGAGGTAACCCTTGTATGCCTGTCATGGATCGTATTTATCGGCATGTCCATGACATTCCATAATGACGAGCACATGAGGCTGACTTTCGTGCCTAACGCAATGAATCCTAAAATGCGTGCGATCTGGCTGACAGTTATGGATGGATTCTGCTTCGTATTCCTGTGTGTAGCAGGTTATCTTGCTATAGGTGTCGTACAGAACTCCATGCAGACTCTTTATCAGACGATCCCGGTCGCCCGTGGATGGTTCTACATGCCGTTCCCGATCGGAGCCCTTATGTCGCTCTTCCAGATCGTTAACGTAGGATACAAGAGGATCAAGGCTGCAGAAAACGCTGAGCCTGAGGCTGCTGCTCCGGCTGCAGAGATCTAAAATCGGGAGGTATAAATATGATTAAACTGGTAATTCTGGTAATGGGAATATTCCTGTTACTCATGATCATGGGTGTACCGATCGGTTTTTCACTGGCAATATCTGCCCTGGCAACAACAATGATCACGGGCATGTTCGAGCCGACAGCTATCGTACACCGAATGATAGGTAATGCATCTTCATACACGTTATTGGCCATCCCGTTCTTCATATTAGCGGCTAAGCTAATGAACACGGGCGGCATCACACGACGAATATTCCGGGCCTGTTCGGCACTTATCGGGTGGATCCCGGGCGGACTCGGACACGCCAACGTACTCGCTTCTATCGTATTCTCCGGAATGAGCGGATCAGCTGTTGCTGACGCCGGCGGACTCGGACAGATCGAGGTCGACGCTATGATCGACGAGGGCTTTGATGCTGACTTCGCTGCAGCAGTAACCTGTGCCAGCGCTACGATCGGACCTATCATCCCGCCTTCGATCCCTATGGTCGTATACGGAATGATGACCGAGGTCGCTGTAGGTACACTCTTCATCGGAGGTATCGTACCTGGCCTGCTGCTGGCTGTTGCCACAAGTATCCTGGTATTCATCGTTTCCAAAAAGAGAAAGTATCCGGTTCACAAGTTCGATGGAAAGGAACTCCTCAGAGCTACTAAGGAAGCTTTCCTTTCACTGATGACACCTGTTATCATCATCGGCGGTATCTGGACAGGTATCTTCTCACCTACAGAAGCTGCCTGCGTAGCTGTAGTATACGCATTCATCCTGTCAGTCATCCTCTATAAGGGCATGACAGTAAAAGAGATCTATGAGGCTCTTAAGCAGACTGTAGCAGACGGTGCCGGTATCCTGAACATCATCTGCGGTGCGGCTGCATTCTCATGGCTCGTAACAATGATGGGTATGACAGATGCTCTGTCACACGCACTGACAAGTATGACAACTAACAAGTATGTCATGCTGCTGATCCTGAACGTTGCATTCCTGATCATCGGAATGTTCATGGAAGCGCTGGCTGTAATGACCATCACAGTTCCGTTCCTTATCCCTCTGATGGGATCATTCGGAATCGACCCTGTACACCTGGGCGTTGTACTGGTACTGAACCTGATGATCGGTCTGTGCACACCACCGGTAGGAACAAGCTTGTTCATCTGCGCAAAGACTGCCAACATAAGGATAGAGGAAATGTACAAAGCTGTACTTCCATTCCTCATCCCGCTTGTGGTCGTCCTGCTGCTGATCACATACGTACCAGCTTTCGTTACATGGCTGCCGGGATTATTCGGCTAAAATGCAAATATCGAAAACTGCCGGCTGCAAGGCTCCCGGCAGTTTTCGTTGCTTTTATGCAGTAAAACGACATACAGCATCTGATTATGTCTGACCGAAATTGACCGAACGTTCAATAGCAGGGCTAAAGTGATTGACAAAAATAGTTAACTCTGTTATGCTTCACAGTGTATTACGTCATACATACGACCTGCGAAAATGTAATGACATAAGCTCGATCAATAACAAAGGAGATACAGCGATGGGCCAGACACCAACCTATCTCAAGAGCCTGAAAAAAGAATCAGTGGTCCAGAGCGTTATCAACAGGCTTACTGATGCGATGCGCACCAAAGAGCTTAAACCTGGAGACAAGATACCGCCTGAGCCGGAACTGGCAGAGTCGCTTGGAGTCGCACGCAGCAGTGTCAGAGAAGCGATCAAGATCCTGACCTATCTCGGTGTGCTCGAAAGCAAGCGTTCGGAGGGAACCTTCGTATGTAGCGGCTATACAGAGAGCATGATAGACCCGATGGTCTACGGCATTATCCTCAACCAGGACTCCTTTGAGAATCTCATGGAGCTCAGGGAGATGACGGAAGCCGGAATGATGCGTCTGGCCATTGACCACCATACAGAAGAAGAACTGGAAGAACTGGAATCACAGCTGGATGTGATGAGAGAATCTCTCAAAGACGAAGAAGATCCTGTCAAAGCCTTCTTTGAAGCAGATGAAAAGTTCCATGATCTTATTGCCATGATGGGAAAAAACCCTATGGCAGACAAGATAAACAGAGTAGTAAGATCTCTTACTTATGCCGTGCGCTTGCATACTGTTGAAGCGATGATCAAAGCCGGCAGATATGAAGAACTTATCGATGCACACAGACAGCTGCTTGAATCCATAAGGAATAAAGACAGCCACAGTCTCAGCGCGAAAGTCAGGGAGAGTTACTTCGAAGAGGAGCTCTTAGGACAGCACTGAAACAGTGAGCGCAAGCAGAACTTTTGGCCGTCTGATAAGATCAGCGGCCTTATTTATACGGGGGAGGAAAACAATGATAATCGCACTTGGCAGTGACCATGCAGCTTATGAACTTAAAGAGGCTATCAAAGCTAAAATGGAAGGCGAAGGCCACACTATTATAGATGTAGGCACATATTCACCGGAGTCAGTAGACTATCCGAAATACGGACATGCTGTCGGCAAAGCAGTTGCTTCCGGCGAGGCTGAGAGAGGCATAGCAGTCTGCGGATCAGGCATTGGTATCAGCATCGCATGCAACAAGGTCCCTGGCATCAGAGCCGCTCTGTGCACATCCGTGGAGATGGCAGAAATGTGCAGAAGACACAATAATGCCAACGTAGTATGCATGGGAGCAAGGATGATCAGCCAGGAGCTCGCATTCGATATCATCGATACATGGATGACTACAGAGTTCGAAGGCGGAAAGCACCTGCGCAGGATCAACGAGATCGAGGATCTGGATTTCTAGATCATGCAGGGACATTGCGTAATAGCTGCCTGATATCCGAAATCAGACATATATGCGATAATAAATGCAGCAAGACACAACAAGTCTTGCTGCATTTTATGCATCGGCAGCAAGCGGCTTTACAATTGACGCTTTGGCGCAAAAGTGATATAGTTTTCGTGGATTTTTGACCATAAGTATAAGGAGAATATCAATGAAAACGCTAATACCTGATAATGTCAGCGAACACACCAATGTATATGATGTCCTGGTTGAAAGAGGACTGATCGAACAGGCTACCAATCCGGAAGCTCTGAGAGAGCTCCTCGGCAAGGAAAAAATAAAA
>Ga0256407_10013721_pt1 | contig 10793 bp, 11 predicted proteins | sample RumenRJG_04DNA_FD_193489 | JGI IMG/M metagenome (GOLD analysis project Ga0256407, IMG submission 193489) | Bovine rumen microbial communities from Lethbridge, Alberta, Canada - RJG_04 | ecosystem: Host-associated > Mammals > Digestive system > Stomach > Rumen | place: Canada: Alberta... | reverse complement strand
AAAACTACACTACATACACCGCGATGCCCGCGATAATCAGCGCTATTGCGGCGACTTGCTTGGCCTTTATTCTGTCGTTAAAGAAAACGCGGCTTAGGAATATCGCAAAGACATAGCTGGACGCCTCGATTATCGGAACATAGGAGGCTGGAACGATTTTTAGCGCCGTAAGGTCGATGAAAACCGCGGCAAAGAACAAGGCGTAGGCGATTATCACCTTGGCGTTTAAATATTCACGGACGACGTTTTTGTGCGGCTCCAGCGCGGATTTTTTTAAGAGGACTTGGCTTACAGCTCCCACAAAATTAGAAAAAAGCAAAAAGGCTACGTACAAAATCATTGGCCGGCCTCCGCTCCATCCTTGTCGGCGGCGCTAAGCAAAACGATTCCGCACAGGATTATCGCCGCTCCCAAAAGCTTCTTAAGCGTGATTTGCTCGGAAAACAAAAGCGAGCTAAAAAGCATTCCCCACACAATCGTTACGGCCTTGTTGCACATGGCAATTGGAAGCCTGACCTTTTTGAGCACTTGCTGCCACAAAATCGCGTAAAGGCCCAGCACGCCTACAATCGCCGCGTAAAAACAACACCACTTGAACGAAAAGGCGTCGTATCGCGCGGCGCACTTTCCAAGCACCGTGTAAAGGGAGTAGATTAAAAAGCCGACGTGCATCAGAATGTAAGGCATAATAACTACCTAGCCATCTCTTTTATCCTTAAACAGCAAGTAATTTACTCATATATTTTTTATTCTCTTTTATCAACATTGGAGTAGACCAAAAGCAAACAATAAGAAATTTTAGAATAGCTATTTTAAAAAACGACACGCCGATTTTTTTGTAATAAAGGACTTTAGAAATCATGCATTGCGCTGAAGAAAATCGGGTCTCATTGCGGACAATATCTATTTCTGAAATTTTTGACGACGCGCCATGAAGATGTATTATCTTTGGACCGTCAATAAGCAGCCTAAGCTTCCCCTCTTTTGCCAAATTATACTGCAGAAACGTCTCCTCATAAAACAAGAAAAAATCTTCGTCAAAACGAGCCCTGCCATCATTCCTTAAAAACAAATCCGCGCCGCAAACAAAATCGACTGGACCAAAACTCTCTCCATAGCTCTTTTCCTTAAATATCGGAAGATCCCTTTTAAATAACCGATGCAAAATTGCAAGTTTTGTAAAGCCATAGATTTTATGCATCAAAGAAGAAACATCCGTCCAATATTCCGGAAAATTTCCGCCCGAAGCGGCGCATCCCCCTTCAAGATCCATCAAATTGCAAGCCAACACTCCAAATGTGTCATTTGTATCATTGTTTTCCCAATAATCAAAAAACATCTTTACGGCGTTGTTCAGCAAAACAGTGTCGCTATTCAAATAAAATACATATTTTCCATTCGCAATCGCAAGTCCTCGGTTATTCGCGGTTCCAAACCCCAAATTAGCGTTGTTTTCAACCAATATGACCTGCGGAAAATCCGCCTTTACCATTTCAACAGAGCCGTCAATAGAGCCATTGTCACTTACTATTATCTCATAACTTATGTCTTTTGTATGTTCATAAATAGACTTAAGGCAGTCTGCGAGAATCTTTTTTGTATTGTAGCTGACTATTATGATCGAAACATCCATAACGACATTTTATTATATGTTTGAACTAGACTTATAGTCAAGCGCGGAAATACTGAAAAAATAAAACGCAACTTTACAATATGAAGAAGAAAATGCTATAATATAATATATTGGAATATTTCTATGGAAGAAAAGTCCGTAAAAAAGAACTCTGTTTTTAACATTCTCACCAGAATTCAGGGAATGATTTTTCCTATGATAACGTTCCCCTATGCCAGCCGCATTCTGTTGCCAGAGGGGTTGGGAAAAATCAACTTTGCAAATTCTGTGATTGACATCTTTGTTTTGATCGCCGGCTTGGGAATTGGAACATACGCGGTAAGGGAAACTTCAAAATTTCGCGACGATAAAATTCAGTTTTCAAAAACAGTGACAGAAATAATCATCATTAACATTTTGTCCACCATAGTTTCATTCGCGCTTATGGCTTTTGCCATGTTGTTTTCTCAAAAACTTCAAAACTACAAACCCCTTTTACTTTTGGGCAGCGCGCGAATCATGCTGACTACATTTGGAGTAGGCTGGCTTTTTGTCGCGCAAGAGGAATTTAAATACATCGCAAGGCGCACATTTGCCATTCAAATCGTAAGCGTAGCGTTTTTGTTCGTCTTTATACACTCGCCAAAAGACATCAATAAGTACATGGTTTTTACAGTTTTGTCATCATCAGGAGAAAACATCTCTAATTTTTTCTATGCCCGGAAATTCTTTAAACCCACTTTTGCCAAAAATTTGCAAATAAAAAGGCATCTAAAGCCGATTTTCATTCTATTCGCTTCTGTAATAGCAGCGTCAGTTTACACAGTTTTAGACAAGACTATGGTCGGAATGATTAGAACAGACGCCGAAGTCGGCTACTACGCCGCCGCGACAAAAATTAGCCGTATTTTCATTGTAGTTCTATTGGCAATCATCGTCGCGACCTTTCCGCGGCTTTCATATTACATTGAAAATGACAAGCAAAAATACAAAAGCCTGCTAAACAACGCGGCAAACATTTTGCAGGCGCTTTCCATCCCGATCGCCGCTGGACTTGTCCTTTTGGCAAGTCCGATAACATTGCTTTTTTGCGGCAAAAACTACGAGCCGTCAATTGCTTGCATGCAGCTGCTTTCGCCGATGATTTTTGCAACAGTTTTTAACTCTTTTATTGCCGACGCTGTTTTTGTCACCCACAAAAAAAACGCCTACGTCCTTTATCCAGTAGTCTTTGGCTCTTGCGTAAACTTTTTGATGAACCTTGTTTTGATCCCCAGATACGGAATAACGGGAGCGGCGATTGCGTCGATCACTTCCGAGGCTTTGATGCTGGTCGTCAAGGTTTTCTTGGCCTACAAGACCTTGGGCGGAACATTGTATTTCTTTTCTAAAATTTACCAATATGCCTTGGGTTCTCTTGTAATGGCGTTTGTCGTGATTTTCCTTATGCTAAAGCTTGACCAAACCGTGGCCACCGTAATCTTGGAAGCCGCGGCCGGCGCGCTAGTCTACGCCCTTGTCCTTTTGCTCTTTAGGAACGAGCACTTTTTGAACATATTAAAGCTAGCTAGACGGAAGAACACCCCCTAACCCTCCCCAAACCTAAAAATCCTTGATTGATTTTTCCGATAGTTGTATAATAGCCTTATGAACATTACAGTAGCGGGAACGGGATACGTAGGACTAAGCAACGCGATCCTTTTGGCGCAAAAGAACAAGGTTACGGCGATTGACTTGGTAAAGGCCAAGGTTGATTTGATAAACGGCAAAAAGTCACCGATCGTCGACAAGGAAATCCAAGAGTATTTGGCCAAAAAGGACTTGGATTTGACGGCCACGACAAGCCAGGACGCGGCTTACGCAAAGCCTGATTTTGTGATAATCGCCACTCCCACAAACTACGACGCCGAAAAAAACTTTTTTGACACTTCTTCCATCGAGGCGGTTTTGGCCTTGGTGGAACAAAAGTGCCCCGGCGCGACTGTCGTCATAAAGTCCACGATTCCGGTTGGCTACACCGATTCCATCCTTGCAAAATTCAAGATAAAGAACATTTTGTTCAGCCCGGAATTCTTGCGCGAGGGCCACGCGCTTTACGACAACCTTTACCCAAGCCGCATCGTGGTCAGCTATCCCAAAAGCCGCCCGGAGCTTGAGGGCAAGGCCAAAGAATTCGCCGGCCTTTTGCGCAACGGAGCGATAAAAAAAGACGTTGAGGTTTTGACGCCCAACTGCACGGAGGCCGAGGCTATAAAGCTTTTCGCCAACACATACCTCGCGCTGCGCGTGGCCTACTTTAACGAGCTGGACACTTACGCCGAGTCGCGCGGCCTTAACACCAAGCAAATAATACAAGGAATCAGCCTGGATCCCCGCATTGGAAACTTTTACAACAACCCTAGCTTTGGCTACGGCGGCTACTGCCTTCCCAAAGACACCAAGCAGCTTTTGGCCAACTTTAATTCCGTTCCGCAAAACCTTATCCAAGCCATCGTTGACTCAAACCGCACCCGCAAGGAATTTATCGCCCGCCACATTTTGGCCAAAAAGCCAAAGATTGTTGGCGTTTACCGCCTTACGATGAAGGCCAACAGCGACAACTTTAGGCAAAGCTCAATCCAAGACATTATGAAAATCTTGCGAGGCGAGGGCGTTGACGTTGTGATTTACGAGCCCACTCTTGACGCCGCTCAGTTTGAGCGCTTTAAGGTGGAGAACGACCTAGCCGCGTTTAAGAAAAGTTGCGACGTGATTCTTGCAAACCGCATGTCCGACGACTTGGTCGACTGCAAGGACAAGGTTTACACGCGGGACTTGTTCGCGCGGGATTAGGGGACGAGGGAGAGAATTATGGATTCAATTATTGCATACGAAAATCTTTCACGCACCAACAAACAGTTTGAACAAGAATTCAAATCCGCATTCGACAAGTTTATCGAAAAAGGCTGGTATGTACTTGGTCAGGAAGTAAAATCTTTTGAGGAAGAATTTGCCTCTTATGTCGGAACAAAACACTGTATTGGAGTTGCAAGCGGGCTAGACGCTCTCATTATCGCGCTTGAATGCCTTAAGCTTCCAAAAGGGAGTGATGTTCTAGTTCCGTCTAACACATATATTGCATCAATACTTGCAATCGTAAAGGCAGGCCTTAATCCAGTTCTTGTGGAGCCTGACATTTCTTCATATAACATAAACCCAGATTTGCTCGAAGAAAGCCTCACACCGAACACAAGCGCGGTTCTTGTCGTCCATTTGTACGGAAAAGCCTGCGACATGGACAAAATCACCGCGTTCTGCAAAAAACATAATCTCCGTCTGGTTGAAGATTGCGCTCAGTCTCATGGAGCTAAATTCAATGGCAAAAATACAGGTTCTTTCGGCGATTTTGGCGCATTCAGTTTCTATCCGACAAAGAATCTTGGAGCATTGGGCGATGCCGGTGCGCTTTGCACAGACAACGACGAGCTTGCAGAGATGGCTCGCGCATGGCGCAACTACGGCTCAGAAAAGCATTATCACAACAAATACACGGGAATCAACTCTCGGCTTGACGAAATTCAGGCTTCGTTTTTGCGCATAAAACTCCGCCATATCGAAGAAATCACAGCAAAAAAACGAAAGCTCGCCCAGATGTACTTTGACGGCCTGGATAAAAGCAAGTTCATTCTTCCTGTCGTTGACAACAAGCATTTTGATGTCTATCACATTTTCCAGATTCGCCATGAAAAACGCGATGAACTAAAGCAATATCTTCTCGATAACGGAATCAAAACTGAAATCCACTACCCTGTCGCCCCAATCAATCAGGAAGGCTACAAGGAAATTTTCAAAAATCAAAAAGCGACACCGATTGCAGAGAAGATCCACAATACTGTTCTATCGCTCCCGATTTCTTACGGCACGACAGAAGAAGAAGTCAACCGCGTAATCGAAGCAATCAATCAATTTTAAGGATAAAAAATGAAACTTTCAATCTGCATTCCAGTATACAACGGCGCGGACACAATCGGCCAGCTCGTCGATAAATTGCAGGAGACTTTCGCTGCTCATGATTTTGAGATTGTAATGGCCAATGACGGAAGCCGCGACAATTCAAGCGAAGTATGCCAAGCAATCGTAAAAAAATACAATAATGTGCGTTTCGTAGATTTGAGGCGCAACTATGGCGAGCATAACGCAGTAATGTGCGCGCTCAATTATTGCGCCGGAGATTATGCTGTCATCATCGATGACGACCTGCAGAATCCGCCGGAAGAAATCTTAAAGCTTTTGGAAGAAGCCGAAAAAGGCTACGATGTCGTTTACGCAAAATATCACAAAAAGAAGCACTCAATTTTCAGGAATCTCGGGAGCAAAATAAACGACATTCTTGCGACATGGCTAATCGGAAAGCCAAAAAATCTTTATCTCTGCTCGTTCAAGCTCATAAACCGTGCACTTATTAACGAAATCATCAAATACAAAGGTCCGTTCCCGTATATTGACGGTCTTATTCTCCGCGCAACGAACAGCTATTCTTCGGTATTTGTTGAGCACAAGTCCCGCGAGGCCGGCAAGTCTAACTACACTCTCGGAAAGCTCATTCATCTTTGTCTGAGCATGTTCGTAAATTTCTCAATAAAGCCCATGCGCTTTATGATGGGCTTGGGAGTCGTCGTAATAATGCTTTCTGTAGCAACGGCAATCTACTTCATCATTGACAAAATCCTGCATCCAGATATCTCAAGCGGCTGGACTTCACTCGTTGCAATTATCCTTTTCTTTGGAGGCCTTCAAACCTTATTCCTTGGCTTAATCGGCGAATATATCGGCAAAAACTACCTTGACCAGAACGGAACGCCTCAATTTACGGTAAAAAACACTTACGGAATTAACAAAAAGGGACAGAAAAAATGAGCGAAATGTACAAGCTTTTGAATTTTAAGGATTTGGGCGACGAACGCGGAAAGCTTGTCGTTATCGAAGGCGGACAGGATATTCCTTTTGACATTGCCCGCGCCTTTTATATTTACGGTTCGGATTCAACTGTCGTTCGGGGCCAACATGCAAACCGAAACTCAGAATTCGTTCTCGTAAATGTAGCCGGAAAATCAAAAGTCATGATTACGGACGGCGCAAAAAAAGAAATCGTCGAGCTTAACAAACCCATGGAAGCCATTTACATTCCAAAAATGATTTGGAAAGAAATGTACGATTTTTCTCCAGACTCAGTCCTTCTCGTGCTTGCAAACACCCATTACGACGGCAAAGAATACATCCGTGATTTTGAAGAATACAAGAAAGAGATGTCTAGGTAATTATTCAAATTTGATGAATTAATGGCAAATTTTGCGATAAATCGTCTAAAGTGAAGAATTATTTTTTCGAGCTGCTTTCAACCGCCGATGCAGACTTGCACAAGGAGCTACGGTTACGGTATAATGTGATTAAGAAAAATAAGGAATTCCTTTGCATTTTTTGGCAACTTGTGGTATAATTAGAATTCTAAGGTTTGGTGGAGATTCCGCAAAAAATAGCAATAGTAGGGATAAGTCCGGGCGTATGCACGGCAAGGTAAAGGCCTTTTTAAGGGGACGAAAAGGAATGGAAGGATTACAACCTACAAATCTCAGCAGAGAACAAATCTATACATTGGCAGAGAAGTTTGCCGAAGTAACCTATTACACGCCTGGTGAAACAGATATAATTGAGTATGTGAAAAAACAGCTGCACGGTAAAATTGAATACACTGACAGCCCAAAAGATTCAGCAGGCGGTTCAATTTCTGTTGACGCACGTGAAAATTTTACAATTTTTTTGTCAAAGTCAACCTCTCACAAACGTGACATATTTACGATTGCCCACGAATTAGGTCATTACTTTTTACATTCTAGGCTTGGGACAGTAAAACTAAAAGCAAACCGTTCTGAAGACATTGATGAAGCTGAAAAAGAAGCAAATTCATTCGCTGCGGCATTTTTGATGCCTGCAACAAAATTAAGAAAACTATATGAGGAAAAAGAAGGAAATATATCCGCCTTGGCAGAAGCCTTCAATGTTTCGCTGTCTGCAATGAACTGGCGATGCATAAACTTAAAGTTAAAACAAGCGTAAATGAACAAACCCAGACTGTATCTTTTTCTCAGCGTTGACATCATTGACTCGACTGAAAAAAAATACAACACAAAAATTCCAATCGATTGGTACAGCGTATTCACAGACTTTTACGTCTCATTTCCAGATGAGTTTAAAACGCACATGGAAGCCGAATATAATTATCGTGGAGGTTTACAATACAAAGTTGATAAACTTGTTGTTTGGAAACATGCTGGCGATGAAATTCTTTTTTATGTGGAAATAACTCAAAAAGATGAAATTCCTTGTATTGTATCCGCCTTCAAGAAAACTCTGGAAGACTGGTATACACCAATCGAAAAACTTGATGTAAAAGGCTGTGTTTGGACGGGCCAAGTTCCGTTTATAGACAGAAGAATTCAAGCAACAGAAAATTCTAATTATGATTTTATTGGTCCATCCATAGACTGCGGTTTTCGGCTAGGAAAATTTGCTTCAAAAAATGAAATCGCAATTTCTGTAGAAGTTGCATATTTGCTTAACGGAACAAGCTGGCTTCAATCATCGTTATTTTACTTAAAATCAGAGAATCTAAAAGGTGTTCTTGGTTCTAAAAAATATCCCATTTTTATTCTTAAGCTTGACAATGCAAAAACAAATGAATATGCCTATCTGAACACCCCTTGTCGCACAACAGACCTTGACGAATACATTGCAAAATATTATGAGGAAATGAACAAGGATTTTCCAGGAAAGGTGTCGCTCATAGAAAAAGACATTCCTTCGTACTTATCAGGAAAACAAGAAATCTGTGATAAAATAACCATAACAAGAACATCTGAATTACAAGCCGCTCAAGAAATTGATTCTGATAAAGAGGGAGACAAGGCAATTTATGAACAATTGGAATCTTTAGCTTCAGAAAGCGGAGATAAAAGCAACACGAAGTAGCAGCAAGTAATTTAAGATTCGCCCATGTCATAATCTTACCCCCTCTTTTTGAACTACCGAGGATTCCTCGGCAATTGAACCTTTTTCCAATTCCCCAGAAGAAAATATGTTTTTAGTCCTTCCTATATGAATTCCAGTATTCAATATAGACCAAGCGTAAGCAAAGCCACCAAAAATATATAACAGAATGTGACTGCATTTGATTCATATCTAACAATCCGTGAGCCACATTATTACGTAAATTAGGACCGAATGAATTACATAAAAGAGTTTTTATCTCAAACCCCAAGTCTTTTCCAAAGATTTTATCAAATTCAGGATTTTTAACTAATGTACTTAATCCGTTTTCGGTCTCAATACCTTCTTTATCAACCCCTGATGTTTTTACATTTGCCAACCTTAATTGATATCTTATCATATTCTCTATTTGTGGCACTAATAAATGCAAAGTTGTAATAAAATCATATTCAAAACCTGCCAATAAACCTTTTGTAATAATTCCTTTTCTGTTGTTTGGGAATATAGTTGACTTGTTTACTATTTCGCTTAATTCCCTAAAAGAAATGTTATGTTCGTTTGTAAAAACTTGCAATGCTGGCAGTATCACACCAACAACATGAATCTGAATATAGTTTGTATATTCAAAGGCCATCCATTGTATAAGATTTTCGTCATCTTCTTCTAATGGTCCTTTTAAATCATAACCTTTTGTTCGAGCTATAATTCGCCCATCATCTCCATAAAACATTTTTGGAATAAATGAAAATAACGGGCTATTTTTAATCATTTGCGTCGCGCTGTTTTTTAATCCTTCATACGTAATATTAAAATTAGCTAAAGCCATGAATTCCAATGCCTTATTCTTCGTCTTTCCCTTTATATGCTTGATTATCTGACTAATCGAATCTGTTAAATCAATTGGCATAGAAATGGAATGGTTTGCCATATTTAATAGACATTTTTGCCCAGCGGCTCTTATTTTATCAGCAATTGATTTTTCATCTTCTTCTGAAAAATAAACGCGACGTTTTTCTTTTGGCAAACCTCTTATGATTTTTAAGGCTTCTTCATAAAAGGCGGTTTCAGAAATTCCATGTTTATCATTTTCTGAAACATATTCTGCATGATGAATACTTGATTTTGCATTTTTTATCTGAAATTCTATTGCCTTATTTTCATCATACTTATTAGCCCAAATTGCAGAACGAGCATAATAACTTCCCGCAAGATTAAAATCATTTTCTTTTTCACATTTCTCGCCAAAATCTTTTAACTTTTCTGATATTTCTACAGCTTTATTATTGCATATCGATGTTTCAATCATAAAATCTGCAAGTTGGAATAAATAGGCATAACCATCGAAATCATGATTCATAAAAGCATCAAAAATATTTATTTCAAAATTTGAAACAATATCTTGCTTTTTCATTCCTGCAGCAATGTTTAAGGCTCGTTTTATAAACATCTGATTCTTATAGAATGTTTTAGATTCTGAAAAGGGTAATTTTATGTAGGTTGAAATAACAAAATCAGCGTATTCAATTTTTTTAGGCTTTATTTTTAAATCCCACAGAATATCGGCCACTTTTGCTTTTAACATATCATTAGCAAAATATGGATATATAGACTTCATAAAATCAATATCACTATTTGATAAATCTTCAGGCATCAAAGAACGCGCGCTTCCATACAACTTCCATTTCGGTGAAAATGTTTTCTTTCCTTCAGCGCAATATGATATTTCGGCAATATCAGCCAATAACCATAAAATATAGCTTTCTTTCTCGTCTTCCGATTCTTGAGCTGCGGAAAATAATTCTTTTTTTAAATCATCAAAGCTGATTTTTTCATCAGATAAAAATGGATAGTTATTTCTTGCATCATTAAAATCTTTTAATGATACTAATATTTTTTTTACACTCCGTTCCATAATCACCCCCCCTCCAGATTTTCTTTTATTATATTAAAGATAAGTTTATCTGACAACAATTTGCAATTTTGAATTTGACTTTCCAAATTAAAAAAGAATTACGCCGCCGCTTCGTACTTGCAAATCTTAATGTCGCCAAACAAACTCAGCCGCGTATTTGAGGGCAGCGCGGATTACGCCTCTCCGCTTTCCAAGATCCGCTGGACGGCTTGCGCGCAGTCAAGCGTGTGGTAGGCGGGATACAAG
>Ga0256407_10013717_pt1 | contig 10795 bp, 11 predicted proteins | sample RumenRJG_04DNA_FD_193489 | JGI IMG/M metagenome (GOLD analysis project Ga0256407, IMG submission 193489) | Bovine rumen microbial communities from Lethbridge, Alberta, Canada - RJG_04 | ecosystem: Host-associated > Mammals > Digestive system > Stomach > Rumen | place: Canada: Alberta... | reverse complement strand
CCTGACAGGGGAAAAATCCGATGACATTAAGACGGAAAAAGAGTTAGAAGAGACAGAGACTGAAACAACTGTTACAAGCGAAACGGAAGAAACAACTACAAGTGTTGTTTTCGAAGAACCCACAGAAACAACTACTGTGCCTACATTTGCTAAGAATGACGGCGATCTGCTTTATAATCTTGATGATGTAGTAGCTTTGACTGTTGCCGGTCTAGGTAGTGATTATAAAGATTATCTGAATTTGAAATATATGGATCCGGAAGCTTCTTCGAATAATCTGGAGAAGGGTATAAGAAACTATGCTTATATCTGGCGCGGTGATTCTGATACTGACCCCGTCAGCGGTGATATAATTAAAGAATTAACAGTAAATATCTATATTTTCGAAGTCGATACAGCCTCAGACAATTATAAGAATCTTAAAGAAGGCGGAATGCTCACATTCTTTAACGGTTATGGTACTGAAGCAGCCGTAATTACTGCAATTAACAAGCAGTACGTCTTATGCATTTATGCTAAGGAATTCAACAAAGACGATAAGACAATTGAAGAGACATTGCCTGAGTTTACTTTGGGCAATGCTCAGGCAGGCTACAAAGCTTTTGTTGATATAAAGTAATCCGGTGGGGGAATTTGGGAATGAAAAAGATCATATCTGCAATATTAGCAGGCTCTGTTTTAATGTGCCTTGCTGCCTGCAACACTGAAGTTTCCGAACAAACTGAAACAACCGCTCAGATCTCAACAGAAGTATCGGCAACCGCTACCGCAGAAGAAACCACAGTAGAAACAACCGAAGAAACTACTGCTGAGACAAGCGAAGAAACTAAATACGAAGAAATGTTCAAACTGTCTTTGGAAGAGATCACCAACAGATTCTGGGTTGACGATTTTGATCCTCAGCATGACGGACACAAGTTGATAAAGACACAGATGGATCCTGAGCTTGCTAAGAAGAATGCACTTTTCGGAGTAAAAGACTATTACAGGATCAATTATGATTACGCTGCCGTTCCTGACGCTGAGCAGGATCCATGGTCCAAATATCTGGTCTATATCATTGAGCTTGATATGGATATCTTTCACTATAAAAAGCTTGCCGAAGGCGATAAGATCACGTTCTTTGTTGATGCCGACAAGCAGATAGATAACGACTGTGTTGTTTATCTTATCAGGGGACAGTATGTATTATGCATTGTCGTCGGTGAAGATGAAGACTACAAAGATGTGCTGGCTGATAATCCCGCATACGATAATGTGGACTTCGAGCGGGCGTGCATCAACTTTACGCGTTCAGCTTAAAGCATTGCGGTGTCTTAACTAATATGACACCGTTTTTTATTGATAGTTACGCAATCTGCCGCAGATCAAAAATCTTACATTATTAACCAATTTTTAACACGCTTGATAATGTAAAATCGTGATTGTTCAGTTGTTTTGTTTTCATACGCCTTTGGGGAGTTAAGAAATGAAAAGATTAGTAAATTGCTCTTCTTATGATTTTATTAAACGTTCGTTATGTACTGTTGTTGCCGGTGCAGTTGTATTGTCGGCAGCATCCTGCAATCAATTGACTTCTGATCAGACAAAAGATTCTCTTAACGTTAACAGTGAAGAATCGTCTGATACGACATCTTCTGAAGAAACAAGCAAGGCCGTAAATCTTACTTTTGAGGAAGTTCAAAGGACAGTATTAGAGAAGCTTGAATATGATAAATCTGACTTGAAAAAGCCGAATGAGGATGACATGATCAAAAACTCTTATATTGGCATCGTAAATATGATCAGGCTCAATCCTCCTTATTATTCAGAAAGCAGCGACACTAAGGAAGATGACGTTCTTGTCAGAGCCGACATTCTTGAATTTGACACTAATTCATTTGAATACAGGAATTTAAAAGTCGGAGACGAAGTCTCATTCTTTTCAGGATTTGGTTTCCCGGTTGGAGCAACAGTATCTGCAATTAATGGTAAATTTGTAATCTGCTTATGTGGAACTAAAGGGGAATCCGGCACTGATTCATATGTATCCGAGCATTCTCCTGATTATACTTTGGGAAACCTTCAGGAGAGTTTTGAAGCATTCGCAAAACTGCCGGAAGTATTCTCGAAGCCTGCTGACAAACCGGAGATCACCTTCGATTATGTCTTTGCCAAAATGCAAGGCAATCTTGGTTCGTCTTTTATGAATTATACGACTCAGAGTTCTGAAACAGCTGAGAATAATAAGAGTGTTGGAATATTGAATTTTGCATACATCTGGCTTGATTATCCCGGCGAAGGAGAAGGCGAAAACGCTACGAATCTTCAGCATTATGCCATGGTTTTCGAATTTGATGCTGATTCCGATGAATACAGAAAATTAAAAGTCGGAGAGAAATTTGATTATTATTATGGCAGCGAAAAGAAAGAATGCGTCGTTACTGCGATAAACGGAAAGTTTGTAATTGCGTTCAGCGTTTACAAGACACCGGTAGGAAATCTGAAAGAACGCACTGAACAGACCGCACCTGAATTTGCAGATAAGGGCATGCAGAAAGCCTATAACGCTTTTGTGAGTATGTAATCGACAAAGGGCTGTTCTCATAATGAGGCAGCTTTTTTCCACGAGTTGCAAAGGGCAAAATCGTACGTTTTTCGGGGTCAAAAACGTACGATCTGAGGGCTTGCAAGTTGCAACGAGTAAAATCGTACCTTTTTCGGGGTAAAAAACGTACGATTTGAGGGTTTGCAATATTTGCCTTGTGATTAACTTGCCGCCGTTTCCCGGAGATTTTGCGATTTCACCATTTTATATTATTATTAATTAATAGAAATGGTGGTGTGCTTATACTTATGAGAATTGCAATTCTGTCGGATATTCATGGCAATGTATCCGCTTTGGAAAGCGTCTTAAATGATATCAGGACGAATGTAAAGCCTGATCACATCGCGCTCCTGGGTGACCTGATCAACTACGGAATGCGTTCCAATGAGGTGATCTCGATTATCAGGAGCCTTGATATTCCGATCGTATGCAATATCTGGGGCAATCACGAACAGTCGATAATGGAAGACGATTATGCCCATTTCTCGACCGAGAGAGGCGTTCTGTCTGCCAAATATACCAAATCACAGCTGACGCCTGAATCTGTGCAATATCTTAACGGTATGGAAGGCAAGTCAGGCAAGACCGAATTCGAGCTTGAAGGGAAGAAGTTCCTGGCTATCCACGGAAGCCTTGCTGATCCTTATTGGAAAGCTATAAAGCCTGACAATGCGAACGGCTCAGACGGCGCCTGGGAAGGCTATGAAGGGTATGATTATGTCTTGTCCGGCCACAGCCATTACACGCATGTTTTCGATATGTTCTATAAGGTTGATGATCCGTCGATGCGCAACAAGAAGAAGGTTATATTCATCAACCCGGGCAGCGTAGGGCAGCCCAGAAACCATAATCCGAAGGCACAGTATGCAGTTCTTGATACCGATAAGGGAGTAAGTCTCATATCGGTGCCTTATGATGTACAATTTGAGCAAAGCTTATATAACGATCAGGTAGATCCTTTTTACAGCGAGAGATTAACAAACGGAGTGTGACTTTATGAACAATCTTTATGTTATAAGCGGCGTAACCGGCATGACCGGAAACGAACTGGTAAGACAGATCCTTAACGGCAACAAGGGCAGTGTTATAGGATTCGATAACTTCTTCTGTTCGTCCATTGATACGGTCTCAGACGTGATTGATGATGACAGATTTACTTTCTTCCAGTATGACATCAACAATGCGGCTCAGATGGCTGAGATCGAGTATCTCGTGGTCTCGAAAAAGAAAGATTTCGACAAAGTCTTCTATATCAACTGCGCAGCCGTCGTTCATACGGAATATTTCTATCACGTATATACGACATTCGACACGAATCTTCTCGGAATGAAGGCGTTCTTAGAACAGGCGATTTCAGTCGGCGCTGATGCTTATATCAACTGCTCGACCTCCGAAGTATATTCCATGCAGTCCTTTAAGGAGGGCGGCGTCAAGGAATCCGATTATCTTCTCATGTCAGATGCGGAGCACAGCCAGAGAACGTCTTATGCGACAGGCAAGCTCCTTACCGAGTTCTTCATGAAGGATGCCGTTGATACAGGCAAGATCCGCGGCGCATCTTTGAGATTTGCCAACGTATACAGCAAGAATGAGCGTTTTGCAAAGCACATCCTGCCTCATATCGTTAACAGTCTTATTAATGACGGCAAGGTCGTTCTGCTTGAGAACTCTAAGGTCAACAAGAGAACGTTCCTTCATAATATCGATTCATGCGATGCCGTACTGCACCTTCTTGAGCATCCGGATGCAATGGACGGCAGCGTTTACAACGTAGCAACCGAAGAAGAGATATCGATCCTTGATCTTGTTGCACTTATTGCAGGCAAGCTCGGAATTGAGGATCCTGAGATCACTTTCGAAGGCTACAGGGAATCTGATCCTGTAAGACGTGTGCTCTCTACAGAGAAACTCAGAACGAGAACCGGCTGGGCTCCGAAGATAACATTAGAAGAAGGAATCGATATGATAATCGATTTTAGGAAGAACGGATGAGAGTATTTCTTACAACAGTAGCAGGTTCGGCAACAAGGTTTTCCGAGAGCATCGGAAAGCCCACGGTTAAATGCATTTACAACAGGGAAGATCCCGCAAAGACGCTTCTTAATCACATGCTCACACAGGCCGGATCTTACGACCTCTTTGTGGTCGTAGGCGGTTTCCTGATAAATGAACTTGAGGATTACATTAATAACGTTCTGCCTTCCGACTTAAGCGAGAAGGTCATGCTCGTAAATAACGAGCAGTATGCAGAATACGGTTCAGGCTGGAGCCTTTATCTCGGTCTTGAAGCGGCGCTTAAGAGATACGGCAAGGACATTACAGAGGTCTTGTTTGCTGAAGGAGACCTGTTTGTCGATGACGCAAGCTTTTCGAGCGCTGAAAATTCGAAAAACAGCGTGATCACGATAAACAGCGAGGCAATTAAGGCCAATAAGGCTGTCGCGCTTTACTACGATCTCGAAAACGTACCGCATTACATCTACGATACCGCGCACGGCCAGCTTAAGATCGATGAGCCTTTTACGGCGATCTATAACTCCGGACAGATATGGAAGTTTACTGATATTGAGCTTCTTTCAGAGCTCGTAATGTGCAGCAATCCGGGGCGTTTTACCGGCACCAATCTGGTCCTTATCAATGAATATTTTCAAAAACTTGCAAAGAATGGCGATACAATCGATATAATATCTATGAAGACCTGGATCAACTGTAATACGGTAAATGATTTTATTACAGCAGGTCTCTAATAGAAAGGAAAACGTTATGTTAGAAGAGAAGTTAAAGCTTATCAGAAAGCACGATCAGAAGGGCAGGATCAGGGTCATGATCATTGGCCTTGGCAGTGTCGGAATTATCTTTTGAGTTATCTTCTCTCTTCAAATGACGAGAATCTGGAGATCATTGTTGCAGGCAGAAATGCCGAGAAGCTCCAGTGCGACGTCAATATCGCACGTGTTGCGGCGCTTATCAGACGCCAGAACAAGTCAAATGTCATTGTCGACGGCACATGCAATCTTGATGACGTTGATTCAATTGCAGCACTCATTTCCAAGTATCAGCCTGACTTCATAGTCAATTCCAGCCGCGTTTATCCCGGCCTTAAGTACGGTTCCATCTCTTGGAAGAATATCCGTGCTTACGGCATCTGGACGCCTCTGGCCATCAAATACATCAGGAACATCATGCTCGGATATACGAAGGCTGAAGGGAAGGGCATTGTTATCAATACTTCCTATTCTGACGGTACTATCCCGTGGCTCAAATCCAGCGGTGTTGCTTATCCTGACTTCGGTTCAGGCAACTTAAATCACCTGCTGCCGCGCCTTAAGTTCGCGATCGCAAATGAGATCGGCGTAGCTGATTTCTGGAATATCGATGTTGATATCGCAACAGCGCATTTCCACGATGTCGTTATCAGCAAGGAAGGCCAGAACGAAGGCTTGGAGCAGCTCCTTAAGGCATCTTACAAGGGTGAGGAGATCAAGCTCGACCAGGATGACATCTTGAGAAAGTGCGTAATCACTATGCCTACTGATTCCAAGCGCAACATGATGAATGCTTCATCTAATTTCGATATCATCAACTGCATCATGACCGCTCTTCGTGGTAATACTAAGATGAAGTTTTTCTCGCCGGGCGTATTCGGCAATATCGGCGGCTTCCCTGTCATCGTTGACGGTACTTCTGAAGAGCCCACATGCTACATAGATGAGAGCGTTTTCTCTCTTGATGACATGATCTCAAAGAACCGCCAGTCTTTAGCTTTGGACGGTGTTGAAGATATCAGGAACGGTTGCCTTGTATATACTGATGATCTGATAAAGAAGTCCGAGAAGGCTTTTGGCGTAACGCTTCCGAAGATCGTTCCTTACGACAACATCGATGCGACTGCGGAGTTCATCATTAAGGACATCATTAATCCTGCATTAGAAAAAGGTCTTAATAAATAAGACCTTTCTTCTTTTTGTTATTTGTTTTCCCTTATCAGATGAATTCTTCTGAAGACTGCGGGATTATCTTGCATGTGGCCGTTACATAAGGCTTATCAATGTTCATTGCGTCTTTGCAGATGATGAGCACATATGTGCCGACTTCCATTTTCGCAGGCTCGTAATCGAAATTAAAGAACGTGGTTCCGTCGATATAGATGAACTGTTCAAGCGAATTGGAATATACGGGCTTGGTGTAATCGATATTCTTCGTGCTCGCGTTCTCGCCGGGTACGAAATAATAAGCATAATAGACTGAATCCGCATCACTCAGAAGCTCAATAGAGAAAGCCAGCGTCTTTGTGTTGATGCAGTAGATTCCGTCAGAAAGAAGCGTTCCTGCGTAATCCCACCAGCCAAGGCTCTTGATCGAAGCAAAAGAAGGATCGTTGATCGTATACGAAGCGCCCTTCGGAGCTGATGTGATCTCAGGCGAACCCTTGGCGCCGTTAACGATAACTGTAGTAGTCTCGTCAGCCATGAGAAGGCCGTCCTTGCGGTAGATCTTAATGTTATAGATGCCCTGATTGATATAGCCGGTGCTGGTTGTTTTCGCGCCCAATGACTTATCGTACTTGGCTCTGAAGAAGATATCCGTAGTCTTCTCAGGCTCGCTCTTATAAAGCTCTGTGTTGTTCTGGGAAACTACATAATAGAATTCCTCTTCAGGATCATATTTGAACCAGATGTCGAGCTCAATGCACTTCGTGTTCTCATAATTTCCGTCCTTGCCGAAGAGCCATGACGTGCTGTCGAAAAGGTCAGGCGTATCAGGATTGAACTCGAATTTAGCATCAAGGAAAGAATAGAGCTCATCCAACTTAGCGAGCGTATCAGAAGAAGCGAGCCAGCGGCCGTCTTCCTGCTTGTTGAGCGTGATGTTTATCGTGGTGCTCAAAGTCTCTTTGCACTCGTTAAGGGCCTTAAGATGAGCATCTTTAAGACCGACAAGGTTATTGAATGCAGACTCGTATTTGATCCTCGTGAAAGTAACATCCAGGCTCGCGGTCTTAGCTTCAATATTGATTGATTCACTGTTTACCGTATATTGGATGGTCTGTCCAATGATTGATTTGAGGTCGGCCTGATCGTAATCGTCATCAGTGAGCGTTAACTTCTTCCTGAACGCTTCAGCCGATGCCTCATCGACCGGCTCGGTGTTCTCCAGGATCCTGTCTGCATCAAGATACTGCACGCACTTTGCGTAAGTATCAGCTGTCGCAGCTATGTCTTCCGGCTTAGCCTTATTGCATGAGGCAGCCGATAAGACAAAAGCAGATATAAGCAGGGAAGAGATGATCTTCTTAACTGTCTTCATTTAAAACCTCCGAAAAGTTCTATTATCCACAGGGAATATAATACCGCAAATTGACTTATTACAGAAATATAATATAAATGTATTACTACATATTAACCATATAGGTTATATTGACGTGAGTTTTCATAAGTTGGATAATTACAACTCTGATAAGATAGGGGAGGGGAACTCCCCTGTTTTGATGAAAGGCGGATCCTGGTGAAGCTCAGTAAAGACAGCATTTTAGGCGCTGCAAAGAATAATAAGAATATTCTTATCAACATCTTAGGTGCGTTCCTGGTAAAGGGCGGATCGATGATCTTGACGCTGTTTTTGCTGCCTGCATATATCAGATTCTTCGGAAATGACAACGTCCTCGGTATCTGGTATACGATCTTGTCGATCATTAACTGGGTACTTGTTTTCGATCTCGGAATAGGCAACGGACTTCGCAATAAACTGCCAAAAGCACTTGCCGAGAACGATCTTAAAGGAGGGAGGACCTTAGTATCTTCCACCTATATCGCTTCAGCCGGTTTAGTCATTATCATTGGCATCATCGGAAGCATTGTTATCCATCTTTTGAACTGGAATGCGATCCTGAACATTGATGAATCCGAACTGTCTCTGCCGGTACTAAAATATGCGATCCAGATAGCGTTCATAGGCGTCCTGATACAGTTCGTGTTAAAGCTCGTAACATCGATCCTTTATGCCATACAGAAGTCCGGACTTGTGAATCTCCTGACGCTCTTATCCAATGTAATCATCTTTATCGTTATAAACCTGCTTCCGGCAGGTGATACTTCATCTTCGATCATCGCAATATCATATTTTAATATTCTGGCCGTAAATCTCCCGCTGCTCGTTGTCAGCATGATACTTTTCTTAGGCAGATTCAGGGATATCAGACCTTCATTCAAGTTCTGGTCCAAAGATTCTGCTAAGTCACTGCTTAAGATCGGTCTGACATTATTATGGCTCCAGCTTATATTCATGGTCGTATCATCGACAAACGAGTTCCTGATCTCAGCATTCTGCGATCCTTCGGACGTTGTCGTATACCAGGTGTATTTCAAGATCTTTAACTCCGTAGCGGCAATCTGTTCGCTTGTACTGATACCGATCTGGTCAGCCGTAACAAAAGCAAAGGTCGAGAAACGCTATACCTGGATCAAGAAGACTTACATGCTCCTTTTGGGCTTCAGTGTTCTTGTGCTGATTGTGTTAATGCTCATCGTCGTAGTATTACAGCCAATTGTTAACTTCTGGCTCAAGGAAAATGCCATTGATGTAAATTATCTGTATGCCGTGATTTTCGCGCTCTCAGGATTCATATTCATGGTTCACAACGTCAATACCAGCATCGGCAACGGATTCTCGTATTTCAAGCCTCAGATAGTCTTAATGACGCTCGCAGCAGTAGTAGATATTCCGCTTGCCTGGGTGTTCGTAAAGCTTACAGGCGGCATGATAGGCGTCGTTCTGGCCAATATCATCGTTTTGATCCCGTTCGAAGTCGCCGAACCGATATTCTTCTTCAGATATATCAATAAATTGATCAAGGCTGAAGGAGAGAGGGCGGAGTAATCAAGACTGCCCTTTCCCCTGTTATTTTCGAAAACGAACAAGTGTTCTTTTTGAGTTTCTATCTTAAATGAGTTTTTTAAAGGCGTTTGCGATAGATTTTCGATAAAATCTGTCTTAAATGCGGTTTTTTACGCCGTTTAAGATAGAACCATGCATGGATGTGATCACAAAGACAGCGTGAACAAAAATGACCGGCTGTAAGAATCAGATTTGTTCAGCGTGCGTAGGATCAAATAATAAATTCCTAAATGATGAATTGATCGATCCGGAGAAAATAAAACGCGCAGAAATGTTCATACGAATAAATCAGAATGAATCATATGAGATACAAACGGGAATTGGTACAGATAATCGAAGAACAGGATCACTTGATCGATCCGGAAGCTCAGGATCAAAATCAGCCATCTGATAATCCATATCTAAATGAACCATCATACATATATAATATTTTTACCTCTTCACAATTCACCAAAATTGTAATTATACCGAATTGCATATAGAGGAAAATTACAGAAAAGGGGTATTCTTCTGTTTGGCGAGTCGTAAAAAATCTCATCTCCTTCTGAGGATCATTCTGCCGAATTATTAATGAACAGATCAAGATCATCAAGAACACCATCTGAGTTATTTAGTAAATTCATAAAGAATCGGTTTAGAAAATAATTTGTCGGTTCTGTGTTAGCTCCGTATGCCGAATTGCAGCTTCTGACCAGAGCATTTCTAAAATCAGGTGTATACTACCTCAGATTTACCCTTCGACTTCAGGTAGATCGTGAATGCGACACGGATGACAATAAGGACAATGATAATACCGATGAGATCTATCAGAACGTCCTTGATGGATCCGTCACGGCCGTCTACGAACAACTGATGATACTCATCGAATATCGCATTTAAGATCGCAAACCATAATGTGAATACGATGTTCATCTCGTTATCGGATCTCATAAGCTTTACCGGGCTCTCGGCATAAGATGTCTTATTGGAGATCTTATTTGTTGATGAGAGTGCTACATAAGAAAAGATGGTCAGGAGCGCAAATTCCATTGTGTGCGCTACTTTCCTTATGATCATGTCATCCTGTATATCGATACTGAACAGTTCGTTGAGCAGATTAACGACCAAATTTGATGTGTTGGAAGACTGTGTTGCAGACTGATTGGAGAAATGGAAGATCATTACGATCCAAGAGACCGTGATGATCCAGAAGATCGCAGCAACAACGATATATCTTATCGATATCTCCTTGTCACGTACTCCCTGTCTTATCTTCTCAGTCGTCATAGGTCTTCCCTTTTAATTTGATATCTTAATTATATATCATCAGTTATA
>Ga0256407_10013716_pt1 | contig 10795 bp, 9 predicted proteins | sample RumenRJG_04DNA_FD_193489 | JGI IMG/M metagenome (GOLD analysis project Ga0256407, IMG submission 193489) | Bovine rumen microbial communities from Lethbridge, Alberta, Canada - RJG_04 | ecosystem: Host-associated > Mammals > Digestive system > Stomach > Rumen | place: Canada: Alberta | collected... | reverse complement strand
CGGTATGCTGAATTCGTCTAAGAATCTGAACAGATAATATAACATATTACTTCCCCCTTCTTATTGATTATTGAATATTTCCCTGAGCACCTCACAATCATCGAAATGATGTTTCACTCCCTTGATTTCCTGATAGTCCTCATGTCCTTTTCCTGCCACGAGCACCACATCGCCTTTCTTTGCCAGCATACATGCTGTACGGATGGCTTCGCGCCGATCGACAATGCTCAGGGTCTTTTTCTTTTGCTCTTTATTGAGCCCTTCCAACATATCGTCGATGATGGCTTGCGGCTCTTCGAAACGCGGATTGTCGCTCGTCACAATCACCTGGTCGCTCTGTCTGACAGCTTCTTGTGCCATGAGCGGACGCTTTCCCTTATCGCGGTTACCGCCGGCACCACAGACAGTTATCACCTTTCCTTTTCCGTTGAGCACTTCATGTATGGCATTCAACACATTAGCCAGTGCATCGGGTGTATGGGCATAATCGACGATTGCCGTAAAACCTTCCGGTGAACGCAACGGTTGCAATCTGCCACTCACGCTTTTCAACGTGCTCATCACGACCAGTACATCTTCGGGACGTTTTCCCAACATGACGGCACAACCATACACCGCCAACAGGTTGCTGACATTGAACTTACCTATAAACTGCACACCGACTTCCCTGCCGTCCACTTCCAAGTACATGCCCTCGAAGTGACATTCCAACAGCCGTGCACGATAGTCTGCCATCGTCCGAACGGAATAGGTTTTTACCATTGCCTTGGTGTTCTGAACCATAAAGCTGCCATTTTTATCATCGCTATTGATGATGGCAAAGGCTGTCTTCGGCAACATGTCGAAGAACTTCTTCTTTGCATCCCGATAGGCTTCGAACGTCTTATGATAGTCGAGATGGTCACGCGTCAGATTGGTAAAGAGTCCACCCGTGAAATGCAGTCCACCGATGCGATGCTGGGCTATGGCATGTGAAGAACATTCCATAAAGACATATTCGCATCCTGCCTCTACCATGCGCGCCAGCAACTTGTTCAGTTCTATGGCATCGGGGGTGGTATGGCTGGCAGGAATTGCCTCGTCTTCGATATAGTTACAGACAGTGGAGAGAAGTCCCACCCGATGTTCGAACTTCCTGAACATATTATATAATAATGTGGCGATGGTTGTCTTTCCGTTGGTCCCTGTCACTCCGACCAGTTTGAGACGGTGTGAGGGGTCGCCATAGAAACGTGTAGCCACCTCGCCTACGGCTTCTTCCGTGGATGGCAGCTGCACATAAGTGACTGTCGGCAACTGATGCTCGGGCATGTCCTCGCAAAGAACGGCGACAGCACCCAGTCCTATCGCTTTTTCGATAAACTGGTGACCGTCGGTCTGTGTCCCTTTCATTGCCACAAAAAGACCTCCCTTCCCCACTTTTCTGGAGTCGATATCCACAGCCGTGATTTCCACATCCTCGTTACCTTGGATCTGAATAGGCTTACAGTTGATGAGTAAATCCTTTAATTTCATGCCTGTTTTCTTTTTTAGTTCAGCCGTAAGATACATACGTCTCCTTTTGCTATCTTATGTCCGGCAGGAAGACTTTGCTCCACGACTTTTCCACGTCCGCTCAACTTCACTTTCACGCCACGCCCCTCCAGCATATAAACAGCATCGCGGGCGCCCATGCCAAGAACGGTGGGAACATATTGTTTTCCGTATATCTTATCTTGCTTCATGTTCATTCCCGTCTTTTCACGAGACACATATCCCCATACGGGAGTTTCCTGATGGCTGCCGCTGTTGCCCTGTGTTTTGAAACCAAGGCGGGAAAGAACGATGTTGGCTGCCGTCAGGTTACCATATTTCACATCAGGAAGGAGTATTGACGAGGAATCTCTGGCATCAGACACCAACAGTTTCAGATTTTGTGCCATAATCCCTTCTGCAACATTGCGGAACACCGGACCGCACATACCGCCGCCTGAAGCCGGAAGTCCTGCTTTCTGAATACATACGATACAACTATATCGAGGATTGTCTGCCGGGAAGAACCCGCAGAAACTCAGAAGATAGTTGGTCACACCGCTCTTATAGCCGCCGGCTCCCTGCGAAATCTGCGCCGTACCCGTCTTACCTGCCACGGCGAACGACTTCGAACCGGCTTTCTTTCCCAAACCCTGACTCACCACATGGGTCAGGATGGTCTGCATCGTCTTGATGGTTGACTCTTTCGCTATTCTGTTGCGCATCACGAAAGGCGGATATTCGGCAATCGTCACGCCGTCTTTCTGCACTTCCTTGACGAAACGCGGGCGCATCATCTTTCCATTGTTGGCTATCGCATTATAGAAGGTCAGCGTGGAGATGGGGGGAACCTGTGTCTCGTAACCGATACTCATCCATGGCAATGCGGTTTTGCTCCAGTTCTCATATTGTCCGTTTGCAGCCTTTCGCGGCATACGGATGCGGGCAGGTGTCGAACCGAAAAGCGGTATCTGCAAATCGTCGGCGAGTCCTGTGCGATAGATGCCTTCCACAAACTTCTCGGGATTCTTTCCATAATGGTCGTCGATGATTCTGCTCACACCGATATTCGAGCTCACCTCCAACGAGCGGGGGAGGGAGATGGTTCCATATCCGCCGCGCGTCCAGTTGTGGTCTTTCATGTTACGACCGTGCATGTTCCACACGCCGCCGCCCGTCGCGACCATATAAGTGGTATCTACCACACCGTCGTCCAGCGCCACGAGGATGGAGGCGGTCTTGAACACCGAGCCAGGCTCGAGCAGGTCGCTCACGGCATGGTTCTTTCGCTCCCGATAGACTCCGTCCGGACATTTCTCCATGTTCACGATAGCCTTGATATCGCCTGTCGCTACTTCCATCACGATGACAACTCCTACGTTGCCGTTGATGGCTTTTAGCTCGTCAAGTATGCAGCGTTCCGCCAAGTCTTGTATGTTGACGTCGAGTGTCGTCACGATGTCTGCACCATCCACGGGAGGAGTATCGACAATGCTCAGATAGTGATTCATCACTTTCCGCCGGTGGGTGATGCCTTCTGTCCCGCGCAGGACGGAGTCGTATGAGAGTTCCAAGCCGAAACGCGCCGTGTCTTTTGCACCATAGAGGTCGCCGACCGTACGCCCTGCCAGCGAACCGAAGGGGCGCCGACGGGCATTGAACTCTTCTACATGGAAGCCGCCTCGAATGGATTTCAGATTGAAAACGGGCAATTTCATGACTGCTTCTTTCGTGTTATAGTCCACACGCTTGCTCCACACCGCCCAGTGACGATGCTGCTTCTGCCTGCCTGCCTCTAAGTCAGAACGGAACTGGGCTGCACTCTTCTCGGGGAAGATATGGCTCAGCTCCTTGCAGATAGTATCCACACTGGCTTCCCAAAGCGAGTCATTCCCTGCTTCGTGAAGGGTCTTGAAATCCATGAACAGCTTGTATTCGGGCAGTGACGATGCCATCAACTGTCCGTCGCTACTGAGAATATTGCCACGCATCGGTTTCACCGTCACGCTGTCTGCCTTCTGACGGGAAGCTACTTTCTCCCAGTAGTCGCGCTTGACGGTCATGATATAGAACGACTTGGCTACTACGGCTACGGCGGCTATGGTCATCAGCACGGCGATGACTGTATAGCGGGGCATTATTTTCTTATAATCAAACTTGCTCATGGCTTCAACGTTTCTCTTTTCTAAGTTCTATTGAGGTATCTCTATGAAATACGGCGGTTGACTGGCTTGCTTCAAGCTACTGTCGTTATTGGCTTTCAAAGCCTCGAGCACGTTGCTCTCCCGACTCATTTCCGTCAGTTCGCTCGATTTTGATAACGCTTTGTATTTTGCCTTTTGAAAAACATTATTCAGGCGGTCTATCTCAATAAGATCTTTTTGACAACTGTAGCGATTCGCCACATAGATGATGGTGAACAGGACAATCAGCAGAATAAGCCATATCTGTCGGCGGATGGAGCGGTTGTTCAGAATGTCGCCACCGAGAATCTTACGCAGCGTGAATTGTGAAGAGAGCGGCTGCTCGTCTTCGCGAGCGGTCTCCTCTATCACTTCTTTCAGCGTAGGTCCTTCCTCTTCAGGCGCCTGCTCTGCCTCTGCCGAGAGCGACTCCTTGCCGTTCTCTGCCGCTTCAAGGAGCTCCTTGAGGGGCTCTTGCTCTGACAGTTTTTGCTCTTTTTCGTCTTGTTCTTTCATACGTCAGTATTATCGTTTCTTTTCTGCAATCCTCAGTTTTGCGCTCCTGCTGCGTGGGTTACGCGTCTGTTCGTCTTCGTCGGGGATGATCACCTTATTGTTCACAGCCTCGAGGGGTGCCGTAACCCTCCCGAAAAAGTCCTGCTCAACGCGTCCTTCCACATTGCCGCTCTTGATTAAGTTTTTCACCAGCCGGTCTTCCAACGAGTGATAGGTGATGACCGAAAGCCTGCCGCCCGGTCGGAGCAGTTCGGTGGCTGCCGTCAGGAGTTCTTTCAACGCCTCCATTTCATGGTTCACTTCGATGCGGAGTGCTTGGAACAGTTTCGTGAGTTCTTTCTTCCCGCGCTCCTTGGGGAAGAGTTCTTGCACGGCATCAGCCAACTGCTGTGTGGTGGTCAGCACCTGCGTTTCGCGCTTCCTTGCGATGACGGCAGCTATCCGACGGGCATTTTTCAGTTCGCCATAGAAGTGGAGCACGTCAGCCAAGCGCTCTTCAGGATAGTCGTTCACCACATCCTGCGCCGTCAGCGTTGCCCGCTGATTCATCCGCATATCCAACGGGGCATCGAAACGGAAGGAGAATCCGCGCTCCTGCTCATCGAAATGATGGCTTGAGACGCCTAAGTCCGCCAACAATCCGTCAATCTGCGACACGCCATAATAGCGCATCCAATTTTTCAGATAACGGAAATTGGAACGCACAAACACAAAACGCGGATGCGCTTCGCCCTCTGGCGACACCTTCCCATCCTCCATGGCTTGCTGCCATTGCCGTTCTGCATCTGCATCTTGGTCGAAGGCGAACAAACTCGACGTGGCATCCAAGCGCGAGTAAATCTCACGCGAATGCCCGCCGCCTCCGAAGGTCACATCGACATACACACCGCCCGAATGGATATTCAGACCGTCCACACTCTCTTTCAAGAGCACCGGCACATGGTATTCTTCCGCAACCGTCAATGTTTTATATTCATTTATCTGTAATCGTCCCTACTGCTCCTCTTTTCCTGCAGCCCTCATCAGCTCCTGCAAAGCATCGCTAAACTCTGCCGGTTCCACGAAAGGCTTCTCCACGCTCGCTGCACTCCAGATTTCAATCGTGTCGCCCAGACCAATGAAACGGATTTCCTGCTCGATGTTAGCCATCTTCAGATAGCGTTTGGGAATCAGCAACCTGCCGCTCGCATCAAGGGTTATCAACTCCACATCCGATACAAACTGACGGAAAATCTGCTGCTGGCGCGCATCCCAACGGTTCAGACGCGAGCGCATCAGGTCCATCTGCTCGTTCCAAACCGACTCGGGGTAGAGCGTCAGACACGCCTGAAACACATCCCTGCGCATCACCAGATTGCCCTCACCGGCACGCTGGAGAATCTTGCGGAAGGCCGCCGGGAGAAACACCCTGCCCTTCGCATCTGTCTTCGCTTCTATGTTTCCTAAAAAACGCATCTTCGTATCTGACTATAAGAGGTATTCGGATTATTCCCTGCAAAGGTATAAAAAATCCCCCACTTCGCCCCACTTTTCTCCATGTTTTTCAAAAAAAACCTCATTTTTTTATTTTTTTAACACCCTGAGCGCTTTTTTCTGCGCTCAACCCCTCATGACTTTCCAGAATCCGATGACGGGTAGTCAGAAGATAATTGTTGATTTTTTTCATTCATTCCGCAAGTTTTAGCCCTCGCGGTTTTGCATATTTATGCGCAAGGTCAAGCCTTCTTGTCTCGTTTGTAACTTATTGATAAACAATGTATTATATATCGCCTTGCAAAAGTTCAACTTTTGCACGCTGAAAGTTCAACTTTCACGCCCTAAAAGTTCAACTTTTGGAAGCTAAAAGTTGAACTTTTGGAAAACGAAAGTTCTACCGTTATATTTATACAGTGTTTCTGTATGTTTATGCAGGCTGTTTTTCGCGAAAACATTTGCTGCCGAAAAGCCGTCAAACTGACAAGATTTTTCTCACCACTGACTGCTCTTCCCGGGAAAAATTGCGGTGTGTCACAGTTTGGATTCAATGAGCAAACCGTAACGTCATTTTACTTGATGCTTCACATTATTTCAGGGACACAACACAAAAAAAACATATTTTTTTGACAAAAAAACGCAGAAATTGGAAAAATAAAGTTACTTTTGCATGATATTAGCGAATCCAACATGACAGAAATTACAGAAAAAACGATTGATATCGACCATATTCTCAAAGGGAAAAAGGGTTCAAAAGCCAAGTTTGTGCCGAAGTTCGCGCGCAACTGGCTCAAGCGCATCATCCACCAGGACGAGGTGAATGCGTTCCTCTGGGACAGCCGCGACAAGACAGGAGTGGAATGGCTCGAGGCAACACTGCGCTATCTGGACGTGACGTTGGAGATTGAAGGCAAGGAAAACCTGCCTGCCAAAGATGACGGACGCCTTTACACGTTCGTGTCGAACCATCCGCTGGGCGGAGCCGACGGAGTGGCGCTCGGTGCCATCATCGGCAAACAATACGACGGACGCTTCCGCTATCTGGTCAACGACCTACTCATGAACTTGCCGGGACTGGCTCCCCTCTGCATCCCCATCAACAAGACGGGACACCAGAGCCGCAATTTCCCGGCGATGGTCGAGGCGGGCTTCAAGAGCGATCACCACATGCTCATGTTCCCGGCGGGGCTCTGCTCACGCAAGATTAACGGCGAGATCCACGACCTCGACTGGAAAAAAACTTTCATCACGAAGAGCGTTGAGACACAGCGCGACGTGGTGCCCATCCATTTCAGCGGAGAGAACTCAGACCGATTCTACCGCATCGCCAACATCTGCAAGCGACTGGGCATCAAATTCAACATCGCCATGCTCTTCCTTGTTGACGAAATGTACAAGAACGTGCACAAGACTTTCCGTGTCACCATCGGCAAGCCTATCCCATGGCAGACATTCGACAAGTCGAAAAGTGCCACACAGTGGGCTCTCCACGTCGAAGATATCGTCTATCAACTTGGTAAAGAAAAATAGTAAGAACGAATAAAAAAAATAAGAAGATGCAACCGATTATTCCTCCCGTCGACAAGCAAATCCTCAAGCGTGAACTCACAGCAGAACGCCAACTCCGCATCACCAACAAGAGCGCAAACGAAATCTATATCGTCGATTATCACAACGCACCGAACGTGGTGCGCGAGATAGGACGCCAGCGCGAAGAGGCTTTCAGGGCTGCCGGAGGAGGAACGGGCAAGGAACTCGACCTCGACAAGTTCGACACGATGGAAAACTGCTACAAACAACTCATCGTCTGGAACCCAGAGGCAGAGGAGATTATCGGCGGCTATCGCTACAAACTCGGAACGGATGTGGATTTCGACGAACAGGGACAACCCATCCTCGCCACCAGCCACATGTTCCATTTCTCCGAAAAGTTTATCCGCGAATACCTGCCCTACACCATCGAGCTGGCACGCTCATACGTGACACTCCCCTATCAAAGCACGCGCATGGGCTCAAAAAGCCTTTTCGCTCTCGACAACCTATGGGACGGACTGGGCGCACTGACAGTCATCATGCCCAACGTGAAATATTTCTTCGGAAAGGTAACCATGTATCCCTCTTACGTAAGAAAAGGACGCGACATGATTCTCTACTTCCTCAACAAGCATTTCAGCGACCCAGAAAACCTCATTATCCCGATGAAACCGCTGAAAATTGAAACAAATCCGGAGGAATTGGAGCAACTTTTCAACAAATCTTCGTTCAAAGACGACTACGTCACGCTCAATGCCGAAATCCGCAAATTGGGATTCAACATACCACCATTGGTCAACGCCTACATGGGACTCAGCCCGACAATGAGAATGTTCGGAACCGCCATCAACGACGGATTCGGCGACGTGGAAGAGACGGGCATCCTCATTGCCGTCAACGAAATTCTCGAACAGAAACGCATCCGACACATCGACACCTTCATTGCCGAACACCCCGAAGCACTGAAAATCACATCGGGAGCGAATAAGATTATTTCGAAGCAGTAATCAGTGAGTAACCTTTATGATTTCTGATCCAGGATAAAGATCTTTTCCACCTTTAATATCCCATTTAACAAGCATCTCATTAGCAGTCATCGTATTTGTATATATCGCTTTGACAACACTATTCTTGTCAAGGGTGGCAATAACAAAAGCCTCCGCATTCCATTTCTTATACGGTACAACAAGAATTAGAAAAACATCACCAGGCTGAGGTGTTCCGTATTTTCGAGAAAGCTTTTCTACATAAAACATAGCATACGAATATTTGTTGTTTCGATGCAATGTACCAGCATTCTCATCCCCATATTCTGAAACAGGATAGAACTTTTTGTAATACTCACCTTGCCACTCTTCAAAAACAAAAAACGGAAGATACCTATCGCCTGATTCAAAATCAAACATCACATCTAACACTTCGGGCAAATTCTTGTTTTTTCCTAAATAAAAGACATACGCATTTCCTTCAGGAGCAACATTATTTTCAGTCGTAAGCCGCACTTCTATGGTGTTAAAATCTTCGTCATAGTCTTTTTCACATGATATTGTGAAAAGCAATAACAAAGCAAAAAACAAACATTTGAGTTTTTGTATCACCATGATTTCATCTTTTTAATGTCACACTTACTTATTTCGTAAAAATCACCGACTTTATAACAAAAAAACGGCTTGAGTATTAATATTTTAACTCACAATATCCACCCAACTAAACTACGCACTTCCCCAGGACGGGACAAATGCTTAATGATTCGAATACAACACCTGTATGACTGTCTGTCCTACTGCCTTGAGCGTATTTCTGTCAATATTCTCCATATTGTCGGCAAGTGTATGCCATGCCGGTCCGAACGAACTTTCCTTGCAGTTCGGGTAATAGGGAACGATATCTACGGTCGGTATGCCAGCCACCTCGTTCACAGGCACATGGTCGTCGGTCACATAACCGCCGGGCGTGGCAGGGAAATAGCCACTATAGCCCGCTGATGCAGCCGCACTCCACACCTGATTGACAATCGACTGAGCGTATTCCAACGAGAAACCTTCCTGATAGAACTGCGCACCTACGCCACCGACCATATCGAGCAAGATGCCGAAGACGATGGCATAGTCATTTTTATATGGACGATTGGCAGCCCAATAGCGCGCACCCAAAGCCCACGACTCGTCGCTCTGCTGCTCCGCCCATTGCGGCGTGCCCCAGTCTTCAGCGTCGAAACACACGAAATCCACCGCCACGCCGGGCAGCGGGTTTTGCTGGATGAGGCGGGCAATCTCGAGCATCACCGCCACGCCCGATGCCCCGTCATTAGCTCCTACTACCGGTTTCCGGCGGTTACTCTCGTCCGGGTCGTTGTCCGCCCATGGACGGGTGTCGTAATGTGCACAAAGCAGGATATGTGGTTTGCTGTTGTCCGCTGAAGTACGTGCGATAATATTCGTGGCTTTCAGCATCGTTCCGTCATAGCCTTTCAGGTCTGCCTGCTGCTCCTCGACGAGACAGCCGTAAGCGCGAAACTTCTCGGCAATCCATTCCTTGCACTGCTCATGCGCCGGTGTATTCATCGACCGAGCACCGAAATCGCATTGCTGCTGACAAAAAGCATAGGCAGAATCGGCATCAAAAGCAGGCCCTACGGGGTCCGTCACCTCGACCGCTGAACCTGTTTTGACGTTCTTGGCATTCTTACAGGCAGCACACGAACAAACTGCCGCTACCATTATTATCAGCCCGAAGGCTGTCACAGATTTTCTTCTCATTGTTGATTGGTGTTTTGTCTGAGCGACTGCACACGTGTCATCACACGCAGCCAGTTGCCGCCCCATATCTTTTGAATATCTCGTTCATTGAATTTCCTGCGCAGGAGCTGACGGGTGAAATTGATCATTTCCGAACTGTCTGCCAGTCCGCACACGCCGCCATCGCCATCGAAGTCGGTACCCAATCCTACGCAATCGATGCCCATCACCTCAATGGCATGCTCAAGATGTTTCATCGCATCGACGATGGTTGCCGTCCCCTCGCTGCGGAGGAAACCTGGATAGAGCGTCACCTGCATCACTCCACCTTTCGAAGCCAGAAGCCGCATCTGGTCGTCGGTCAGGTTGCGGGGATGGTCACAGAGTGCCCTGCAACTGCTGTGCGAACAGACGATTGGCGTGGCACTGATTTCGAGTGCATCGTAGAACGATTTCTCGTGGGCATGACTCAGATCGACCATGATGCCTAAGCGGTTCATCTCGCGAATGACCTCCGCTCCGAACTGGCTCACGCCGCCGTGCGTCTGCATGCCGCGTGCCGAGTCGCACAAGTCGTTGTCGCCATTATGACAGAGCGTGATATAAACGATTCCTCTTCGGGCGAAGTGCTCCACATTTTCAATATGGTGTTCCAATGCCAGTCCGTTCTCGATACCGAGCATAATTGACTTTCGTCCCTGCTTCTTGTTGTCGTAAAGTTCCGACGGCGTGCGCACGATTGACACATAACGCCCATAGCCGTTGATCATCGCCTTCACCTTGTCGAAGATAAGGTTGGCATATTCGAACGGTCCCTGCACCTGAAACGGAACTTTCTCG
>Ga0256407_10013715_pt1 | contig 10795 bp, 11 predicted proteins | sample RumenRJG_04DNA_FD_193489 | JGI IMG/M metagenome (GOLD analysis project Ga0256407, IMG submission 193489) | Bovine rumen microbial communities from Lethbridge, Alberta, Canada - RJG_04 | ecosystem: Host-associated > Mammals > Digestive system > Stomach > Rumen | place: Canada: Alberta... | reverse complement strand
TCCCTACACCGCCTCGACCGGCCAGGCAGCTAACAGTACCCAACTGGCCAAGAACACCCGTGCCGCCAAGCCCGACCTGCTGAGCAACGCCAGTGTGTATGCCTACATGCAGTGGAAGGTGCGTTGTAACGACACTCCCGGTGTGGGTGACTTGAACTTCTTCCGCTCGAGCGAGATGTACCTCATCGAGGCCGAGGCCCAGCACATGCTTGGCAATGATGCCGCAGCCCAGGCAGCCCTGATTGCCCTGAACAAGACCAGCGGCCGCGACCCTGAGTACGCATGCGACAAGACAGGCGATGACTTGATGAACGAGATCAAGCTCTACCGCCGCATCGAGCTGTGGGGCGAAGGCTTCGACTGGTTTGACCTCAAACGCTGGAAGGACACGCTGGTTCGCCACAATGCCGGCGAGGGCGGCAACTTCCTGGCCACACTGGCTGTGACCATCGAGCCGCAGGAGAAGAACGAGTGGCGCTTCATGATTCCGACTCGTGAGACCGACTACAACAAGGCCGTGAGCGATGGTGTGATTACGCCAGCCAACTGGAACTTGAACAACCAGTAACAACCCGCAACACACATTTCTTAATCATAAGCACAACCTTGAGTGAGAGTGCCGGTGCCCGCAGGGGCATCGGCACTCTTTGCATCAGACGGATGATCAAGACAATCCAGACGCTCTAGAGTATCTAGACATTCTAGAGCATCTAGTAAAAAAACAAGCCCCATCGCTTGATGGGGCTTGTGGTACAGAATGCTGTGGGCCTTACTTGATGAGGCTTGCACCCTTGTTCAGTGCCTGCTCGTTGAGCGGGATGAGGTGGTGGTGACGCTCGGGCAGTGTCTTCTTGAGTGCCTTGAGCACACTCTCGATGGTGACCATGGGACGCACATGCAACAGAGCACCCAGCACAATCATGTTGAATGTCTTGCTGTTGTTCATCTCGATGGTTGCCTCGGTGGCATCGATGGGATAAACCGTGATGTCGGTGCGAGTGGGCTTCTTGTGGATGCCGTAGGTGTCATACATCAGGATGCCACCCGGCTTGACCTTGCTCTCAAACTTGTCAAGGCTCTGCTGGTTGAGCACGACCACGACGTCGTAGGTGTTCAGCACGGGCGAGCTGATGCGCTCATCGCTCACGATGACGGTGACGTTGGCTGTGCCACCGCGCTGTTCGGGTCCGTAAGACGGCAGCCAGCAAACCTCCTTGTCTTCCATCAGTCCAGAGTATGCCAGGATCTTACCCATCGACAACACACCCTGTCCGCCAAATCCGGCGATAACTATTTCGTTAATCATAGTGTTTTCTAATGTTTTTATCGTTGAATACCATCTTCTAAGTTCTTCAAGTCACCCAGAGGATACTTGGCGAACATGTTCTCTTCCATCCACTTGTTGGCTTTCTCGGGAGTGAGCTTCCAGCCCGTGTTGCAGGCACTGACAATCTCGACGACCGATGTACCCTTGCAGTTGATGCTGTTCTCAAATGCCTTGCGCAGTGCGGCCTTGGCCTTGCGCACGTTGGCAGGGGTGTGGACACTCTGGCGTGTGACATAGCACGTGCCGTCGAGTTGTGCCAGCAGCGGAGTGATGGCCAGAGGATAGCCATTGAGGTCGGGACGACGTCCGTAGGGGCAAGTGGCGGTCTTCTGTCCCAGCAGCGTTGTGGGAGCCATCTGTCCGCCGGTCATGCCATAGATGGCGTTGTTGATAAAGATGATTGCGATGTTCTCGCCGCGGTTGCAGGCGTGAATCGACTCGCAAGTTCCGATAGCCGAGAAGTCACCGTCGCCCTGGTAAGTGAACACCAGGTTCTCAGGCCAGAGGCGCTTGACGGCGGTGGCCAGTGCGGTGGCGCGTCCGTGTGGAGCCTCCTCCCAGTCGATGTCGATATAGTTGTAGGCAAACACGGCGCATCCCACAGGCGAGATGCCCACTGCCTTCTCGGTCACACCCATCTCCTCGATGACCTGGGCCACGAGTTTGTGTACAACGCCATGGCTGCAACCAGGGCAATAGTGCATGTGAACTTGGTTCAGCAGCGCGGGTGCAGAATAAACTTTATTCTCAGGTTTAATGATATCGTTCATTTCCATTGCGTTATTACTTATTAATGAGTTTCTCTTTCAATACGTTCAACAGCTCATCGGGTGTGGGCACATTGCCACCGAAGCGGCCATAGTGCTCAACCGGCATCTTGCACTCAACGGCAAGCTTCACATCCTCGATCATCTGACCGGCATTGAGCTCAACGCACAGGATGCCCTTGACGTTCTTGGCTGCCTCACGGAGTTGCTTCTCGGGGAACGGCCACAGGGTGATGGGACGGAACAGACCCACCTTGATGCCCTCTTTGCGAGCCAGCTCCATAGTCTTCATGGCGATGCGAGCCGTCGTGCCGAAGGCGGTAATCAGGTAGTCGCAGTCCTCCACATTGACGAGTTCGCAACGAGTCTCGTTCTTCTCAATCTCGCGATAGGTGGCTTGGAAGCGCCAGTTGTTCTCCTCCATCTTGTCGTCGTCAAGCTCAAGGCTGGTGACCACATTGCTCGGACGCATGCCCTTGCGGCCGTTGACGGCCCACGGGCACTGCTTGCGAATCTCCTCGTTGGTGCGACGCGGACGCTGCTCGGGCAGGACAACCTTCTCCATAAGCTGACCGATGGTGCCATCGGCAAGAATCATCGACACGCAACGATACTTGAAGGCCAGGTCAAAGCCCAGAGCCACCATGTCGGCCATCTCCTGCACGCTGCTGGGTGCGAGCACGATCATGCGGTAGTCGCCATGTCCGCCACCCTTGCATGCCTGGAAGTAGTCGGCCTGCGATGCGTGGATGGTTCCCAGACCCGGTCCACCACGCTGCACGTTGATCAGCAGTGCTGGCACCTCGCTGGCGGCGAGATAAGACACCCCCTCCTGCATCAGGCTGAAGCCCGGGCTAGAGGTTGAAGTGAAGACGGCCTTGCCAGTCATGGCACCGCCATACACCATATTGATAGCCGCCACTTCGCTCTCGGCTTGCAGAACAACCATACCGGTGGTATCCCAGGGCATCTCTTCCTCGAGCTTCTCGAGCACCTCGCTCTGCGGGGTAATGGGATAGCCAAAATAGGCATCAGCACCATAGCGGATGGCCGCCATGGCCAGGGCCTCATTACCTTTCATCAAGGTTACTTCATCTTTCATTATTACGATAGTTTAATGTTAATTTAGTTACTAGTTAAGGATTATTTCTCGACCACCTTGTATACCTCGATGCACGCGTCGGGGCACACGAGCGCACAGCTGGCGCATCCGATGCACTTGTCGGGATTAGCCATGTAGGCAAAATGGTATCCGCGATCGTTCACTTCCTTGGGTTGCAACCCGAGCACATCGCACGGACAAGCGACCACGCAAAGGTTACATCCCTTGCAACGCTCGGTGTTGACAGTTACAGCACCTCTAATTTTAGCCATTTGTTATTAGTTTTTATGTTATGGTTTACGTAGTGGTGCTCGCCGGGTCGGACGGCCTGACGGACACCGTTAATTTCTCATTCGGCAAAATTACAAAATTCTTCTCAATCTACAAGAATATTTTATGTTTTTTTGCAGCTAAACAAAAATGCCGCGAAAAATCGCGGCATTTTCTTTGAGCCAGAGGCTCAGGATTTTCTAGAGGCACTAGATTTTCTAGAGGCTCCAGATGGTTCCGGGGGCTACTTGCCCAGCATGATGTTGATGACTGCGTTGACATCGGCAATGTCCACCTCGTCATCACCCTCGGTGACACAAGCTCGGCCATCATAGGCCTCGGCATTGTCACGACCCAGCATGATGTTGACGATGACGTTGACATCGGCAATGTCCACCACCCCGTCACCATTGACATCGCCATGCAGTGCCGGTGCGTCCTGCACCATGCGGATACTGACGTTCTTGAGCAGGAGCCAGCCATAGTTGGCCACGCTGGTGCAGTGGAATCCAAAGTAGTAGACACCGGTCTTGGTCGGCACAATGGTGTCGTTGCGGTAGGTGTGCGTGATGGGCTCATTCATGATAATGTGGTCGATGAGCGTCTCATAGCCGTCAGGGTTCAAGCCCTGTCCATAGGCTACGTCCATATAGTCCACATCGTTGCTGATGGCGGTGTTGGCGTCGAAGGTGATGCTGTAGGTGGCTCCACGCTTGAGGTTGACGGGCGGCATGAGCAGCCAGTCGTCGGCATCATTCTCGGTCGAGCGATAATAAGTGGCCCGTCCCCCGCCCGAATACTGACGTTCCCAGTGCCAGGTCACGCCGTCGTGGTTGTTGTCGAGCACGGTGAGCAGGTCGAAGCTGGCCTCGGTGTTGAAGTAGTTGGAGTATGGCACGTCAAGCGCGGGGCCAACAACGGCTTTGTTTGACTCAGTTGCCTCGCCCACGATGCCGTCGTTGATGGCTTCCACCTTATAAATATATGCCGCCAGTTGGTCGGGATAGAAGTCATCGGTGAGCGTGGTGTCCGTTATGGCCTCGGCCACCAGAGTGTTGTCCGGCATGCGATAGACATTATAGGTTAGCGCCTCGGGGTTGAGTTGCTGTCCATGCGTGCCTGTTGCCGGTGCGTGCCATGTGACGATGGCCTGGTGCGTGTCGTAGCTGTAGTCAAACACCACGTCGGTGGGTGCGTTGGGAGTCTCGGGGCCGACATAGAGCGAGAGCTTGGCCTCGGGGCTGGTACCGGCCTCATTGGCCACGGTGACGACAAACTCGACATCTCCCGCAGGCACGGTGACCGTGGCCTGGGCTTGTGCGCCTGCCTCGACGGTGCCAGTGGCCACCTCAGCACCATTGGCGGTGATGGTGTAGTCGAGCGTGCCCGTCAGGGGATTGCCCTCGTAGGTGGTAGTGGGCGCGGTGAACGACACGGTGCCTGTGGTCGATGCACCATCAAAGGTCGCTGTAAGGTCGGTCACTGCGGCAGGTGCCTCATCGGCAGCCTTAGGTTCGATGACGCACAGGTTGACCAGCCACGAGTTGTCAGGGGTTTGCATCAGCTGTGTTGCGGCAACCGCGCCAATGTTGGGGTTGACCTCGTAGAGGTAGCACTTCTGGTCGGTGAGCACGACACTCCAGTAGAAGCGTCCGGTGTGTGCATCGTAGGTCATCGAGCTGGGGTTGGTCGAGATGTTGTCGATACCCAGGTCGCCCAAGGGCATGACCTCGACCTCGGTGCCACTGCCCACGTTGGCCGTACTGATGGCATAGAGCCATCCGTCCTCGCCGACACCGTAGAGCACGCCCTGGTCGTTGCAGGCGATGGCTGCCATGGGGATGGACGCATTGCCCAGGATGGTGCGCGAGGGGGTGTTGGTCGAGAAGTCGATGGTGGCGAGCTTGCGATTGACCACCTGCCAACTCATGTTGAAGTTATAGAAGATGCCATAGTTCTTGCCCGTGACTGGGTCGTGAGCCATGCCGCAGCTGCTGATGTAGTTGCGGTCCATGTCGCCCAGGGTGACGGCGAGCGTGCGTTCCCAGGTCTCCATGTCATACTCAACATGGTAGAGGATATAGGTGTTGGTCTGATCGAAGTCGTCCCACACGGTCTTGAAGTGGATGCCCTTCATCTTTCCGTCCTCATAGACGGCACCGCCCAGCGGAGCCTGATAGACATCACGCTCATCGGTGAGCTTGGTCAGCGTCTGTCCGGCCAGGTCATACTCATAGATGCCCTCCAGGTTGTTGTTCATCGTCCAGGAGTCGGCCTTGACCACGCCGCAATAGAACTTGGGTGAATACTCTCCAGCTCGTGCCATGGCCACGGCGAGAAGTGCCGTCAGTGCAGCGAGCAATGTACTTTTTAGTCTCATGCTTTTTTGTTAATTGATATTTAGTTAATTAGTTGGTTTATATGAAATTTCTGGCAAGAAAGGTAATAATCAGAGCTAAGGCGAAACCAGATAAAGCGACCTGCAGCCACACATACAAGCCAAGTGGGCAGAAGCAACCATCATCAGTTGTTTCTCAGAGACACAACCTCGTTAAGTTGCTTCGTGCAGCACTATGCAATCAAGACGCATCGAGCCCTTGAAGGGGTCACTCCTGGATGGAGCGAATCTGACGCTGAAGCTCGAAGGGCTTGCAGATGTAGCGCATGGTGATTGAGCCAGCCCCTGTGCCACTGACAAAGACGGTGCCGTAGCCGAAGATGCGTCCCACGAGCGACTCGGTGACGTTGATGGTCTCAATCTTGCCCACGACCATCTCGTGTGTGTGACGGCGCAGCAGCCCATGGCCGTGGAAGAATCGCCGGTCGCTCAAGAAGATGGTGGTGGTAAGGTTGCGGATGAGTTTGGCCAGATTGAAGTAGGCAAACCAGTGTAGCTTGGGGCGGTACACTACATTCTCGCCCTCGGCCAGGATGTTGTTAATGTTCATCTTATTCTAAATTGAGAATGGTGGATGAAGAATTGAGAATGAAAGCAAATGGTTTTCAGCACTCAACTCAGCATTGTTAATTGTTTTCAATCGAAGACATAGTTGAGGAAGTCGTGCAGAGGCTTGAGTGGGCGCAGGTCGTCGGCCACCCGCTCCACCCAGTCATCGCAGTCGAAGTAGTCCTCGGCTGGATTCATCACCAGGATGTATTCCTTCATCTTGATGTACTGTGCCAGCGGGTGGTCATTGGGATAGTCGTGCGGCATGGTCTTGAGCGTGTCGCTCTGCCAGTGATAGCGCGATGTGATGTCGGGGTTGTTGACAATTTTGAGAAACTCGTCGGGCTCGGCGTCAATGAGTCCACGCAAGCGGGCCAGTATGTCGCGCTGGGGCCACCAGATGCCCCCGCACAGCATGATGTTGTCGGGCTGGAAGTGTGCATAGTAGCACGATGTGACGGTGTGCCGTCCTCCCTTGCCCAGCACGCCCGAGAAATAGTTCTTGTAGGGGCTCTTGTCGTGACTGAAGCGAACGTCTCGGTAGATGCGGAAGACACAGTCCTTGACGGCCAGCCCTCGCACATTGTCGTCATAGTCGGCTACCCTGCCGATGAGTCGCTCCATGTCCTGCTCCCATGGCTTGCGCAGGGCGTCATATTCGTCTTTGTGCTCCTTGAACCATGGACGGTCGTTGTTGACTTGCAGCTGGCGCAGGAAAGCCAATATTTCTTTGATATTGCTAGCTGATTTCATTGTCTGTCGTAATTGCGGGGCAAAGGTAGGCAAAAATCTTGAATTGTCCAAATCACGACTGTTAAGGTTAAAACATATTAATTGCTGGACAAAACCGAGAAAACTTTTTGCGTTTCGAAAGTTTTCTGCTACTTTTGCAGCCCGAAAAATGAATGCAACAAACAAATGAGCACTCAAGAACATATCCTGAGCGAGGCCGGCAAGCTGCTGTCTCGCATCGGCCCCCAGTCGATGACCATGGACTTGGTGGCGCGCACGTGCGGCATCAGCAAGCGCACGCTCTATGAGACTTTTCCCGACAAGCGGACGCTAATCAAAGAGTGCATTGATGACCACCACCAGCGCCAGAACGCCGAGGTGCGGGCCATCTTTGAGTCCTCGCCCAACTGCTATGACGCCCTGTTTCAGGTGTATCGTCGCGTGCGCGAGTATTTGCGCGAGTCATCAATGAACTACATCGACGAGATTCGCCGCCTCTATCCCGAGATTTTCGCCCATCAGCAAGAGCAGGAGAAGCAATTTGTGCTGGGTCTGAGCCGCGTGCTGAAGAAAGCCCAGGACGAGGGTCATGTGGTCAAGGGCATCAACACCGACATCGCCGCATTCCTGTTCCTGTCGTCCATCCGCAACGTTCACAGCAGCGACCGTCTGCAGGACTTCGGCTTCGACCGCGTCGATGTGTTTGACGGTGCGTTTGTCAACTTCCTGCGCGGCATAGCCACTCCCGAGGGCATCGAGTACATCGAGAGTCTGCTGCACGACCGCCAGAAACAATAACTCCGAACATTAACAACAACCCGAATATGAAACTCAAGACAATCATTCTGTCCATGATGCTGTCTGGCACCGGCCTGCTGGCCGGAGCGCAGAACGTGCTGCCCCTGTCGCTGGACCAGTGCATCCGCATCGCCCTGAACGAGAACCCCACGGTCAAGGTCGACTCGATGGAAATCGAGCGTGTCGACTATGCCAAGAAAGAAGTGTTGGGCAGACTGCTGCCCGAAGTGAACTTTAGCGCGCAGTACACCCGCAACTTGGCTCTTCAGACCATCTATATCGACGCCGGTGCATTCGGCGGCGGTGGCAGTACGACTCCGACCGATGACACAGGCGATGACATCACCGGCAGTGCCGCCGGCCAAGCTTCGAAAAAAGCCAGCGGGGGTCAGGGCATGAAGATGGGCCGTGACAACAGCCATCAGGCCGGCTTCTCGGCCACCGTGCCCCTGATTGTGCCCAGCCTGTGGAAGACCATCAAGTTGAACAACAACCAGATATTGCAGACACTGGAGGCCGCGCGAGCCAACAAAATCGCTCTGGTCAACCAGGTGAAGAACGCCTACTACACCCTGCTGCTGGCCCAGCACACCAAGGGCGTGATTGAGGCCAGCCATGCCACAGCTCAGCAACACGCCACCATCTACCAGAAGCAGTATGAGCTGGGCACCGCCAGCGAGTATGACGTGCTTCGCGCCAACGTGGCCGTGACCAACCTTGAGCCATCGATTCTTGAGGCCGAGAACTCAATCAAGCAGCTCAAGCTGCAACTGCAGCTGCTCATGGGCATGGACGTGCGCCAAGACTTCACCCCGACCGAGACGCTGGACCAGTACAAGAGCCAGATGTATGGCCGGTATCTGTCGACCGACACCTCGCTGGTGAAGAACACCAACCTCAAGTCCCTGGATTTGCAGACCGACTACTTGAACAAGGTGGTGGAGGTGCAGAAAGCAGCCTGGTACCCCACCCTGACCGGCAGCGCCAACTACATGTGGAGCGCCATGTCGAACGGCTCGCCGTTCAAGGACTTGAAGTTCAACCCGATGTCGAGCGTTGGGCTTACGCTGACATTTCCCATCTTCACCGGGCTGCAGCGCGTGAACAAGATCAAGCAGGCCGAGATTCAGGCGCGCGAGATGAAGTGGCAGCGCGAGAATCTGGAACGCTCGCTGCACATGCAGGTGCAGAGCCAGATGGACAACATCAACAAGAGCATCAAGCAGATTGAGAGCAACGAGGGCGGTGTGCGCCAGGCCGAGAAAGCCAACGACATCATGCAGAAGAGTTTCCAGATAGGTGCCGCGTCGTTCATCCAGCTGCGCGACACCGACGATGCCCTGATGACCGCGCGCCTGAGCTACTACCAGTCCATCTACGACTACCTCGTGGCCGAGAGTGACCTCGAGAACGTGCTGGGCAACACCCCCTATGTCAACTAATTCATAATTCACAATTCATAATTTATAATCTATAATCTATAATTCGTGGTTTATGGTTTATGATTAGGAATCCATGATAAAGAATGTGATGGACAACAAAATAGAATAAAAATAAAACCCAGATAATGAAGACTAAAGGACTATTGATTGTGGCCATGTGCCTGATGGTGCTGAGCGCTTGCACCAAGAAGGATGACAAGGCCGGGCAGAAAGAAGAGCTGCCCATGGTGAAGGTAGAGACAGTGTATGACGAGGATGTGGCGCAGGTGAGCGAATACACCGCCACGGTCGAGGCATTCAAGACCAACAACATCTCGTCGAACAACGGTGCGCGCATCAAGCGCCTGCTCGTGGACGTGGGCAGCCATGTACGTGCCGGACAAGCCGTGGTGGTGCTCGACGATGTGAACATTGCCACGCAACAGGCCGCCATCGACCAGCAGCGCATCCAGCTGGCCAACCAGAAACGCGACCTGGAGCGCATGAAGGAACTAGTGAAGATAGGCGGCGGCACGCAACAGAGCGTTGACCAGATGCAGGCAGCCTACGACGCCCAGGCCCGCGCCATCGAGTCGATTCAGCGCCAACTGCGCACGACGCAGGAGAACACCGTACTGACTTCGCCGATGAGCGGTGTGGTGACGCAGAAGAACTTTGACGCCGGCGACCTGCCCAGTGGTCCCATCCTGGTCATCGAGCAGCAGCAGCCGCTCAAGGTAGTGGTCAACGTCAACGAGAGCGACTTCCCCAAGGTGAAAGTGGGCATGGGCGTGGACGTGCGTCTTGACACCTACGGCGACGAGGTGTTCCCCGGCCGCGTGCACATCATCCACCCGACGATTGACCCAAACACCCGCACGTTCCAGGTCGAGGTGACGATTGCCAACGGCAGCAACCGTGTGCGCACCGGCATGTTTGCCCGGGTGAACTTCAACTTCGGCACCAGGCACAATGTGGTCGTTACCGACCGCGCCATCCAGAAGCAGACCGGCTCGGGCGTGCGTTATGTCTACGTCTACCACAACGGCACTGTCGAATTCCGCGAGGTGACGCTGGGACGCCGCATGGAGAACCGTTATGAGATTGTGAGCGGGCTCACGCCCGGCACCCAGGTGGTGACCGAGGGCCAGAGCCGCCTGACCAATGGTGCCAAGGTCGAAATCACGAAGTAGTTCTTAGTTGTTAGTTGTTAGTTTTTAGTTGTTAGTTTCGAGCAATCGAACATTCGAACATTCGAACATTCGAGCAATCGAACTATCGAACTATCGAGCTAAAGTCTAAAAACTAAAAACTAACGTCAAAAGTCTAAATTGAGAAAGTATGAGTCTATATAGTAGTTCAGTGAAGCGACCGGTGACGACCATCCTGATTTTTGTGGCCGTGTCAATCATCGGTCTGTTCTCACTGCAG
>Ga0256407_10013714_pt1 | contig 10795 bp, 6 predicted proteins | sample RumenRJG_04DNA_FD_193489 | JGI IMG/M metagenome (GOLD analysis project Ga0256407, IMG submission 193489) | Bovine rumen microbial communities from Lethbridge, Alberta, Canada - RJG_04 | ecosystem: Host-associated > Mammals > Digestive system > Stomach > Rumen | place: Canada: Alberta | collected... | reverse complement strand
CCCAATCTCCATATTTCCTTAATTCATTTATTTTAATATTTTTATAATATAAATATTTATTTATATAATAATTATTTTTTTAACATTTTAATGTTATTGTTAAATAAATATTAATTATTTTTATTTAATTATATTATTTATTCATAAATATCTAATTTGGTAAATAAGATGAATATAAATTTTAAAATTTAAACTTTTAAAATTTTAAAAAATATTTTAATTTTTAAATCTCAAATAAAAATTATTTTAATTTTTTGAATAAATTTATTTTTATTACACTATCATTTTTTTAATTTTTTTTTGTCTTATTAATCTTTGATGGTTTATATTTCTTATAAATTTTATCTTGAATTTCAATATTTATTCTATTAATTACATAATCTTTAAATTTTTTTTTATCGTAAAGAGGATAAATATCTTCATACCAGCAAAAATTTTTTTTTTTCCTTTTAACCATCAATTGAATACATCTTCTTTTTTTAGTAGGTTTTAATGGTCCAAGAATAACATCAGCAGTACCATATTTAAAAGTATATTCATTTCTAATTTTACGGAAATAATATGAATCACCTCTTGCATATCCTCCTATTGTTATATTATATGTTATATCAATATTTGATTGTGAATTTAATTTTGAAGCATTTAAATCTTTTACCCATTCTTTTACTTTTTGTGGGATATCAAGTTTAGAAATTTTTTCAATATAATCTTCTTCAGTTGTTTTAACTTGTAATGCTTTTTCTACTGCTATCTTTATTATTGCACTTGAATATTTATATCTAAAAAAATATGGGTCTTTCTTTTTAATTGAAATTACATTTGTTAATAATAGAATAGCTAAGATATATAACTTCATTTATTTAAAAAAATATAATTTATATTCAATATTAATATTATTTATTTTTCACAATAAATTTTTAATTAACAGGTCTTTTATTAAATTACTATATAATCTTTTAATAATTTATTTATCATAAATTAAAAATAATTTTAAAATTTTTAAATTTAATTTTTTTTATCAAAATAAATCCTTTTTTTTATATAATTTTATTAAAATATTATTAATTCAAAAAATCTATAATTTTATAAAAAGATTCTAAATATTATGGTTTTAATTATTAAATTAATTGTGAAATAATATTAATAATGTTGATTATTTAATTTGTAAATATGTTTTTATTTATCAGTCTTTATTAGTATTTTTATGTAAATTTCATATTAAACTAAGCTTCATATGTATTTTATTATTTCATTAGAAAATATAAATTTTATTTTTAAAATTCCTTATAGTACCATATAAAATTTTTTCTATTCTTCAAATGAATGACTAGATAATATCATATAATTTTCAATTTTATTTATAGTTAATTCATCTTTTTTTCATATAAATTTGAATGTTAATAAAATTACATCTAAATAAATTTAAATTACTTGGGGATTGGGCCCAATCCCCATCTCAAAAAAATTTTATTTTTTGAAAATTTATTTTAATAAATTATTTCTATTTTTGATTAAAAAATTTTTATTTATTTTTATCTATCATTATATATTTTTTTAAAAAATTTAATTACATAAAAACTGCATCTATTGAGGCTTATTCATTTAATTTTACAAATACATATTCAAATTATTCTATTAAATTCATTATTCTTTTTGATATTATATTCATCAATTTATAAAATCTATTAAAACAATTATAAAAATTAATTTTCTTTTTTTCATTTATTCATTTTATATTTATTTATATATATTTTTAATTTTAAATTGACATAATTCTTTTAATTACTTTGATGATTAATATTATAATACTCTGATAATTAAATAATTTTTAATAAATTTTCTTATGAACAAAATCTTATGTTTTTAAGTTTTTTTTAATGATATTTTTTTTTATTTAATAATATTATTTTTCTTAAACCGTAAAATATTTCATTTATTAAATGCCACTTTATTGATTTAGTTGAACAATTTAAATATAATATACAAATTAAATTTTTCTAGTTTGTAATATTTTAAATAGAAATTTTTTATTTAGTATTTTTTTAATGTTACTTTTTATTATCAAATGTTTTAGATTATCAATATTATTTTTCTTATTTTTCATTTAAAATGTGAATTTGCAACATTTAAGAACAAAAGAAATAAGATTTATATTTTTAAACTTATTTCTTTTTTTTATATTGAAATATAATTGATGTAAATTATATATAAATTGATTAATTTTTTTATAACATCAATTGAAAAATATATTTAATTAATAATAATTTTTTTTTTTTAATTAAAATAAAAATGATTGAAAACGAATCAATTGTTCATTATGAAACAACAATTGAAAGATATAATCAATTAAAAATTGAAAGAAAAATATCTGAAGAATTTAGAGAATTGGTAGTAAATCAAATTGATGAATTAAAAAATCAATTTCAACAATTAAATCAAAAAATAATTTCAAAAGAAAATGATAAACAAAACAATGAAAATGAAAATGAAAATGAAAATCAAAAAAAAATTATAACTTCAAATAAAAATGAAATAAATAATATCGAAAATAAAAATAATCTCAATAATAAAATTGAAAAAGATAATTTAAAAAATATAATATCTTTTAAAGCTCACAATGACCAAATTAATTTAATTTCAATATTTCCATCAGGAAATTTAATTTCTATATCAAATGATTATTCAATTAATATATATACAGATACATTTGAATTAATTCAAAATATTCAAAATGCTCATGATGATTGGATAACATATATTGATATTAAAGATGATAATAATTTTGTAACATGTTCTTATGATCAAAATATTATAACTTGGATTAAAATAAATAATACATTTAAAGAAAATATTATAATTGAAGATGCACATGATCATTATATAAATAAAGTCAATTATTGTTATAATGGACATTTAATTTCATGTTCATGGGATAAAGATATTAAAATTTGGGAATTGAAAAATAATGAATATATTTGTATTAGATGTTTATATCATAATTATTATATTAAAACAATTTTAGTAATTGAAGAACAAAATATTTTATTTTCATCTGGAAGAGATGGGACAAAAATTTGGCTTTTGAATATGAAAAATAATTTGAGAAATGCTAAATTAATAAATTATTTAAATGATGCAAGTTGCTTTCATACAAATAATTTATGTAGAATTGGATATGATAAAGTTATAATTGGAAAATTTAGAAAATTATTTATTTATTCAATTTCTGAAGGAAAAATAGTTATAGAAATTAAATTACCTGAATTTTGTTATAGTGTAAAAGTTTTTGAAAATAAAGGAGTTTTCTTGGTTGGTTGTAAGAATGATATTTTAATTTATAAAATAAATAATTATGAATGTATAAATGTTATAAAAAATGCTCATTTAAAAATTATAAATGGTTTTGTTGAATTAAAAAATGGGAATATTGCATCATTTTCAGATGATGGTGAAATTAAAATTTGGTCTTTAGAAAGGTAATAATTAAGATTTTATTTTAAGTATGTAAATATAGTCAATTTTGTTTTGTTATTTAATGTAATTATAATATAATCATTTAACCTTTTATCATCTTGTTATTGATTATATTATTATATATAATTTATTCTGAGTTTAATTTTAATGATATAATAATATAATATTAAAACTAATAAATCTTAAAAATTTAAATATCGATTTATTTATAAATAAAATATTGAATAATCTAAATGGTTTTTTTATAATTAAAATATAATGATATAATAAATTTGACAAATTATAATTAATTTGTTTTTGAAAAAAAAAATTTTGTTTTATATAAATTTTAAAATTTATGTTTGTAATTTAATTTTTTATATAAAAATAAACAAATTTTTTAAAAAATATATGGAATAATTTATAAGATTTTAAATATATTTTTTTAAATATTATTATTTATAAGAGTCTATAAATTTTGTAATTTATATTTTTTTAGAATCAATAAATAAATTTAAAATAAAATAAAATTAGAATAAATAAGAACAATAATAGTGTCAATAAAATGAATATATATTTAATAATATAAAAAAATCTATAAAATAATTTCAATAATAATCTTGAAATTTATTTAAATACTTTTTTTTTAAATTTTGTAAATTTTGACTAAACCAAAAACAAAATAATGTTTTATTATTATATTTATAATATGAAATATCATTCAATAATGACTTAATTTTATTAAATACATTATGATTTGATTTTTCTATATCTGCATTGACTATTTTTTCCAAGCTATAATAATCTTTTTTCATTTTTTCAATTTTTTTAAGCACTTTATATATTTCAATATTATTATTTAATCTTTGTCTTTTTAAAAAAATTTGAACATTTATTTTTAAATATTTATTTTTTATATTATTTAAAATTTCTTTTGAATGAATTGTTATATTTAATCCATATTGAATTTTATTTTGATAAAAATGAATTTTTTTTTGTTCACTTAATAATATATTAAAATTTTTCTCCATAATAAAATCAAAATATTTTGATATTATTTTCAATATTAAATCGAATTTTTCTCTTTTATTTATTAAAAAATTTATTGAATCATTTGAAAAAACTGTTTTATTTTTTTCATTTTTAATTAATTGATTTAAATATGTTTTAATTATATTTTTTGAGTAATTATTATTATTACCTAAATCTTTTGGAATAATATCATTTATTGATTTAATATTTAAATTACTTATTTCTCTAAAAAATAATTCTTTTTCATTATTAAATGATTTAATGAAATTTTGTCTTGAATTATTCCATTTACCATTATCAGGATCATTCATTATATTATTATCATAAAAATTTAAATTTGAATTTTTTTTGAATTCAATAAAAGTTTCTTGTTGATTCATTTATTTTTTATTAAATTCAAATTATTTCATTAAAATAAAAATAATTAAATTAAAGATAAGTAAAAAATATAATGATTAAAAATTAATTTTAAATTATTTAATTCAAAAAAAAAACAAAAATTAATTATGGTTTATAATATTATTAATATAAAAATTATTTAATAAAACAATAAACATAAATTAAAAAATGATTAAAAAAAGATAAAAGAATTATATTTATAATAATTATTTTAATTACAATTAAAAATTACCAATTAAAAAAATGTATACTTCAGATTATCAAACAGATGATTTTAAAACATTTGACACAGAAGCAAGATTAAAAGATATAAATGAATCAATTCGATTAGGTTTTATAAGAAAAGTATATGGAATATTATCAATTCAATTATTAATCACAACATTATTTTGTTTAATTGCAATGATATCAAAAAATGTTCAATCATTTATGATAAATAATATATCTTTAGCATATTTAATGATATTTTTAACAATAATATTACCAATTGCAATTATATGTTTCCCAAATACAATGAATAAAGTTCCTATAAATTACACTATTTTATTATTATTTACTATTGCAGAATCTTATTTAGTTTCTTTTATTTGTTCTTTTACAAATCCAAAAATTGTTTTTATGGCTGCATTTATGACTTTTGCATTAGTTGTTACTTTAACAATTTATGCATTTACTACTTCAACTGATATGACTTTAAATGGTAGCATTTTATTTATTGGATGTTGTTGTTTGTTTTTATTTTCTTTTTTCCTTATTTTTACAAATAATAAATTATTACATATTATTTTTTGTATTGCTGGAATTATTCTTTTAGGTTTTTATTTAATTTATGATACACAATTAATTATTGGAAATAAAAGTTATTGTGTTGAAATGGATGATTATATTCTTGGATCATTTATGCTTTATACTGATATTGTTTCTATATTTTTATATATTTTACAATTATTACAATTACTTAATTCAAGTGATTAAAAAATTAGTAAAATTATTATATAGATTTTGATATTATTTATTAAATTGAAAAATTATTTATAAATATATATTATTTTTTTATTTTATATTTGATGTAAATGGAATTGAAGATGAAATTAATAATTCTTTATCTATTACTTTACATTTTGAACTTAATATTTTATATATTATTTGTTGGGTTTCTAATTCATCATTTAAATTTTCAATAAATTGATTTATTCTTTTTTCTTCTGAATTTGGTTCATTAAAAAGTTTTATTGAGGAAATATTTTTTTTTAAATAATTTAAATATTCCTCTATAGTAATTTTTTTCATTCTTCTTATAGTTTTTTTAAATTCATATAATTTACTATTTCTATATGAAGATGGCAAAACTATTTCTTCATTAGTCACATTATCAAATATTTTAAATCTTCTGAGATAAATTTTACTTTTTCTTTTTTTAATATTATCTTTTTTTATAAAAGAATTATTTTGTGAATTTGGAATAAATTTTCTATTAAATACTTTTGCTAATCTGAGTTTTTTTCTAATATAATTTTTTTCTTCACTTTTATATTTTCTATTTAAGTCTTTTAAAAGAATTTTATTTCTTTGAAACTTTAAATAAATTTGTTTAGTAAATATATCAAATGAATTATTAAAACTTTCGTCTTCCACATTTTTTTTTCTATCTTTTTCATCTTTTTTCTTCTTTTCATCTTCTAATTTTTTATTTTTCTCTTCTAATTTTTTCTTTTCATCTTCTTCTGTATTTTTTTTTCCAAATTCCAAAAGTTTTATATCAAAATCTATCTTCTCTAATAATAAATCTAAATTACTTTTTTTAGTTTCTTTCTCTTCTTCATTATTTAAATTATTATCATTTGTTTTTGAAATCTTTTTCTTTTTTTCTTTTGAAAAATTTGAATAACAACTTCCTTTTATATTTTTTAAATTTTTAAAGTATTTTCTATTGATTAAATTTATATTTCTTTTTTTGAATATATTTGTATTTAATTTTTTATATTCATTATTTTTTCTTCTTGATGATTTATTTAAAGATTCATTATAATAATTTCTGAATGTTGAATATATTTTTTCTTTTTCATTTGAATAATCAATACTACTTAGCATAGTTGATTTAGTTTTATCCTTACTTTTTTTTTGGTCTAAATTATTATTTCTATGATTAACTCTTTTATCAGATGAATTTATTTTATTTAAATTATTCCTTGTATTATAAAATGAAGTTGAATTAGATTTATATATAGGTTTAATAAAATTTGAATTTTTACTTTTTAAAATTTCATTTTCTTCATTATTTGTAAATTCAATATTTTGATATTTTTCTTTAAAAATTTTGTCATCATTATTATTAATTTCTGTTTTTTTATTCATTATTTTCATTTCATTAAATTTTACTAATTCTTCCTCTTTCAATTTTTGTTTTGTTTCAATTGAAATATCTTTTTTTAATAAATTGTATATTTCATCTATATCATTATTTCTTTTTGTAGTTTTATTATTTTTATTTAATACATTTTTATTATTAAATGAATATGCTTTTCTAAAATTTGACATACTTAAACTTTTTTCTTTATTCTTCAATAATTTATTATTATCTGAATCATATTTTTCAAAAAATTTATCAACTGAAAAAATATATTTTGGTCTAATTGAATTATCATATGGCCCAAAATTTAATTGAACTATTTGATTTCCAATTGAAATTAATTTTGTAAATTCATTATTTATTGTATTAATTACTTCTCTTTCATAAGATTCATATGTATTAAAATCAATAAAATTTACCCTATGAGTTATTGAGTTAATTACTTTTTCAAAAAATTTATATTTAATAATTGGTGACTTAAATAATTCAGAAATATTTTTTGTAATTATATCATTCTCTTCTGAATGATTTTTATAATAATTATTAATTTTATTTTGAACTTTATTTAATATAAATTCAGGTAATTTATCAAAATATTCTAATAATTTTCTTTGTTTTTCAAAATCTTCTTCTGTAGATTTATTTTCTTTTATAATATTTTTTTTTCTTTCTTTAATTAAATCAATAATATATTGAATAGATGATTTAATTTTTACATCATCAGGAATTGAATTTTCATCTAAAACAATATCAATTTTTGCAACAGATGATTTAATATCTTTAGATGATATTGATTTTATCATTTTTTTCTTTCTATATAAAGGAGGTAAATTATTAGTATTTATTTTTTTTATTTTTTTTTTAATTTCATTTATATCATGAGGTATAGAAAATGAATTAAAATCAACCGTATTTATATTTACATTTTTTTTATTACGTAAAATAATATCAAATTCCTTTGGAATTTTATTATTTCTATAATATATTTTTTCCATTTTAATTAATTTATTCATAATACTTTTAAAAATTATAAATAAAAATTAACTAAATAATGAAAGCTATTATTAATAAAAATAAAACATAATTAACTTTCAAGCAATTTCCATTTAAAACTTTCTGAGCACACTTTTCAGCATTAAAAAATAAATGTCCATCAATTAACTTATTTTTAAGTGTCTTAAGTTTTTCATCATATTTACTATTAAGATAGCAATTATATCTATTAAGAGTATGACATTTATTATCATAAGTTTTTTTTAAATAACTAAAATAATCTTCCCAATCTTTTTCAAAATAATCATGAAATTTAGGACAATATCCAATACCTTTTTGATTATAACCACAACCACATTCTTTAGAAATAGTCCCAGAAGTAATTGGCAAAGCATTATATAAACATTTCATATCTCTTTCACATTCTCTATATTCATTGTCTTTTGCTTTAATTTGATCTACTATTTTAATACAAACTCCTGAATCATCAATTTCACCATATTTACAATATTTTTCTCTATTTTTTTCATTTTTTGGAGTTTGTTTCCCTTCTTCAAAAGAAAATAAAATATTTTGACATTTATTTTCATAACATAATAAATCATTTTCACATTCAAATGAATTTATACATGGATCTTCTTTTTCACCAAGAGATTTACATTTTTTAGTATTTGAATCACAAAAATAACCAACAATACATTCTTCATTAAAATAACAATCTTCTCCTTTTTTTAAACCTATACATTTATTATTTTCACATTTATGAAATTTCTCTGGGAAAATAGTATTAATTGGATAAACACAATTTGTATTTGTTTCACAGTCTTCTCCAGGATATCTATTATTTATATTTGGAATTGAACTTTGACATTTTGCTTTTTTATCTTTTCCTTCATAAAAATAAATATTTGGTTTTTTACCATCTAAATAACAATAATTTCCTTCTGGACAAATATCATAAAGTGTAACATTAATTTCTTCTTCATTTTTAAATTCTGATTTTGCACAATTTGAATCTGGTGATGAACTCTCACAAGTATATTTAGCACATTTTTTTTCTGTAAAAGAACCTGGATCAATATTTAAATTAAATTCAGGAATTTCTATTTTAATTACACATGATGGTGCATTATATAATCTATTATTTTCTTTTGCCCAATATTTAGAATTGATAAGTATACTAATATCTTTTATATTTTTACCTTCTTCAATATCTTTTAAACATCCTTTATAACTTCTTTCATCTAAATGACAATTAGTATTATTTATATAATATTTTTTTAATAAATTAATATATCTTGTATAATTACTATTACCAGATCCTAATAAACAATATTGAGTACCAAATTTATTATATCCACATAAACAATTATCAGGAATTTTTAAAATATTACCTTCATTATCTTTATATTCACATGAATTTTCTTCATTACATTCTAATTGATTTTCATTTAAAGTTAAATTTTTACATTCTCCATTTTCATCAGCAAAACCACTTTCACAAAAAGATAAATAATCATTATAATCTAAACCAATAACTTCACCATTTTTAATTGAAAAATATTTTGTACATTTTCCATTTAAACAACCAAATTCATTATCACATTCTTTTTCATTTGTACAATCATCATTTTCTTTTAATGGAGTTGTACATATATTTTTATTATTACTTTTTCTACATACTTTCCCATAATCACATTGAGATGTTGAATTACATTCTTCATTTTCTTTTATTCCTTCACATTTTTTATCTTTACATTTTTTACTATAACATTCATTATCATTATTACATGATAATCCAGAATATTTTAAAATTATTTCTTCTTTTTTATCTTCACATTTTGTTTTATCAATTGGATCTTCTGATATTATATTACATATTTTGTTCTCTGAACATAATTGAAATGTTGATATATCATTTTCAGGAAGGATACATATGTTTTCTTCTTTTATTGAATCACATTTTACTTTTTGACATTGTTCATTGTTTGATTTTGAAAATATTATTATGATTGTTATTAATTGAAGGTAAAAGGATTTCATTTTTAATAAATTAAAAAAACATTTTTTTGAAATTAAATTTATTTTTTTTAATACAAAATTTATGTATAAATTAATTAAAAAATTAATTATTGTTTTTTATTTCATATATTATATACTTTTATAATGAATAATTAATATAATTGAATGTTTTAGAGTGTTTCTAATCATTAAATAAAATTATTAACCTTAAAATAATTTAATATATCATAATATATAATAAATAAGATACATAATTTATATAAATGTTTCATGATATACAAATCAGAAAATAAAAATGATAATTTAAAATAAATAATAAATATCTTTCATTGCCAAAAAAATATAATTTTGAATTAAAACAAATATCTAAAATATAAAACAAGATTCACATTTTGTAATAGTTTTATTATTATTTTTATTATACTTTTTTAAAGGAGAATTACAATTTATTTTTTTATTATTAAAATTCTTATAATTAATATTATTACCATAATTATTTTTATTTTTAATTTTTTTTGAATCTTTTTTATTCAAATTAAATTTAAT
>Ga0256407_10013712_pt1 | contig 10797 bp, 19 predicted proteins | sample RumenRJG_04DNA_FD_193489 | JGI IMG/M metagenome (GOLD analysis project Ga0256407, IMG submission 193489) | Bovine rumen microbial communities from Lethbridge, Alberta, Canada - RJG_04 | ecosystem: Host-associated > Mammals > Digestive system > Stomach > Rumen | place: Canada: Alberta... | reverse complement strand
GTTTCAATGACGCCTCGCCAGTCTCACGATACTTATCAATGTTCTCGTTCCATTGTTTTGCCCTGACGAGGGCCCAGAACTGGGCCTCGTCAACTGGCAATGTTGGATTACTAAAATTCTTCTGATAGCAAAACATATTCTAAAAGTTTTGTGTTAGACAAATTCAATCAGTTCACGGTCAATCAGGGCGTTCTTCGCCTCCTTGGTCTCATGATCTAATGCAGCCATCATTTGTGCCGTTCCCAGATCCTTTGGAAAACTGCTGAACACCTTGATGCGCCCTATTGATTCCTTCACCCAGCCCCAGGGCAATTTCTTGATGAGCTTGTTCTTCGGGTGCTTTGGCTTCTTACGAACCCATGCGTTAAAGACGATCTTACCTGTCCATGCATCAAGATGCAGTGAACCTTCCACGTACTTACCATCAACTAGGCGTTCCAACACCTCTAAGGGAATCTCAATGTACTTTCGCATAACTTGTCGAATTAATGAGTGAAGGTTGTGTCAGAATTTGGCCATTTTCACTACGTAGACTTCCTTCACCACGCTTCGACTCGGTTATTACTTTTTAGATGTTACCTTTCACTATTTCCTGTGTAGCCAACTTTTTGTACTCTTTCAAAGCATCATAATAGCAATCGCGTATCGACTTCTCCAGATTCACTCCATCCAACAAGGCGTTCACACTAATGCATGCTAGCATGTTGGTCAATATGGCCACCAGCACAGCCTGATCCCATGGGTTCCTGATGTCGAGTTTATCGGCTACTGCAATAAATTCATCACCATACGTCTGCACATCGTTGGCATACTGTTCTTCAATCTCCTTTGTACCACTGAACATGCGTACCACCTTCTCCAATTTTGTCATTTTCTTCATAACTTTTAATGTTTTAATGAATTAATACTATTTGCGTTCCTTTCAGGCGAACCACTGCTCCTTTTTGTAATCCAGCGACTTTCAGCCCATCGGACATTTCCCACTGGCGACATTTGAATTTCTGTTCAACGATCAGACCTACCTTCGAGCAGATCCTTGTGCCGTCGTTTTGGACTTCCCTGTGCTGACACGAAGCACAGCATTCTTTGATCTCAATGTGATACCGATTCTTCATTTTCCATCTTACTGAATTTTTAATTGTTAATAACTTGCCAAGTCCCGAAGGTACTCAACGTAACTTTTTCTCATTTCGGCTGCAGAGAGGCGATCGCACGCTTCCATATAGCCTTCGTCCAATAGTTCATCTTCCTCTAATCTTCGCTCATAAGCAAACATCAAATAGTCCAACGAACAAACTTCAATTCTTCTTCTTTTCATACGCAATTTCTTGTTTGCGCTGCGAAGGTAGAAAGAATTTTTGGGGCGTGAAATAGCCGTAAAACAGTTGTTTAAGAACTTGTTTAAGAATTCAGTTACTTGTTTAAGATCTTGTTTAAGATTCCTCTTTTTGCTGTTCCAAAAGCACTCAAGAACTGCCTTACCACGTTCTTTCTTCGTAAGATCTCACTGGGATTATCCATATCCGTAAACGTCCAATCAGGGAAGTGATTAAACGTCTTAGAATAAGCAAGCGACAAGGTAATCCGTGAAGGGAGTTTCTCTATACCTATTTCATATAGATAATCAAGGAATGCCTGGGGCGACCTGAAACGCTCATAGTCATCAATCAGGCCCTCGTTGATAGCCATCATGACCCACGTATAATCATAGCCGAAACGGAAAACATGGTTATTCCTCAATGTCTGGATGGCATACACCATGCACTGGTCACGATCGTTCATAACATCCGTTATGCCACTTTCGCACACCACTTCCACCTGAGGGCACAGACTAACCATACCCATAAACTTCTCATACGCTGAGTCATCAATCTTTAAAATCACTTGTTTCATCTGTTTGCACGTTGCGAAACAGAATAGGCCTACCTGTCTCAGGTTATTAAAAATGTGAATTGTTGCATTCCAAGAATGCGATGCAAAATTAGATGTATTTTTCTTAGTATCGACAAAAAAAATCGGGTATTTCCGTGTTATACAGAAAATACCCGAACCCGATTTTCAGACCCGAAACCCGATTTTCAGACCCGATTTTTAGCCTATATCAAACTGTCAATTTCTTTATCAAGCGCTTCATAATCTTCATCGCCCTGATAACTTGACTGCATCTTGTCTGTCCAATGATTATATCTTGTATCTGAGATTTTCCCCTCCAATTCCGGTATCTCCGTCAGCATTAACTTAAAGGGAGCCCGTTTCATAATCATACGATCAATCAGCAGTCTGATAGGCATGGCCACCTGTTTAGGCGAAAGAGCCTTCTTGATTTCCTTGCGCAGCAGATTCATCACTTTGGGCTTATTCTTGATGAGAATATAGTCTTTGATACTTTTACCTTTTTTGATGTGGCGTTTTTGCTTCTTGGCTTCCAGTTTCCGATGACGCTCCAGCGCATCCTCGTAACCGATCATGACCAGATCCTCCCGCTTCATCTTCTGAATCTCAGTCATATACGACTCTTCGTAGTCAAGCAACCACATCACCTGCTCCTCCGGCTCCCAAGGTTCCAACTTCATGACCACGCCCTGGCCTTTGAGCACCCAGTTGAAGGCACTCTCCACCATTCTTGCCAAGATATCAGGATTACGAAAAGATTGGGCGTATTTTTCAATTACTAGATAAGGTTCACCATAAAAAACCGATTTCAGCACGATTCTCACGAATGCGAAGTCCATGTCCTTCTTAAATTGGCCAACCATCAGTAGCGCAATTCCATTCGCAGGACAGCCGATGTAATGACGTTCGTATTCCTTCTCGCTGTCATTGGGATGTCTGAACTTAAACGTCTTCCGCTTGTACAGATCATCCTTCATCGCCTTCACGAACAACTCCCATTGATCAGAGTTGGAATAATCACCAAAAATCGTTGGTTGCGTATTCACAAGTCGCATCTTGTAAAGCTTAGATTTGCGGAAACACGGGCTACAATGTGCACTGGTTTCCTGTCCCCGGGCCAATAAAGCCCCTTTAGTCTTTCTGTTTGTCATACGTTAAGAATTGAATTTAGCGGTTATTATTATCTGATGGACAAGCCATCGAATACTTTTGCGTGCAAATTTACAGCAAAATGTCGTTAAAACAATCAAAATCCCGACAAAAATTTGCCCAAATCAAAAAAAACATGTACATTTGCGCCATCAAAATATTGTTGAACTTAAAAATATTGTTATGAACAACATCGATTCAAACATTGGCGAGATCGTGATGTACCAACCTGATGAAACCATCAGACTGGAAGTAAAAACAGGAAATCATATGTTTACTACAAAAAAGTGTAGTAAATGTTTGGATAATACGAAAATTTGTAGTACATTTGCAGTGTCTTAACCAAAGAGCGAGAATATGGAAAAGAAAGTAGTCATCATGGAGGTCACCGAAGAAGAAGCAGAACTCCTTGCAGCAGTCAGGAACTACAATAAATCCTTTCCCGATGGATATCCTCAACTGCTTTGGTACGCACAAGAACTGTTCGATAACATGTTACGACAGCCTTATATTTGAAACGACACTCAAAAATATAGGAATATGGAAGAATTAGAATTATTGGAACGCCCAGTCGTAGTAACTGATATGAAGAAGAAATTGAAAGATGTGCTGATGGCCATTTCCTGGAGGGAATTCGCCAACACCTATTTCCAGAGATCATCGTCATGGTTCTATCATAAGATGGATGGCATTGACGGCAATGGTGGCAAAGGAGGATTCAATGAAGAGGAGGTTGAGCAGATGCGTGGTGCTTTGATTGATCTGTCAAATCGTATCCGCCGCGCTGCAGAGAATATTTAAGATGCTTATCTCATCACAATTGGTGATGACATCATGGATACAATTTGAGGTGCCAAAAAGTCACCTCAAATTAATAGTATAAGTTTTCGAACCGTCGTGATGACGGATGATTTTCATAGTTTAAGATTAAAGTTATTAGGACTCAGCGGAGCCCATTTTTTATGCCCTTTCATCATTTGTAAAACGTGATCCAATTGGTACAATAATTGTGGGTCTTTGGATAAAGTACGACAACCTTTCCATTGTCCCGATACCAGGCATGATTCCATCCACTACCCATATCCAGATATAGAGCATGCTTCACTTTGAAGTCCTTCAGATACTTCACAAAATCCTCGTACGTTATCACCTTTTTCGACTCGACAATGCATAACTTCCCATCTTTTTCACACAAGGCTCTATATATGGTTCTGCTTTTCCTCATTTTGGAGCCAATAGGCCGAGTCTCGCCATTATGAATGATGAGCAGTTGACAGAACCCCATATTCCATCCATTTGCAGCCGTAGGAAAATCCGCTTTTCTCATGAACTTCCATTTACCCTTACCCCAGACGAATCCACCAGTATTTGCCTTACAACGATAGCCTTTCTTCATTTCCCCATTGCAGATATGGTTATCCGCAATATTCAAATGTTTAAATTCATTCAGCAACTCACCAGTAAAGGCCGCCTCGCAACAAAACACGACATCCTTTTGTGAGGTCTTAGGCATCTGCCCACATACCAAGTCAATCTTTGAATACTCTGGATAATACACATTGAGATCCTTTGTTGTCTCAATAGTCACTGCAAAGCAATTAATTTGCAGGATCAATAGTGATAATATACTAAATACCTTTTTCATCCTAATAAGTTATTAAATCCCAAAACATCTTCACCCTCGCAAAGTACTCTCGAATAGTGGTAAGGTAAGCTCGCCTTGACTTTGGCATTTTGGCATTATATGCCTGCAAATTCTCCACATCTAACCCAAGATGCTCTGCCTGGTACAAAGCCCGCTCATTATGAAACTCCTGCGAGATAATCGTAAAACTCTTCAATCCAAACACCTTGTTGGCATTGACAATGGAGTTAATCGTCCTATATCCTTTGCCATCAAGGATAATGGCACTTGCAGGCACACCTCTTGCCACCAGCGAATCCCTCATACACTCAGGCTCATTAACACCATCCAGACTATTTTCATCACCGCTAATCAGGATCTTCTCTATCTTTCCCGTCCTATACAACTGCTCTGCTGCATCTAAACGATAGATAAAGAAATAGTTCTTAACCTTAGTGATCCGAGCCTGCGGAGTCGTCCCCAACAACAGCCCCACCTTATTATATTTAATACTATCAATCTCAGAGAATACCTTTCCCTCAGCATTGTTCACCACAATTTGATTGCATATCAGCATCAATGCTATGCATACAGTCACGAATACTGCACCAATTGCAGCAAATATTTTGACTTTCTTCTTCATGCCTCTTTGTTTGTGTTAAACTTCATCCTTCCATAAAGACCCAACGTCATATAAAAAGAGAATTGATACAGATATAACACCTGCGATAGTTGTAATCATGTTTAGAAGAACACCAGCCCAGAAAAACCTATAACAATGATACCATTGAGCAGGCACATCTATAGGTCGGTCTCTGATCATAAATTCCATCGGACCTACAATATCATTATTATAAAAACAATAAAAGCCGACAGACAAATATACTAAGAAAATGACAATCCAAATCCAGACAGACTTTCCTTTCAACATTACTAACGTTGAGCATATTGGCAGCAAAATAGACATTAGATACCTCAGTGGCTGCCAACTAAGACCAGCGATAAACATTATTGTAAAATATAAGCATGCTACAATCAGTACACATGACCATCCTATTGTGTTCCAACTTTTAGGGGTCAGTTCCCATATTATTATTGCCATGAAAATATAGAGAATAATAAAGGATGGACTCATTAGCAACAGGAATAAGGCACCCAATATCATTATCGCCGCAATTGAAGCGAGAAGGAAACTCAATATGTTTTTAAAAATCTTCATTATACTACCTATTCTTTTTTTATACAATATGTACAATTACGCTATGATTATGAAATTTGTTCATTTTCTCATTTTTTACACCCTTCCATTACTATTTTTCCCAAAGGTAGTATCAATGTGCTTTAATCTATAGATGACAATATTAATTATTTTCACCTATTTCATTTAGCCATCCTACAGCCCGTTCGCTTCCATTCGAGGCTGCTTGTTTATACCATTTTATTGCCTCTTTCATATTCTTTTCAACACCAACACCTTGTCTATAGTAGTCTGCCACATTGCACTGAGCATCTGGCACACCTTTATTTGCTAATTCCATAAAAATTTCAAATGCTTTTGAAGTATCACCATTATTCTCATAAAACAACGCTAAGTTATACATTGAATACATATTCCCTTTTTTAGCAGCACTCAAATACCACTTTGCTGCCTCAGTGTCAGATTGTGGAACACCTTCCCCTCTTTCATAACATACGCCCAAACAATGCTCGCCATATGAATAACCCTGTTCAGCAGACTGACGATACCATTTTACAGCTTCTTTGTATGACTGCTCAACTCCGTTGCCTTCATAATAACATAGACCTAATTCTAACTGAGCCATAGCAAATCCTTGCTCCGCACTTTTTCGGAACCATTCCAAAGCCTTAGAGATTGATTGAGTTACATGTTGCCCTTCTTTATAACACATACCTAAACTGTACTGAGCTTTCTTGTCGCCTTTTTCGGATAATTCTTTGATCTCCTCAAATGATTTCATGACAAGTATTCCACCTGTCCCATCAGAGCCATCAAAATACCCTTGTTCATAATAAGCGACAGGAGTGACGTCGTTTTTAGTATTATCAGAAGGATTACTTTTCTTGTTACCACAGGAAAGTAGAATGCATGTGGCAATAAAAAAAACAAATTCTAAAGAAAGAATGCTTTGACAGGTCATCAATAATTTCTTCATAATTACCTTCATCTTATTATCTTGCTGATTCTCAATATCTACTTTTAGCCCCCAACCATTATATAGAGGGGACTGCCCCTGTATTACACCAATATTGCTTCCAATCATCGTCCTTATACTCATATGCCAACAAAACATAATTTAGGAAGTCCTTAATCTCATTATTAGGCATTTCGTCTACTTTTATCCTGTCTTTTACACTTTTAATCATAAAGGGTATAATGCCTTTTTCAAATAAGTCATGCTGTATTTTATTAACATAGTTAATTTCATCAGCATCCTCTTCCAAAATATTATGTGCAATTTCTAGCACAAAACTACTGAGTGTCCTGATATTTTTGTTATTATCATACCAGGCTAATCTTTGCGTATATCTTTTTTCAAACACGTCTTCTGTCATCTTCCAAACGGATTATTATTAATTACTACCGATGGGTTATTTCTATCCAACCTCACAATTCGATTTTCTTTTGTAAATGCAACTATTTCAGCTTCTTCTTTTCCATAGAAATTAAATATATTATTATAGGTATATGGCCCTATCACCTCTTTACCATTAGCGTCAATAATCCCCCGATTGGCAAAGTTTGTATGATCTTTATCATATACACTTACCAAACAATAGCCATTATCAAAGCCCCACATATAACTATACTTGCCAAAATCCACAATAGGAGTCTTATTCCCATACTCAAAAGCAGCCCATTGCTTATCTGCTCGTCTAACGCAGCAGACAGTAGAATTGATAGGTGGTATGACCTCAATACATTCTATGCCCAAGCTTGCTATGAATGTATCGAAATCACAACACTCAAAGCCATGCCCCTCTAAGAGTTCTCTGACTTCCTTGGCTTTTTTGTCGTCGACGTTTTGTTTCATACATCAAAATTATAATGGCACATCTTCCCAATTGGTATTTCTTTTGCATAAACTATAATTACCAGATTCCAGTTGCACTACGACGAGTTCATCTTTGATCGCCGCTATTTCCTTAGGAGTTAATTCTCCCAGTTTGGCTGAAATACCTAACTGTTTCAGTATTTCAGCTACGTATCTTGTCATACCATTAATAATTTATATCATTCATACGTTTATCATCTGTCAAATGCTTCACCTTGCCTGTCTCTTTCAATTCGTTTCTTTGTTTAATATATAGGGGGCTGACTATGTATTACTAATTTACTCTAATAAATTCTTCTTTATGTCTGCAATATAGGAATCTAATTCAAACAGTTTCGCTTGAAGCATAAGGAGAGTGGCTGGAGATTCCTTGAACTCCTTTATGTAGCCAGGATTATCACAACCTGGATTCAAATAGAATGCGTTATAAATAAACATAGGAGTGTAAAATGAATCATTCTTTATCTTCTCATATTGTGATATGTAGAAATCTTTTCTCGCGTTCAAAAAGGCAAAAATATCATCCGCATCAAGGCCATGATATAGAATTTCATCATTAAGTAATAATTTGTACTTATCCTCCATTACGTCCAAATCTATTTCATTTTTAAATTCTCCTAAATCGACAATTAGAGTACTAAAGAATAAAAGTGCTTCAGCTTCTCCTTCTTGAGAAAGAGGTTTGAATTCTCTTGATAAGCGTGAAACACATACTTTAGCCAAATCAAACAGATGATTTTCCACATCATCATTTCCTGAGATGTCAGGAGCTAGCTTTAATTCTTTTTCCGTTTTGGCGATGCTATCTATTTGTTCCTGTGTGAGATTTAAGTTCGATGCCAATGTCTCAAACGAAACATTTTCTTTTGTCTCATTTTTTTCTTTCCGCCGAAATTGCTCAATTAGTATGGCAATTCTTCCCTTTACCTGCTCCTCTGTATTGCATTCAGCATATATATCAATCAGTTTTGCTTGAAATGCAGGATTCTCCCAAATATATTTGTCTTGTTCAGGTATATTGTCCATCCAATTCTCTGCATCATCAACATCTTGATGGTTTGGTTTTGTCATTTTCTCATACTCGCTTTGGCTCATCTCCTCATAGATGGAAAACTTCTTGAATATTTTGATAGCATCATCGCGAACGTCATCTTTGTTTTTCAAGCGAACATGTTGGTTGACTTGTTTGTCCCATGCAATAGCAGCAGCAAGTACGGCTAAAGCCTGAGTACTATTGGACTGAAACATAAAAAACATCATTTCATTTATGACAGAACCAAAATCAACATAGTTTGGAGCAATGCCTTGTTTGGCGGATTGATCGAAAAGTTTCTTCATCTTTGAGGAATCAGATACTTTATAAAGCACTTTTTCTGCTTTGTCTCTTCCATGCTTGCGCAGATAGAAATTTTGGATGTAGTGTTTCAAAATTTCTTCAAGTGTCAAATCGCTTGCGTAGTAATAATCATATAACGGGTATTGCATAATATAATTTTAATTTATTAAAAATGTTGTTATTAATATCCTATCACTTTTCAAATGATCTCGTAATGCCTTTATTCTGTTATAATATTATATTTCTTTTTTACTCGATCATAACAAACTGAAAACATTTATATAGTCTATACCTTCTTCTTCTAGCATAGTTTGCTGCCTCCCAGAAATACGAGGATCTTTACCACTGATTAAAGCACAGGTGGCTGGTTTTATGGAATTATAGCCCTTTGTCTTTATAACCTCGACTATCTGCCAGTATCCTTTGATATTAGTGTCGAACCTGCTAAAACTTCCGTCTTCATTATACCATCCGCAATCCACATTATTTACGTAATACCAGACTTTGGAATGAGAACCTGCTCCGTTTGCCTGCTGCGACCTGAAGTCAAATTTGTCGGAATAGTCTATTAGTGGACTTCCCCATACGAACTGTTCTTCTTTAAAAAACTCGTCAAAATCTAATACCTTGTCTTCTACACCTAATACTTCCGCCATATTGGTGATAGACTCACCTATTCTGAAGGAATTTCCTCCGATTCGTATTTTCAGGTGTTTTGTCAATAGTAGCCGTTTCAACATGGCTTCATATTGTTTGCTATTAATAAATAATAGGTGGGTAAACTTATCCTCGTCGTACAATGCAAGTTCCTCTCCCTCATTATCATGCTTTTCTATGAAGGATATGATCTGGTCATCCAAATCGTATTCGTTAATGTTGTTTACATGATCTTTATATTCGGCATCACGGTCATAATGCAGATTGACACCTTGCTCTTCCAATCTCTTTGCCGTTCTTATCATTAAAGCATAGTTAATCATCCAACTATACATATAGTAATGATTGTGGTCGGATGTTTCCTTCTTGAAGAGGAACTTGTAGCTGTTAATTTCTGAAACGCAGCTACATAACCAACTAATATTGAATTTATCCTTATACTTGTCGAGATTCAGCCTTTCCTTATGTTCATATAAGTTTTCCAATAACTCGTCGTTTTTCAGAGGGAGTCCAAAGCGCTCATGCCAAAAATCCAGCATTGCATTATTCTTTTCGATGAAGCATCTATATGGTTCCTTTGTAAATATGTAACTATAGCACAAGTTTATAACATAGAGAGGATATTTTTGTTTTGTTTCGTTAATGTTGTTGGATAATAGGCAATCCTCATCGAATATATCCATAGCGACAAGGTACTTCAACTTTTCAAGGTTGAGGTAAAGAACTGCCATTTCAAGTTCCTCACGATAGGTAAGATATTCAGTAATAGTTTTTATCATGTTTTCAGTTATTATGTAATCTTTGTTATCAGGATTATACGACTGCAAAGATACACATTTCCGGACGAACTTTCAAATGTTTTGCCAATTTTATGAGGGAATAATCACACTTTCTTGCCAATTTTATGAGGGAATACAAGGCGCGGCGGCGCGGCGGTGCGGCGGCGCGGCATTTGTGTTTTCGAGTTTTATGTTTTTCCGAGAAAGACTGGAGGGGAGGCATAGAGATATGTTTTTATATCTAATTTAAATTATTATATATTATAATATATAATAATTATATAT
>Ga0256407_10013710_pt1 | contig 10801 bp, 18 predicted proteins | sample RumenRJG_04DNA_FD_193489 | JGI IMG/M metagenome (GOLD analysis project Ga0256407, IMG submission 193489) | Bovine rumen microbial communities from Lethbridge, Alberta, Canada - RJG_04 | ecosystem: Host-associated > Mammals > Digestive system > Stomach > Rumen | place: Canada: Alberta... | reverse complement strand
TTATATAACTTTCAATAACTGATGAATTGATAACTGCATCTGGACCAATTACAATTGCATTACCTTTAACACCGCGTTGGCCACAATTTGTTACAACGAATGCACCTTTAGAATCAACGAATCTTGTTTCTCCACCATCAACACCATCACCAATACCTGATGTTACATAAAGAACAGAACCACCTTTTACTTCTATAGTTACATTATTTTCTGATTTAATTGCATCATGATCAAATGAGCCTTCTAAATCATTTTCAGTTGTATCTTTATTGATAATTGCATTAATTGTATCTTTAACAGCAGTAATCTTAACTCTACCAGCATCAGGAAGATTAGCAATAGAAGGAGCATGACCATCAGTAACAATTACAGCACCATTAAGATAGATATCTAACTTATTATCATATCCTCCATTAAGTTTACCTTTCTTTGAGAATGTAGGTTCAACAAATGTAATTGCATCAGTAGGACGAACAATAGGACGTGTAATTTTTCCTGTTACTTCAACTACATTATAATTACCATTAATTATGTATGCTTGAGGAGAATCAAATAATACTTCTACAGGGTCATCCCATACCCATGTAAGATATCCAGCAGGAGTTGCTGAAGCAACAACATTTTCATTTTCATCAGCATTATAGAATGTACCTGAATTAATAGTTGTACCTATTGATAAATTAATTTGTACACCATTAGTTTTTGCTTCATAATCTTCTTTTGTTGGATATGCAGTAACAGTACCTTCATCATACATTTCTTCAATTGGATGCATTTTTGTTCCTGATACACCAGCAACTGCATAATAACCATCTTTCTTAGAATCGAAGTTATCTTCAGTTACATTAACAAAAGTAAATTCTCCACCAAGAACAATGATCTTACCTTTCTCAGTTGTTCCAAATGCATCTTTTGCAGCTTGTACATAGAATACACCATCAAGAATGTTAACATTCTTACCATGAACACCATCATGAACAGTATCAATATAAACGTGAGGACCTGCAACATTCATTGTTTCACCTCTTAAACCATGGCCAATGTTATTGTAAACCGCAAGATAACCAACACCTTGAACTGTTAAGTCTTTCCAAGAATCAATTGATGCATAAGTTTCATCACCTTCTACAGTTGTTGCTTTATTACATACAACAAAGTTTTGAGAATCTTTTGTAAGAGTTACATATAAACCTTGATAACCTTTATTATTTGATTCTGGACAATTGTATAAAATACCATAAGCATCATCTGAAATAATTGTTGCATTATTCAATATAATAGTTGTCCATGCTTCTGGCTTAATTGATGTTGCGTCAATAACAATTTGACCTTCATGAACACCAGCTAATTCATATGTGCCACCAGCAGCTAATGTAATAATTTTATCAGTATATCTAACACCATTAATAGTGAAGATATTTGCATTAACACCTTTATTGAAATAAAGTTGTCGTATTGCTCTAATAAATGATACGTTAGGTGTTATATAATCTTCAGAAATTTTGAAGGCATTATATAAAGCCTCACTATCAAAAGCAGTAAGATATTTCTTTATCATATACTTATTTTATGAATATATTTATAATTTAATGCTATTTATATAAAAATAATACTTATTAACTATTGGTATTTTTTTAAGAATTTGACTATATTAAAATTAATAAATATACGAATACTTTATATGAATATTGACATAAAAGGTCATTCAGGATGTAATATTGATATTATTGAAGACGGTGATAATTTATTTGTTAAAAAATCTACTGTAGATCCTAAATATTTAGATAGATTAGGTCTTCAAGCAAAAAAACAAAAGGATGATGAATGTTTTACAGATTCTATAATTAATCCACATATTCATAAAGTTGAAAAAACTGAAAATGAATGTTATATATTGATGGATTATATATATGCAAACAATTTCATTGATTATTTTGAGAAAGCATCACCACAAGATATAAATCATTTTATAGACAACTTTATTAAATATATTCATAATGAAATTGATAAATGCGAAATAAAGAAAATTTCTAAAAATGTATTTATTGATAAATTTAATTCTGTTGTAAAGAATTGTGAAAAGAATGAATTATTAAAAGGAAATATGAGAGTTAAATCAATTCTTAAAGATTGTGAAAATGTATTTACAAATCTTCCTGAAGAGATTGAACTCCCAATAGGTGTTTGTCATGGTGATTTGACATTTTCAAATATTCTTTTTGCATCTAATAAATTCTATTTCATTGATTATCTTGATTCATTTATTGAAACTCCAATACAAGATATTGTTAAATTAAGACAAGATACAAAATATTTCTGGAGTACTATGATGTATAAAAAGAAATATGATGTTGTGCGACTTAATATAATATTCAATTATATAGATAATAAGATATCTGAACATTTTGAAAATTTTGAATATTATTTTAGAAATTATGACAGACTTCAGTTAATGAATATATTAAGAATTCTCCCTTATGTTAAAGAAGAGAAAGTTCGTGATTTTGTATTAAATATATTGACATCATTGCCTAAGTACTAATATGGAAAAACAAGAATATACATTAATTGTACCAATGGTTAGTGTTAAAAGTAAAAACACTGTACCACTTGAATTTCAATACGATAATAAAACAGGTCAGATAAATTGTATTAAAGCATTAGAAGGAATTGATTTGTCAATGTTTACAAAGATATATTTTATAATGCTTTATGAACATGAACTTAAATATCATATTGCAGAGAAAATTACTGTTGCAAGAAAGTTTAATAAAAAGTTATTAAATACTGAAATTATATTTAAGTTCTTAGATAATCCAACAAGTTCACAAGCAGAAACAATTTACAACACAATTGTAGAATATAATATTGAAGGACCAATATTTATTAAAGATGCAGATAATACTTGTACTTGTGAGGGACAAATAAAAGGCAATACTGTTTTGGTTTATCCATTGGAGAATACTCCAATTGTAGATCCTCAGCACAAATCATATGTTAGTGTTGATGACCAAAATTTTGTTGTAAATATTATAGAAAAAAGAGTTGTAAGCAATTTGTTTAATTGTGGTGGCTATAGCTTTACTGATGCATCATTATTTAAAACAGCTTATGAAGCATTATTAGGATATGAAGATATTGCAAATCATATGTATATATCACATATTATATATTGGCTTATATTGAATAAGAAAATTAAATTCCGTCCAGTTGAAGCGGTTTATTATGAAGACTTTGAATTAAATACAAAAGAATAAAATGTTAAATAAAGTAGTAATTTGTATTCCAACATATAACAATAGATATAGTGAAGTATTAAATTATATTAACAAGTTGACATCATTATGTGATGTATTTATTGTATTTTCAAATAATGATGACAAGCTGAAAGAATATGATAATTATGATTGGAATGAAAAGATAAATAAAGTATATTGTGATGCAAAAACAATTGGTGAAAAGAGAAAATTCTTAGTAAATTATTTGTATGATAAAGGTTATCAATATATAATACAAATAGATGATGATGTTCGAACATTTGCATCTGAAATAAATGAATCAACAAAAAGAATAACATCAGAATCATATGCTAAACATAAGATTACTCTTGAAACTTTAATAACAAGATTAATTGATAAAATGATTCAATATGATGCTGCATTTATTTCTCCGTCATTTCCATTTAGTTTAGGATTTTCAAAACCAGGAGCAATTGCAATTAACAAGTCTTTGAATTTTGGACAGTTTACAGTTATTGATACATTAAAGTTAAAAGCAAACAATATTGAATATGATACAAGAGATAATATTCATGAAGATATTGATTTAGTAATACAAATGCTTCAACATGGAATGACATGTGTTACATTAAAAGATACTGCATTTGAGGTTACAGGTTCATCTTCATTATTTGAAAATTCAACTGTATGCCAAGCAAGTAAATTAGATTATGCAAGAGTTAATTTGTATTTAAAATATAGAGATGGTATATCATTAAGAATAGGTAAACGTGGAGAATTACGTTTGACTTGTAAACTTGATAAATATTGGAATACTTTTGAAATTCCAGTTAAAAATGATCTATATCATAATAAAATGTATGAACTTTGTCAAAAGTACGATATTGAAGGAATTAAAGAATTAATTAGAAATAAGAATAAAAAGTAGTTATAATTATGAACGAAAGAAAAAACATTTTAATTGGTAAAATTGGTAAATCTGTTAAGATGAAGAATATTCATATTGAGACAGGTGGTGGAGCTGATTTGGTATTATATTCAACTATGGCAAAGATGTGTCCTGAATATCATTTTTATTTTATAGGACCTAATGAATTGTATAAGTGTACTGAAGAGGAATATAATAAGTTATTCCCAAACAAGAACGTACATTCTGCATGGTCAACTGATATTCGTAAGTCAATGAATTTTCAATCAATTGTAGATTATTTCAAAGATAATGATATTAAAGTTGATTTTGCATTGTTATTTAATGGATTAAGTGGTAATACAAATATTCGTGGATTCTTAACAAAGCCTGATGGTAGTTTTTATAGTCCATTGATGTGTTTCCAAAATTATGCAGGTCCTATTATTTATACATTGAATGAATTGATGTGTCCTTTGTATATGATGGCTGAAGATGCACGTTATATAACAATTAATAGTAAGGACTTATATAATCGTGAACGTCTTATATTTTCTCAAATTAATGGAGATTTTGAAACAACATTAGGCCATGTGGTTTCAAAGACTGATTGGACAATTGTTAAGACAACTCATCATGCAAAATATTCACATCTTGAAAAGATATTTTTAATGGGTCTTGATGAACATTGGAAAGATAATATTGATTTTGAAGCAAAGAGAAATTCAACTGTAGAACCTGTTATTGTTCTTTCAAATGGTTGTGGTACTGCAAAAATTAATTGCGCAGGTAATAATAGTTCTCGTCTTCCTGCTTATAAGAAGTACATTATTGATAACTTCAAAGGAACAAAATATGAGAACACAAAGATATACGGAAGTGTATGGGATAAAGAAGTATATGATGAATATCCTCAGATTCAAAATAAGTTAATGCTTGATTTGGGCAAAGAAGTATCTGAAGCAAAATATACTTTGGTTTATTCACAGGTTCCTGGATTTGTAACTTGTAAGCCATGGGAAATGATTACAATAGGTTTGCTTCCATTCTTACATCCTGATTATGATTGCTATCATTTATTAAATCTTCCTGAGTATCTTTATTGTAAGGATGAAAAAGATTTCTTAAATAAGATTAATGAACTTGAGAATGATTTTGATAAATATAAGGATTTAATGCAGCAATGCTTTGATTTGATTAAACCTGAATATTTGAATGGTTGGTTAATTGTAAATGGAATTTTTGGAAATATTGCAAAGGATCTTGGATATAAGTATGAATTTAAACCAGGCGTTAAATCAATATTCAATAGATTTAGTAAAGAATTTATACAACAGTAATAAAAGGAGAGCATTAGCTCTCCTTTATATATTTATTTGTTTTTGATTTATTACCAATAACCATTTCGATTATTTGTTTTAATGAATATAAATAATTTTTGGTTTGCAATGGTTCTATATCATTATCAATAAAATTACAAAACTCCATTAAATTAGATTCTAACTGAGTTCCTTTAATATATGTTTTTAAGTTATCAATATTAACTTTATCACCTTCCTGTTTACACTTAACTATTAACTCAATAAATTCTTGGGCTTGCCGTTCGTTTCGTTCAAACCATTTATCGAGTAACCAAAACATATTATCATCTAATTCTTCATTTATTTTATGTTCATTTATATAAGTTAATAATGATTTCATTATAATTTATATGTTAATATTTCTTTATTGTCTTTAAATGTATTAAATCCAAGTTTAATCAAAGTTGCTTTCATTTTAGGATGTGTAGGCTTTGCTGATATACCAATAAATTGTTGTTTTTCACCTTCCATGAATTTAACAAAATCTCCCAATATTGCTTTATTTAATGGTAATGATTCTTGAACAATCAAAGATGATTCAATTCCTATCAAATGTACAAAGTTATCAATATAAGATACATTTTTGTCAAATATACATATACCAACAAAATAGATATTATCTCCATCTTGATACCAATAAGGGAGACATTCTGGATTTAAATCTTTATCTTCATCTTGAATATATTGTTTAGGATTACGAATCATCTGATTTGTAACAGTAAATCCAACTTGTTTATCTCCTACAATTTTTTTAACAACAGCATCAGTTGAAAAATCTTCAAATGTAAATGTTCGTTTAGGCTTATTCAATTTATCAACATCTACTTGTATAGGTTGAACTTTATTATCTTTTATTAATGCCTGCTGTGTTTGATAAACTTTTTTGAACCATTGTTGGTATTCAGATTTTAATCCTTCAGTAATATATGCTACTAAACTTTTCATTTAATATCTTGTAAGAAATCTTTCAATTCTTGAAGATGCTCTTGTTCATCAGCAAGTATTTCTTTTAATTTTGAATTTGATGTTGGATCTACTTCTTCAGTCATCTTAACAAGTTCTTCATAAGTTTCAATTGCACCTTCTTCATTTTTAATATTATCTTCAAGAGATTTCTTAATATCAATATTGTCTTTTGACCATGTAGGTGCAATATATTTATGAATTGCAGTTTCCCAAGAATTTGGAGACATAGTAATATCTTCTATTGTACCACCAAGTTGATTGATACGTTTCATAAGCCAATAACCATGATCTTCTAATTCATCTTTGGCAGTATCTTCATAGAATTTTTCAACATCTTTTCTATCAGTACCTTTAAGCCATTCTTTAACTATCATGTAACCATACCATGCGTTAAGTTCTTCTTTAAGTGCATTTTTCATTGCATCAATTATTTTTGAACCTTCTGCTTCATTAATATATGTTAATAATTGCTTCATTGTATTTTATGTATAATATTTCTATATATAAAAATAAATTTATATAAAGAATATATTATTAAAAGTTAAATAAGAAATTTATATATTATATTGAATTTTTATAAATAATTACTATATTGTATTTGTAAATCAAACAAGAAATTTTAGTATGACAAATGAAATTGAATTTCTCCCAAAGACAATTAAAATTGGTGATGACTGGTATCAGCCAAGAATTTATTTAACTGCATGGGATAAGTGGTGTATTGCTTACAAGAATATTGTTAAGCCGTCTGACTACCTTTGTTCAGTTGTAGTTGAACCTGAGAATGAACCAGTTAAAATTGAAGATACTGTTGGTTATCTTAATGAGCACATTGGTAATGCCCGTACGTTTAATGATGCAATTGATATGATTATTAAATATGTAAAGAAATATGAAGCTTGAGAATTTAGAAACACTTAAAATAGGTGATACTATTTACAGTTTCTTTGGAAATTCATTTTATATTTACAAAGTAACAAATATTAATATTCCTATACACGAGATTACTGTTTGTATTGAGAGTATTAACAATATTAAGAACGGTAAAGAATATTCTATTGTTGATATTCCTACCGAAGCCCGATATAACGATATTAAGTACGGATATGAATTTACAATGATGGATCTTGATTTGAACACTGCATATCAGAACTATTCCGAATACATTAATACACAGATTAACAGATTGAATGGTATGCGTGGGAATATGAAAGGGCTCAAGCGTCAATATATACTTTCAATGAATATGGACGATAATGATATTCCCGACTGGAAGCGTTTAGGATATAAGTCAAAAGAAGCATATGATGAATATCTTAATGATATGTATGATGATTTAAGACACGGACGAATTAGATAAACTATGGAAATTAAATATTTTGAACACAATAATAATTATTTCATTCAAGCCTTTAATAATGAAACATTAATAGGCAATATAATTATAAATACAAATTGTTCAGAATATCCAAGATATAAAGAATATTGCAATGGTAATAAACTTGTAAAAATTGTTAGAGTTGAAACTAATCCAAATTATGTAGGACAAGGAATTGCAACAAAACTTATACAGTTAGCAATTAAACAGTTTGAAAGTTATAATTTTGTTTTATTATGTAATCCAGTAAAACGAACAGAAGATACTGATACTCTTAAAACTGTATCGGATTTGCAAATGTTTTATTCTAAATTTGGATTTGTTAAGACTACTGAATTTTTACCAACAATGATTAGAAAGGCATATGATTGAAAAAACATATACAATTCAATTAGAAGAACAATCTGAATATCATCAAAAATATAAAGATTATTTCATTAATAAATATAAGATGGAACACTCTTTAGCTCCTAAGATAATTCATAGGATGACAACAAATGAAAGAGGTAGTTTTCCTTCAGATAATTATATAGATGAATACCTTATAAATGAAAAACTTTTAGGATTTGTTTATTTCAGACGAGATGAATATAATCTTTGTGATGTATTTATGGTTGATTTAGATACTAAAATTCCTGATAAGTGGTACAAAATGGAAAATACATACGGAATAGAAGTATATACAGAATATAAATATTAATTATGAAAGAAGTTATTAAAATTTTGATGGAGCGCGATGGTATTTCTGAAGAGGAAGCTCGTGCATTGGTTAAAGAAACTCGTGATGAAATTATGATGTTAGATGATCCTTGTAAGACAGACGAAATTATAATGGATTATCTTAATCTTGAGCCTAATTATATATCTGAAATTTTGGATATTTAATGGAAAGAGATTTTACAAAAATTTGGGTTTGTAGGGAAGCAACAAATAGTGATTATTTCAATAGCAGAGTATATCTTTGTTATAGAATGCCTCCTATTTGGAATAATGAAGGAAAAGTGTGGTTAAAACATAATGATGGTTTTATGATAACACTTGTACCTACAGATTTTCCTGATGTCAAAATAGGTGAATGTAAAGAATTTAAATTAGTATGACAGTAAAAGAACTTAAAGAAGTATTATCAAAATATGGAGAGGAATATGATAATTGTTTAGTTACTTGTTATTGTACTTCTCCAATTATTGGATATGCAAACGTGATTAATCGTGCTTATGTTGGTAAGACTTATGTAAATAAACCAAGTGACTGGGATTACCATCATGATGAAAAGTTTTGGCCAATTTTAAGAACATTGCAATTGCAAATGGAAATTCCTAAGTATGATATTGAAGAAATTGTAGAACAACATAAGAATAAAAATGATTGAAAGAATTACTGCAGAACAAACAAGAGAAATTGTGATGCAATAAGAAGGAATAAATAGTAATTAAATAGTAATAAATAAAGTAATAAATGGTAATAATATGAAAAAGATTTTTGTTATACTTATAAGTTGTTTTTTATTTGTTTGTTCTTGCACTGATAAAAACGGATATAATGAATTAGGTTATGATTCAATTCCATCACAAGAATGGTTTAACAAGTATATTCATCATTCAACAGTAACAGATAGTGCAGGTCATACTATTATTTTACATGAATATGGTAGCCGTGCAAATGGATATGGATCTTATTCATTTAGTATTGAACATTCACCAAGTTGTAAAAAATGTTGTGAAATTTATGATTAAAGATTATTTTAACGGTGGTCATTTGATGATTGGGTTACAGAATTTGAAAAATTAGTTCCATGTGGTCCATCTGATTATCATTCACTTGGTTCTGATTTATATCCGGGAGAAGAATACAATTTATTTGTAAACAGAAAACTCGAATATGATGAAGGTTCTGAATATATGGATAATTTATCGTATAATATTTGAATTTTATAAATTAAATACTATATTATTTATGTATGGATGGTAACATAAAAACATTCATTATATTTGTAAAAATCAAATAAATATGAGTAAAGAACAAGCATTAAATTTAATATTTAATTATTTCAACTCTCAACCTGCTAATGGATTTCGTATTGATAGCGGGCTGGGAGTTGAATATTTTCACTGTCATTATGCAGATGTAATTCGTGGTGATATCATTGGGTGTTCAGTTGATAAGAAAACAAAGAAAATTAAGTTCTTGGTTGATATGACAGAATACCGATATGATGGTCAATGTCGACGTCATAAGGAGGTAAAAATTGGTAATGTATGGATTCCTGTTTCTAAAGTTAACAAATATGAGGTAATTGGAGTTTGCAAATTGCTTAAATTGATTTAATATGAAAAAAATATTAGTTTTAATAATTGTACTTAATGCTTGTTTTATTTCTTGTGTTGATAGATATGACATTCATTGGGTACCAATTAAGTCTTACAAGTGTTGGGTAATTTGGAATAATGATCATTTCAGTTTACAATGTAAAACAAAGCAAGGTGATGTTTTCAATGTTGAAATGCGTCATCACCATTATTATCAATCTGAACTGCGCAATTATTTATATGTTCAGGCGCCTTGTGAAATATATGTATTTCAAGATACTATTACAAAAGACTGTTATTACAGATTATATAAATATGATAATTACGAAGCTCATACATTGTCTATTGTAAAAATTAAATAATATGAAACTGCTTAATATTGAAGAAGCTCTACACGAAATGAAAGCAGGAAAGGTGATTTTAATTGTAAAATCAATGAACACTGCTCGAATAAGACGAGATTTAAGTGAGAGCCGTATTTGGTATTGTGGAGCATCTATGCCTCAGAAGAAATTCAAAGATATGTTCGGTCCAAATACAAAATTCGGTCGAGATGGATTTTATCTCTATGATGAGTGGGTTGAAGAAGATAAGAAGAAACGTCCTTGGAAATATCCTAATAATTAATTAATATGCATTAT
>Ga0256407_10013701_pt1 | contig 10805 bp, 9 predicted proteins | sample RumenRJG_04DNA_FD_193489 | JGI IMG/M metagenome (GOLD analysis project Ga0256407, IMG submission 193489) | Bovine rumen microbial communities from Lethbridge, Alberta, Canada - RJG_04 | ecosystem: Host-associated > Mammals > Digestive system > Stomach > Rumen | place: Canada: Alberta | collected... | reverse complement strand
ATGCGCTGAGCGCCTGAAAGATGGCATTTTCCAGCACAAAACACCATCTTTGTGCATCATTTTCCATTCACTTTGACATCCAAAAAACACAAGCTCCTGAGTGACAGCGCATTAACGAAATCGCTCAAAAACGCCCTTCGTTGGGCCAAGCGATTATATTTTTGAAAAGAAGCGATTCGCAACCCACCAAAATTCGAATATTTCTTGACAATCCTCCGCGCCATGCGCCTGCTCGGACATACGCTCAGCTCTGACGCTTCTATTCATTTAGGAGGTCTGGTCGTCGAGGGGATTCCCGCTTCTGACTGCATAACCCACGCCGTCCCTCCCGGGGCGGCGCGGGCTTACACAAAACATTTACATCTCTATTCTATATGCTCAGAAATTGAAAAAGTGCTTATAAGTTTTTCCATGTTTTCATATCTCTTCCTTTATTTGATTTGTCTGTTTGAATCTATAACGCTGACGGTGCTGATATATTGCACCGCTAGTCTTTGTTTAACTATGAATGCGTAAAACTGAGGGTTCAGCAACTATTTCTGTACAACCCCCTTCAAGACATAATCCTTGACGTCAAGAAGGTCTATTTCCCCATGCTGGCCGTTGATTTCAGCAATCCCACGATTCAAACTCTTCAGCGACTGCTCCATCTCTCGGTAGATATCAGTAGGCACACCGATCTCCTTGGCTTCAGATTCTGAAATGAGCAACGTATACACTGAGTCTTTCAACTCAACATGCTCAAACAACTTATAGGCAGCCACCAGTCTCATCACCTGGGCAGGCGACATGGTCCTCAGCACTTCCGGGTCTGCCGCTTTCAGATAGACGGAGTCCTCCGGAGTAATGGTGAATTCATCGTCAACAAGTGCAGTTCCAGACGCATATGCGCCTCTGTTGCAAGACACTGCGCACAAAGTTAATAATAACAAATACATAATCTGTTTCATTGCTATCTTTTTCTATTTCTGTTATTACTTGGTTCTTTCGAATGTCCCAAACGGACAAAAGGAGGGGTGAGGGGAGGTCATACTCTTGCGATCCCTTTCGGGTCAACTTCTATGTTATTGCATTGAAATTACTGTTTTATTAATTGTTCACCTTTCAAATCAGAAGTATACATGATTTCAAATTTGGCTATGGGAGTTTCGGCATCATATCTATATATGGCCAATGTATAAGTTCCTTCATCAAGATGGTCTATGATGACATCGAGATCAAACGGACAAACGCAATTTGCCCTTGCATTAACCTCACGTTCCACAATGCTGATTTCTTGTCCCTTAAGACAAGCCGTGACACTTAGCTCATCTTGTTCACAACAATAAATGGCATTCAAATGCCTGACAAACAGCCGACCGCCGGACATAGCCTCATACTGAAACTTCTCAGGACCCCATAAATCTGACAATGTGCCACGCGAAGAGGCTTTTTCACCAGAAAAAGACTTGCATCCAGAGTGGGTAAAGCTCACTAGATTGTCTATTACGCTTATTTGAGGTGCGTTTACATCATCATCATTTGAACAACCAACAATGCCCATTGAAACGATTGGCAATAGCAAAGGTAGAATCAAAACACTTTTCTTTTTCATGTTTAGAAATAATAGGAATAATAATATGTAATTATAGATAAAATATAAACTCGTTAGCCGAGGCTCTTTTGTACTCAGTTGTGCGGTTGCTGTCGTACAACAGAAAACAAGTACCATGAATATATACTTCTTCATTGTTTATTTCTTTTTGAATTGTATATAACTGTTGTTTGAAAATAATCTCAGTGTATTTCCTGAAATGGAATATTTGTTGCATTCCAGAATCGTTTTCTCTAAAAGGTTGTCAAATTCCCAGTGCTGAGCGAGATAATCCGGACGTAACCATTTCAGGTATTCACTCGAGTAAGTTTCCCTTAACTGGATGTTGACACTGTCTGCAACATACTCGCCCTCAAAATGGTAGCAAGCTAAAATAGCTTTAAAGTGCTGTTCTTTGTTAAACGATATGGTGTAGTAATGCTCATCGTTGGGGAGGAATGGACATTCTGCCATTTTCTCTCCTTCTTTCAAATAATCCAATTTCCATTCATTTTGAGATAGTATAGCAGGGTTTGATAATAAATCATCGTCATCACTACTACATCCCGCTAATACCGTCGCTGCCGACACCATCAACGCAAGGCCACATGTTACAAACAAATACTTTTTCATTCGCTCAACATTATTTGATGTTTATTAGAGAAATGGGATGGCCGCAAAAAAATTGCATAAAGCGGCCACCTTTTAAAGTTTGTTAACTCAGAACGAACAAATTACTCCAAGCCGATTGTGCCGGTGTACATGTAGGTGTCATCCGACAGAATCAGCGTGAAGGTGCCTGAGAGGGTTCTTTCCATTCGCCTTTATCGGAGGCAACTGGAAAGCGTCGCTTCGCGCCGAGCGGCGGGCAGGACGTCATATTGCACGCCTGCGAAAGCCTGTCTTTGTTTCCCGCGCCGCAATTCCGTATTGTAGGGGCGTACCCCGTGTACGTTCCTTGCGGCGCGGGCCAACACAAAAACATTTACATCTTCTTTTATAGGAGGCGACGCTTCCATGCGTCGCAACTTCCCATATGCGCAGTTTCTTTACACGTCTGTCCCACAGTCTTTCTCTGAACAAGAAACTGAAAAGGCCTAAAGCTGGAAGCGATAGCCGAGGTTCACTGACAGGTAGCGGTTGCGGGTGTCGCTTTCCTTGATGACGGATTCCAGACCGAAATGGTAGCGGGCATCGAGGAACACGTTCTTCCACTCGTAGGACAAACCCAAGGGAATGGCGATGTCCGGGCTGTCTATCGATTTGCGGAGGCCGTGCTTCTGGTCCTCGTCGTAGAACTTGTATTCGGCATCGGGACCGTCCTTGAAATTCCCCGTGTAATGGCTCTTGAGATTCGCTCCTGTCTTCACCATCAGTTGCACGCCTAACTTCAAAGCCAGCCCTTTCACTATGTAGATGTTGGCCATGACGGGAAAGGAAAGGTACTGGAAGGTGTATCGGTCGTTGTACACGGTGATATAGTTATGCTCCTGGTTCAAGTCTGCCCAAGGGTCAAATTGGTAAGACCTCTTGTTGTCAGTCTCCTTGCACCCCGTGTTGGTGTACATAAGCCCAATAGACAATCCTAATCGCGGGTTGATGCGGTATTCCGCTTCGGCACCTACGTCCCAGCTGAGCTTGTTCTCCACTCCGTCGGCATCGTCGCCCGCCAGGGTGGCGAGGGTCATGCCCGCCTGTAGCTTGATGCTCCACGCACTCTTGTTCTCACTCTCTTGCGCCGCAGCCTTCTGCACACAGCACATCATCAGTGCCGCCGCGGCCAGTGTCATTAATCTTTTCATGGTTTCTATTTTTTAAACTTTTTATCCAATCCTTTTTTTATACAACTACACGTCGGAAATGCTAACCCCTATTTGAAAGAATCTGATATTTTATTTCTTCAGACAACAGATTAATATCAACTCGTTATCCAATAAAAACCTAAAGGATAATTTTCTTGAACTCTTTCAAAACGTTCCCAATATCGCACCTACCACAGAATTCTACATCGTTTGTTTCGGGCCATTGAAAGTCTGAGACGATTCCCTTTATCTGGCAGATTGGTTCATTTGTGAAGGTAAGTTCAAGGAAATCCTCGTACACAGAAAAAGTTTTTTTTCTTTTCTGTAGGAAATCTTCCAAATCTGTTTTGAATATGTTTATTTGATTATCTACCCATGTAATCTGCCTTGAAATGCAAAACCAAAATGAGTCTAATGATATTCTTCCCTTTATGCAGTTTCTTTCGGACACAACCTCAGATATACTAATTTTTACTTCATCATTACTTGAATGTTTTGGGGGCATGCCTATTTCTGAGTCATTAGATATAATCCAGTCCAAGCTCATGCCTAATTGATGCAGATTATCCTTTGTTGTCTGTATAATCATTTTCATCCTGTTTCGCACATTCTCCAAAGATGTATTACATTTAATCTCAAATAAAGAATCCTTCTGGCTCATTTGGATAGTAGTCTTATCAGTCTCAAGCAGGATGTGTTCTGTATTACCTTCCGACAACTTCGATATGGCTTCTCTAAATGCACAAGCCTTTTCTTTGGTTAACACAAGAGTAAAGAATACCCTCATGTCGGTGTCAGTTTCAAATGATAGAACCGCAATCTCCATACACAAAACAATCATTCCATTGTGTTCGTATGCAGAGCGAATAGAAAAATCCGATGCCGATTCTTTAGAATTATTCATTAACTAACTGTTTTTATAATTTGGACTCAATTCTTTCGGTTTTCTCATGACGGCTGCCTTTTTATGTTTTTGCGTGCTGACTGATTCTGCCGTACACATAACCGCCAATGCCGGCAAGGAGGATGATGAGAATGGGCGACACGCCGAAAGCCCAGATAGCCAATGCCCCGAGGACGGGAATCCAGCAGTTCGTCCACGTCACTGGCACCTTCTTAGCCAACCGGAAGGTGGGCACGGCGATGAGCGCCACCACGGCAGGACGGATTCCGCGGAACAGTGCGGCCACGATGCGATTGTCCTGAAACTGGTGGAAGAACATGGCAATGAGCAGGATGATGAGAAACGAGGGCAGGGCGGTGGCAAAGGAGGCCGTGAAGGCTCCGCGGTTTTTGTCGAGCTTATAGCCCACGAAGGTGCTGATGTTCACGGCGAAAACACCGGGACAGCTCTGAGCGATGGCTATCAGGTCGAGCAGCTCTTCGCGGTCAATCCAATGGTGGCGGTCCACCACCTCCGTCTCGATGATGGGAATCATGGCATAGCCACCGCCGAAGGTGACTACGCCAATCTTAAAGAAGGTTCTGAACAGTTCAAAGTTCATAGTGCTCAGTTTCTTGCTTCGAGCCACTTGCGGGCATTGACGAAGGCTTCTATCCAAGGTGTCACCTCGTCAGCATGGCGGCTGCCAGGATACCAGGCACACTGCCAGGGGAAGATGGCACGCTCGAGATGGGGCATCATGGCCAGATGGCGGCCGTCGGCCGAGCAGATGCCTGCCACGTTGTAGTCGGAACCGTTGGGGTTGGCGGGATAACCGCCGTGGTTGTACTTCGCAATGATGTTGTACTGATTCTCTTCCTCGGGCAACGAGAACTTTCCTTCGCCATGGGCCACCCAGATGCCAAGTTTCGAACCGCTGAGACTGCGGAACATCACGCTGTCGTTTTGCGGAATGCTGAGGGTGACGAAACCACTCTCAAACTTCCGCGAGTCGTTGTGCAGCATCTTAATTTTAGTTGACGAGTTGACGAGTTGACGAGTTGACAAGTTGCTACTTTCTGCCCCATTTGCTATCAGCTTGTCAACTTGTTTACTTGTCAACTTGTCTACTAATCCCAATTCAACCATCAGCTGACAGCCATTGCAGATGCCCAAAGACAGCGTGTCGGGACGAGCATAGAAGCGGTCGAGTGCCTCCTTGGCCTTGGGATTGAAAAGGAAGGCGCCTGCCCAACCCTTGGCAGAGCCCAGCACATCGCTGTTGGAGAAACCGCCGCAGAAGACGATTATCTGGATTTCCTCCAAGGTCTCGCGGCCTGTGATGAGGTCGGTCATGGTGACATCTTTCACGTCGAAGCCTGCCAGATAGAGCGAGTAAGCCATCTCACGATCGCCATTCGTGCCTTTCTCACGGATGATGGCGGCCTTGGGATTCTTGGCACTTACCGCCTTGCGCTGCGGGTTCAGACCATATTGCGTAAGTTTTCCGGTGAATCCCTTGGGGGCTACCATCTCCAAGGGGTGATGCTTGTAGTTCTTGAAACGCTCGTCGGCACAGCCGTTCATGCTCTGGTCGCGGTCGAGCAGGTAGGAAGTCTTATACCAAACGTCGCGCAGTGCATCGATGTCGAACGTGTGAACGAAGTCGTTTTTCCTCACCACCACAGTCCGCTCTCCCGGCGTAGGGAAGCCAATCTTCATGAAGCCCACACCCTCGCTGTCGAGGAATTTCTCCATTTCGCGGGCATCCTTCTGATCCACCTGGACGATGACGCCGGGATTCTCGGCAAACAGGTCGCGCACCAGGTCGTCGCCTTCGAAGCCACTCAGGTTGATGCGCAGTCCGCCCGTGGGGTTGGCGAAGCACATTTCCAGAAGTGTGGTGATGAGTCCGCCGGCCGAAATGTCGTGTCCGGCAAGGACCCAGCCGCGACGGATTATTTCCTGCACAGCGTTGAATGCATCGCGGAAATACTCTGTGTAGAAGGTCATCTTCTCGTCGGCATCAGCGTAGGCCACGTCGTTGCCCAGCCTGCCAAGGCTTTGGGCAAAGGCCGATCCGCCAAGCTTGGCTTTCTGGAACGAGAAGTCGATGTGGTAGATATTGGTGCTCTTGTCGTTGACCAAGACAGGTGAAACGACTTTCCTGATGTCGGATACCTCGGCTCCGGCACTGACGATAACCGTGCCGGGGGCGATGACTTTCTCGCCATTGGGATATTTCTGAGTCATGGAAAGGGAGTCCTTGCCCGTGGGAACATTCACGCCAATGCCCTGACAGAAGCGGCTCAGCGTCTCCACGGCACGATACAAGCGGGCATCCTCGCCTTCCTGCGAGCGGCAGGGCCACATCCAGTTGGCCGACAGACTCACGCTGTCGAGACCATCAGCCAGCGGTGCCCAAACGATGTTGGTCAGGGCCTCGGCCACGGAGAGGATGCTGCCAGCCTCAGCGCTGACGAGTCCTGCCTGCGGAGCATGTCCCAAGGCGGTGGCGATGCCTTTCTTGCCACGGTAGTCGAGGGCTACCACGCCACAATCGCTCAACGGCAGTTGCAGTTCACCCTGGCACTGCTGGCGGGCAATACGGCCAGTCACGGAGCGGTCCACCTTGTTGGTAAGCCAGTCTTTGCAGGCCACAGCCTCTAACTGCAGGACCTGCTCCAGATACTGCTGCAAGGAGTCGATGGTATATTCCACGGGCGCATAGGTGTGCTTCACAGTCTTGTCAACCATCACCGTCTTGGGCGAATGGCCAAACATCTGCGCCACATCCATGTCGAAAGGCTTCTGGCCGTCGGCCTGACGGAACGAGAAATGGGCATCGCCGGTGGTCTCACCCACCACATAAAGCGGGGCGCGCTCACGCTCTGCAATCTGCCGCACGCGGTCGATGTGCTGCTCGTCGATGAGCAGTCCCATGCGCTCCTGGCTCTCGTTGGCAATGATTTCCTTGGCCGAGAGCGTCTTGTCGCCAATGGGGAGCTGGCTCATGTCTATCTCGCCACCACAATCTTCCACCAGTTCGGAGAGGCAGTTCAGGTGGCCGGCAGCACCATGGTCGTGGATGCTCACCACGGGATTCTCGTCGGCTTCCACCAATGCACGCACCAGGTTGTAGGCGCGTTTCTGCATTTCGGGGTTGGCACGCTGTATGGCGTTCAGCTCCACGGCACCGGCATAGCGGCCTGTGTCGACGGAAGACACGGAACCTCCACCCAGACCGATGCGGTAGTTGTCGCCGCCCACGACCACTATCTTGTTGCCCTTCTGCGGCTCCTTCTTCAGGCAGTCGCGCTTCTTGCCATAGCCCACACCGCCTGCCAGCATGATGACCTTGTCGTAGGCATAGGCTGCCTCCTGGGGCTCCTGATGCTCAAAGGTGAGGACAGAACCGCAAATCAGGGGCTGGCCGAACTTGTTGCCGAAGTCGCTGGCACCATTCGAGGCTTTGATGAGTATCTGCTCCGGTGTCTGATAGAGCCATTTGCGGACGGGCAGGATGTCTTCCCAGGCTTTCACATTACCTTCACAACGCGGGTAACTGGTCATGTAGACCGCTGTACCTGCGATAGGCCACGAGCCAGTGCCGCCGCCCATGCGGTCGCGAATCTCTCCACCTGTACCTGTGGCAGCACCGTTGAAAGGTTCCACCGTGGTGGGGAAGTTGTGGGTTTCGGCTTTCAGCGAGATGACACTCTCTATCTCTTTCACGCGGAACCAGTCGGGCTTTGTCTGGTCTTCCGGTGAAAACTGCTCCACCTTCGGGCCCTCTGTAAAGGCTACATTGTCTTTATAGGCGGAAAGGATTTTATAGGGATGCTCTGCCGTTGTCTTCTTGATCATCTGGAACAGGCTGGCCTCTTTCTCCTCACCGTCGATGATGAACTGCCCGCCGAAGATCTTGTGGCGGCAGTGCTCGGAGTTGATCTGTGCAAAACCAAATACCTCAGAGTCGGTTAGCCGACGGCCCATGTCCTGCTCCACCTTCTTCAGGTAGGCGATTTCCTCCGGGCTGAGGGCCAGTCCCTCCTGCTCGTTGTAGGCTTCCAGGTCGTCGACATGCTGGATGGGCTGAGGCTGTATGTCCACGCGGAACACCTCCTGCGTCAGGCCGTTGTAGAGTCGCTGGAGCATCGGGTCGGGCTCATCGCTGTCTTTCATCGGGATGAAAGCCTCGATGCGGGAAATACCCGCGAGCCCCATGTTCTGCGTGATTTCCACGGCATTGGTGCTCCAGGGGGTCACCATTTCGCGGCGCGGGCCAACAAAGCGGCCTTGCAAATCGCTTTCACTGGCAGGCGTTGCCTCGCCGAAAAGCCAACAAAGTTTACTGATTTCCTCCGGGCTGAACGAATGGTCCACCTCGGCTGCTATCACATGCTGTGACGGTGTCTTGAAGAATAATATCATGGTCTGAATGGAATGAATGTTCTTATTCTGGTGCAAAGTTACGAAAAGTCGAGAGTAAAACAAAGAAAATACTTTCTTTTTTTGCCGAGACAGAGTAAGTTCGCCATCTTATTGATGGCAAAGTTACAAAAAAAGGTTGTAAAGAACAACGGATTTTGGAAGATTAACGCATTTCGACCTAAAATAAAGGCAATCAAGGGGAAAACGAGGAACTTCAAATTGAAGGAGAAAGCAAATTAGGGAGGAATGCTGAAGGAGTTAGGTTGCCAAATCGTAACCCGTTCTTATTCCGCAAACTGCTACATTTTGCATAGCGATGGATGCCGAAAGAAATAGTAGTTTTGCAGCCAAAATTAAAAAAGGAGTAAGAGACATGAGAAGTACTTTTAACATTCTGTTCTATGTGAACAAGAGTAAGGCGAAGAACGGTGTTGTGCCTGTGATGGGCAGGGGGACGATTAACGGGACTCAGTCGCAGTTCAGTTGTAAGAAGACGATTCCGCTTGACATGTGGGACGTGAAAGGCAATTGTGCCAAAGGGCGCAGTAAGGAGGCATTGCAGATTAACCGCGAACTGGATAACATTAAGGCTCAGATTATCAAACATTATCAGCATCTTTCTGACCGTGAGGCTTTCGTGACGGCTGAGATGGTGCGCAATTCCTATCAGGGTTTTGGCAGTGAGTACGAGACTTTGCTGAGTGCTTTCGACAAGGACATTGCCAATCAGAAGAAACGTGTGGGTAAGGACAGAGCTGCGAGCACTCTTTGGGCTATGGAGCGTTCGCGGAAGGATGTGGCAGAGTTCATCCAGTCGTACTACCGTCGCACGGATATGTCGATGCTGGAACTGACACCTGAGTTCATCAAGGACTTTGCCGCCTACCTCAGCACAGACCGTGGACTGGCTAATGGCACCATCTGGCAGCGGTGTATGTGGCTAAAAGGTGTCGTGCTGAGGGCGCACTACAACGGCAAGATTCCCCGTAACCCGTTCGCCCAGTTCCATATCAGCCCGAACTGCAAGGAAAGGGAGTTCTTGTCTGAGGATGAACTGAAAGCCGTCGTAACCCATGAGTTCGAGGATGACAATCTCGCCTTCGTGCGTGACTTTTTTGTATTCGTGTGCTTCACCGCCCTCTCGTTCATCGACGTGAAGAACCTGACCACGGACAACATCGTAGACATCAACGGTGACAAGTGGATTATCAGCAAGCGTCACAAAACCAACATCCCCTTCCAGGTGAAACTGATGGACGTTCCCTTGCAGATTATCGACCGCTACAAGCACCTACAGGAAGACAAACTGGTGTTCGGCAAGATGAACTACTGGTCGATGTGCAAGAAGTTGAAAACGGTGATGACAGCCTGCGGCATAGAAAAAGCCATATCTTACCATTGTGGCCGGCACTCGTTCGCCACTTTGGCGTTTTCAAAGGGAATGCCCATCGAGAGCGTGAGCCGTGTATTGGGACACACCAATATCGTGACCACCCAGATTTATGCCAAAATCACGAGCCAGAAACTTGACAATGACCTGACGATGCTCGGCAATAAACTCAATGCATCATTCAAGAATCTTAAGATGGCATAGATCACAGCGACCCAAAGCCTTCAAAGCAGAAAGACGAATGATTAGCGAAGTCTGTCATCCGTCTTTCTGCGTTATATTCCCACAACACACAAGCCACTAATGGCTTTTTCTTTCTCCCTATCGTTTATATGCGGGATGATAGCAACTTTCCAGAACCCTCTCCAAATCACTCTCACGATAGAGCACCTTGCCACCTAATATATAAGGCAGCATGCCATCATTACGATATTCTTGTAGCGTCCGTCTGCTGACTTTCAGAATCTGCGCTACTTCTCTGTCCGTCAGGTAACGTTCACCATCAAGCAACGGGCGATAGCAGCCTATCACATTCTTGTATAGGGCAAGCACCTCCTCCATGTTCTCCACTGCGTTCTTCACTCCAACGTTATGCGGCATTATCAGTTCGTTCATAGGCACTTCGTTTTGAGGTTATACACCTTGCCATCTTTATCCCTACCAGCCACAACATGAAGAATACTCTCCACATCCTCAGGCTTATAGTACACCTTCCGGTTGATT
>Ga0256407_10013696_pt1 | contig 10806 bp, 7 predicted proteins | sample RumenRJG_04DNA_FD_193489 | JGI IMG/M metagenome (GOLD analysis project Ga0256407, IMG submission 193489) | Bovine rumen microbial communities from Lethbridge, Alberta, Canada - RJG_04 | ecosystem: Host-associated > Mammals > Digestive system > Stomach > Rumen | place: Canada: Alberta | collected... | reverse complement strand
TTTTTTTTTTTTTTTTTTTTTTTTTTTTTTTTTTTTTTTTTTTATTTTTTTTTTTTTTTTTTTTTTTTTTTTTTTTTTTTTCCTTTTTTTTTTTTTTTTTTTCTATGTAATTTTTCTTTTTCTTTTCTATGCCAATACTAAAAAAAATAATATTAAAAAAAAATAAAAAAATTTTTTTTACAATTGCAGTATATTTTCTAAAAGCTTTTTCTCTATTTTCTTCTTCAATTTTTTCATTTTCTTCTTTTAATTTTCCTAAATTAAAAGTATGTCTCATTTCAGTATCAATTAATTTTTTTAAAACTGAATTATGTTTTTCATCTTTTATTTTTTGATTTCTTTCAATAAATAATTGAACTATATAAAAAATAAATTTTTCTTATTTACTTTTTTCATTTATTTGTTCTGCAAATCTTTTTCTATTTTTTTCATCTTCAATTAAAAATCTTTCTACTTTTTCTCTTGCAGATTTTTCTCTTTCCATTAAAGCAATAACATTTTTTCTTCTATCTGACATTTTTTCTTTATTTGTTGATTCTAATGCAGTTAATAAAACTTGATCTTTTTTTTTTAATTTTTTTATCAAAGCTGCATTTTGTTTTTTATAATTTTCTTCTCTCATTTCTTTCATTCTTTGTATTGTTTCATCATATTTTTTTCCTATATTTTGCCATTTTTTCTTTATTTTTTGTAATTGAGCTTGATGACGTGTTGAAAATTCAAAATCACTCATCATTTTATTATAGTCATATTCATTCATTTCTTGAGCTTCTTTTACTAAACTTACTAATTGTGTTACACTCTATTTTTTTTTTATTTTTTTTTATTCTTACTGGATCTATTTCTGATTTTGACATTACAGTTTTTTATTTTTTATTTAAAAATTTTTTTTAAATGTTAAATAATAATTTTAATTTTTTTTATTTTTAATAAATTAATTAAAAAATAAATTAAAGTATTCTTTATTTAATTGAAGATATTTTTTTTTGTTATAGTTTTAATAATATTATAATTATATATATTTTTATTTTGAAATAATGTTTTATTTTCTTAAAAAAAAATAATAATATACATATATTTAATTTCCTTTTTTAAAAGGCCAACCACTTAATCCTTTACTAGTTTTGATAATATCTACATATTTAGAACATAATTCTTTAGTCTTATGAAAAACTCCACTATGATAATTATAAAAAATATTATATTGTTCATTTTCAAAAATTCTTTTATTTAAAAATTTTGAAATTAAACCTTGTTTCTGAGAAGGATTTTTAAATAAAGATTTATTAGAAATTTCTTTTAAAGTTTTAGTAAAACTTTTTTTAGATGGATTATATATTAAATATTCAATTGAGTTATGATTAATTATTCCAGGTTGAATTTTTTCATCTGAAATTTTAGAAATACTTTCAAATAGAACATTATAATTTAATGGTTTATTATTAGGAATAATTAAATTATCTTTTGGTTCTTTTAAAAAAAAAATATCACTTTGAGATTTAGAATGAAGTAATTTTAATTGTTCATTTAATTCTTTATTATCTTTATTTTTAGTAAAAAAATTTTCAAAATATATTTTTTCATTATTCATTATTTTTTCAATATTATAAGAAGATAAATTATGAAATTTATTTTCATTACTTTTTTCAAAATTTTTTAAAGTATTTTTAAAAATTTCTGATGAGGTTAAAACTTCATTATATTTATTAAAACCAATTGGTTTAAATCTATCATTAAATAATCTTTTTGTTTTTATAAATGATGTAATTGCAGTTGATGGTCTTGAAATTTTAATTTTTGTCTTTTTTTCTGAAAAAGAAGAAGTATTATTTAATTTATTTACTTCAATATCAATTGAATTATTATTTACATTTTTTATTTTAAATTTTTGTTTTTTAAAATTATCTTTTGATTTTTTTTTTATTTTATTTAATTCTTGTTGAAAAATTTCATTTCGAAATTTATTTGAAAATAATTTTGGACTTTGTTTTAATTCTTGTTTTATTTTATTTATTTGATTAACATATTTTTGAAATAAATTTGCAGATTGACATCTATGAAAAATATATTTTCCTCTCCTTTGTTCTTTTAATATATAATTTGGTTCTTCATTATTTTTCTTTTTCATCATTTTATTATTTTATTTTTTAAATATAATATTTTTTTAAATTTATAAGTTAAATATTTTATTTATATTTGAAATATTTATATAACAATCAATCTTTTCATTTTTTATTTTTTATTATTTTATTATTAGAATTTGTTATTTCAGAATTAAAAGAAGAAACATTTAAATCATTATTCATATTTTTTATATTTGAAGTTACAATATTATTTGTATTATTATTTAAATCAATTAAATTTTTTTTCCTAACTGAATTAATAGAATCAAATCCAGTAATTTTAGTAATTTTTTTTTTATAAATATTTTTTAATTTTTTATTTTTTTTGTTTTTACCTTCCAATTTCTTTTTTTTTAATAATTCTTCTTCAATTTGTGCTTGATACATTTGAGTAGCTTTATCATATTCATTTTTCCAAAAATGTAAAATTTCATTTTTTGCTTTATTATTATAAATAAATTTCTCAGTTTCAGGATTTTTTTCTTGTATATATGATAAAACTAATTTAACTTTTGAAGCCAAAGGCTTATCTTCATATTTTTTAATAAAATTAATAAAAAAATTATAACATTCAATATCAAATTCTTCATCTTCTTCATAATTAAAAACTAAATGAACTGCATGTTCAGGACTATAATTTTTTTTAGCTTTTAACATTTCTTCTTCAAGTAATAAATTCTTATTTTTTTCATTAATTTTTTGTAAACCTAAAAAAGTTTCTTGTTGATTATTTTTAATTGAAATTTTAGGAGGTTCACCAAAAATATCTTTTATATCAATGTTATTTGAACATAAATTTAATATAAAATTATTATCTATATTTGTTATATCATCTATTTCTTTTTTATTATCATCTAATGAATATAATTCTTTTTTATCATGTGATAATGTAGTAATTATATTATTTTTTATTTTATCTTGAAATGAAAATTCAAATGCTTTATTTAAACTAAATGTTATATCTGTCATTAATTTATTTGATAATACTTTTCTTTTATATGTTAAACTATTTTGATCTTCTGTTTGATCAAAGGAAAGAACTAAAAAATCTTTTTTGAAATTATAAACTGAATCTGGTTTTTCTTTATTTCTTAATGAATTTATTATTTCATCATTTGTTATATTATTATTATCTAAATTATCATTTTGGTTATTTTTATTTAATTGTTCCTGTTCTTTTCTATTATTTGGACTTGTTATTTTAACTTCAAAAAAATCTTTTAATTTATCATTAATATGAAATAAAGAAGGTGTTTCTTGTTTTGGATTCATTTGAGAATGTTTAAACATTATTTAAAATTAAAAAAAAATAATAAATCTAATAAAATAATAATTAATAAAATAATAATATTTAATCTAGTTATATAAACTATGTCAAGGAATGGAATTGGAGTTATACATTATTTTACTTCAATATGGAATTCAGGAACATATATTCTTGAATTAAATAAAAAAATTGGTTTTTTTATTAAAATGTTTGTATGTACAGAATTACATAAATATCAAAGTTCATTAAGACCAGATGAAAAACAAAAATTAATAAATTTTATAAATCAAACAAAAGAAATTAAAAAAACATTAATTTTAAGTGATACAGAAGAACCAACTTTTGAAGAATATAAAACTTATCTTGGTACAGTATATAAAACATTTGAAGAAGAAGAAAAAAAAGGAATTATTAATTCTATTACTCCTAATAAATTAAGATTAATTGGTGATTTATGTGAACCTTTAAATAAATTTAATGCTTTTGATGGTCCTTTTAAAAAATTACAACAATATGAAAGATATAAAGCAAAAATGTATGAAGAAGGATTAAAAAATGGAATTACTCCTACTATTACTCCTTTAAGTACTTTTAAATATAATCCTTTGGATGATATAAAGTATTTTTCTTTATTTAAACCTGAAATAATGGATATTAAAGTTAATCAACAAAATAATAATAATAATATGCAAAATCAAATGGTATATAATATTGGAATGAATTATGATATGGGAAATAATAATATGAATTATGATAATAATAATATGAATAATAATAATAATAATAATATGAATTATAATATGAATAATAATATGAATAATAATAATAATATGAATAATAATTTGAATTATGATAATAATAATATGAATTATAATATGAATTACAATATGAATAATAATAATGATAATAATAATAATAATATGAATTATAATATGAATAATAATAATGATAATATGAATAATAATATGAATTATGATATGAATAACAACATGAATTATGATAATTATAATATAAATTTTAATAATCCTTATGAGCAAATTGGACTCAATTATGAGGATGGAAATAATAATAATAATAATATGAATTTTACTAATCCTTATACTCAACAACAAAATAATGTGAATAATCCATATCAAAATCAACCAACGAATGAAAACAATTATAATTTAAATAATCCAGGTGAAATGCCAGTAAAAACATACTCTAATGATACTAAAATTAAAATAAATAAGACTGAAGAAATATTTGATATGAGTGATTCTATTTTAGAAGAAAAAAAGCAAAGTATATTAAATAAAAATAAAAATGCAATTAATGAATTAAAAAAGAAGAATATATCATTAGCAATGCAATATATTGCAAATTCAATAGGGATTTTAAAAAATTTCCCAAAAGAGAAAAAAACTGATTTTATATAAAATAATAAAAAAAAAAAATAAATCTAAAAGAATTATTAAAAATAATAAACTCAATTAATTAAAATCAATAATTATTTCATCTTTTATAATATTTATTATTTATTGTTATTTTTTTATTGATATTATTATTTTTTATAATTTAATTCTTTCTATTTTAATTATTATTTTTTCAAATTATTTTTTATATTTAATATTATTAAATCATTTTTTAATTTTAATTATATATATCTTAACTTACATATATTTTAATATTATGATTTTAATAATTTATAATATTTTTTATATATAATGAATTTAATCAAAAAATTTAAAACAATATAAAATTTAAACACAAAAAAAATTTAAACCTTACTTTTTATTTTACTTATAATAGTATCATCTTTTTCTCCTTTTTGAATAGCTTCGGTTATTTCTTTATCTAATTTTTTGTCTGCTTCAGAAAATTCATATAATTGATGATTATTAGGAAATGTTTTTTTTTCTTCTTTACAATTATCATTTTTAGTTTCAACATTTTCATTTTTTATATAATAAACTTCATCTTGAAATAATTTTTCTTCAATTTTTTGAATTTTAAATTCAAAAACACAACAAGAATTTCTTTTTCCATCTTTATTTTTATTATCTGAATTTGATTCATTTTCTTCGTTTACTACAGTACATATAAAATTTAAATCTTCTTTTTTTTTTGGAATATCATTATCATCTTTTATCAATAATCCATTTACTGAAGGATGTCTTTCAAAAGGATTTTTCTTATTAAATGATAAAAACTTTTTTTTTGGTTTTTGATAATTTTCTTCAATTTTATTTTCATTGTTCATTTTTTTTTCCAATTAAAAATTAAAATTGTTCATTATAAAAAATAAAAAATATTATATTTTTAGATTAAATATAGAAAATAAAATATAAGATAAAAAATAAAAAACATATAAAAATAAGTTAATATGTAATTTAATATAATTTCATTAAAATTAATTTCATAATTTCTTTTCTGTTTTCTAATATTAATTAAATCAAATAAAACTAATATATAAATATTATAAATAATTAAATAATTCATTCCAATTATAAATTTATCATATTAAATATATTTAATGAAAAAAACATCAAATAATAACAAAAACTAAAAAAAAAAATTAAAAACCTCAAACAATTAAAAAAAAAAACTACATTAAAAAAAAAAAATGACATCCAAAGAAGAAAAACAACCTGAATCCTCAACTGAAGAAGACTCTTCAATAATTCCTCAAAATCAACCAATCCTAATGAAAAAAGGTGATTACACAATCCACATATTAATAGAAGAAGTAAAAAATTTAATAAGTATAGAAGAAAATCACTTACCTTCTCCAATAATAAAACTAATATGTTTCAACGAAACAAAAAGAACATCAAAACTGGAAACAGAATGTAGTGATCATGTATTCAATGAACATATTTATTTTGAAAAAAATGACTTAACAGTAGAAATTTTAGACTCATCAAAAATAATAATAGAAGTATATGATTCAAATCATAAAAAGAGAAAAGATTATTTTGGAATATATGAATTTGACTTTGAATATATTTACAGTGCTGAAAATCATTCAATGAAAAATTTATGGATTGCTTTAGCAAATCCAGAATCTGATGATATAACAAAAGTAAATGGATATTTAAAATTAAGTATAAGTGTTTTAAATTCAAATGATGAAAGAGTTGAATTGACTCCAAATTCAAATAATGATTCTGATTGTATGATTCCACCTCAAATAAAAACTGTTTATAAACAATTAATGATTTATATTTTTAAAGCTGAACAATTACCTGATATGGATTCTTTTGGTAAAGAAAAAAATATATTAAAAGAATGTGATGGTTACATTGAATGTCATTATATGGGAATTGTAAAAAAAACAAAAGTTTCTTCTAGTAAGAATGATTCTGTTATTTGGAATGAAATTATTGAAATTCCTGTTTCTCAACCTGCAATTAGTCAAAGAATTGTTTTTTATGTTAAAGATAAGAATACTATTTCTTCTGATGTTTTAATTGGTTCTTTTGAAATTTCAGTTAATGATATTTTAAATAATTTTTATAAAGATATTTCTATTGTTAATTTATATGGAGCTTATGATCTAAAATCAGATTCTAAAATGGCTAATTTAATGAATACTAATGCAGAAATTGGTTCTAGATGGAAAGGGAGAGTTTATTTAAAAATTGATTATGTTGATTCTGATACTCCAATTGCTGGAGTTAAACCTATTGAAGATAATGAATTAATTAAACAAATTAATACTACTAGTAGGAAATATTTATGGAGTATTTATATTAAATTATTTTCTGCTTATTATTTACCTGAAAAAAGTAGTGAGTATAAAATTATTTTTTCAATTGCTGATATGAAAACTTCATTTAAAAGTCAAAAAGCTATTAATAGAAATATTGATTGGTTTCTTTGTAATAGTATTCAATATCAATCTTTAAGTGATGAAATTGAACATTTACCTGAATTATTTATTTATTTAGTTGATAAGAAAGATAATGTTATTTCATTTCAGAGAATCGATGCTAAAAATTTTCATGTATCAGATGATATTGTAATGATAAAATTATATCCAGAACCAATAAATAAATTATGTAATGAAATATATTTTGCTGGTATTATAAAAGCAAGAATAAAAATATTTAATAAAGACAAAGATCAAGATTATCAATGTAATACTGATTTATTTAAAGACGGTGATGAAAATGCACAAAATAATAATCAATTATCACATCAAGATTCAAGTTATGATCCAGATGATTTAGAAAATCAACTTCATGAAGGTGCTGATTATTTAGGTGGAATAGGAAAATTAAATCAACCAGCATCATATAAATTCTATACAATAGTAGCAAATGTTTTTATGACAAGATACCTAATTGCAGGTGATTCAGATGGAACTAGTGATCCATATACAATTATTCGTATATTTGATAAAGAATTAAAAACAACAACAAAATCAAATTGTGCAAATGGAATATGGAATCAATCATTAATTTTTAATGAAATATCATTTGATATTAATAATTTATCAACTTGGCCTGTTATGCTTGTTACTGTTATGGATAGTGATGTTACTAGTGATGATTTATTAGGTTATACTTATGTTTGGTTAAGTGATTCTGCTTATAAAATTAATTCTACTGAAACTTTTAGACCAAAATGGATTCAATTATATTTAGAAAAAAGTAATAAGGCACAAGGACAAATTTTATTATCTTTTTATATTTTTGATGAAGAACATAAAAATGATGTTAAATTATTAAATATTGTTCCTGAGACTATACCTTATACTGTTGAAATTAATGCTTTAGGATTAAGAGATTTAAAACCACTTTCTTTTCTTCCTGTTAAGAAAGCTTTTATATCATTTGATTTAAATTCTATTAATGTTTCAGGGAAGAAAGAAGATAGCTTAGAACCTATTAAAACACAACCTAATGAAGCAGGGAATAATCCTAATATTAATAGTGTTATTAAATTTAATGTAAAATTACCTAAAGATGAAATTTTTATACCAGATTTACAATGTAATGTTTATGATCATGTTTTAGGAGGAATGATTAATCAGTTATTAGGAATTTTTTTAGTAAATGTTAAATCAGTTATTAAAGGAACTCATGATATGTTTGATGAAGAATATAAACAAACTGAGAAAATTAAAAAAGAAATTAAAAATAAATATAATGTTAAAGATGATAATAATTTAATTGATGATGATAATGATGTTATTATTAATATGCCTGAACATGATGAAATTGATACTAGTAAAAAAAAGAAAAATAATGAAAATGAAGCTTTAAATGTTGGGAAACCTAATGAAAAAAATATCGAATTTTCAAATAATTATTTATGTTTTAAACCTGAAGATTTGAATAAAATTTACAAAGGGAAAATTGATCAAGATATTCTTTTAAAAAATAAATTTAAAGAAGATTATTTCGTAATAAAACCTTCATTTAAAGATTATTCAATACCAGGATCAACAAAAAAAGAAAATGAAAAAAGTGATTTTTTAATAGAAGATATGACACAAGTTCCAGATAGTAATTTATATATGGAAATAGGATTTAATAAAAATGATAATCCATTAAAATTTAAAAAAGAAAATTCATTAGAATACCAAATTTTAAGTCAATCAAGTGATGATTATTCAACAAATGGAAAACATTATAGAAGATATTTTGGAAAAGGATTAGAAGAAATAAAAGAATTAGATTTAGTAACTCCATTTATAAAATGTCAATTAGTAAGAGGAAAATATGAAGATAAAAAAAATCAAAATGATATTTTCGAAGCATTAAGTGATATAGATAATAAAATAGTAAAAAGATATCCTGCAAATAAAGGAATAAATGTAGCAACAAGATTAAAAGCACCTATTAGAAAATTATATGAAAATTATGATGAGAATGAAGCATTAAATTCAATTAAAAGTTCTTTTGATATGAGACCTTATGGTCATTTTAAAGGATTAATTAGAATAGCAGAAAATGATAAAATTAAAGAACATGATGATTTTATTAATAATATTAAAGATGAATATAATGGAATAATTCCAAAAGAATTAACATTTTTAAATGAATTTGATATAATATCAAAAAAAATATTAGTTAAAAGAAATGTTATAGTTAGAATATATATATTAACATTAAATCATTTAGCAAAAAAAGATACCTTCTCACCAAGTGATCCATATATAATAATTAAATTAGGAAATGAGGAAAAAGTAAATGAAAAAGATAATTATCAAGAAGATAAAGTTGATTGTGACTGGTATAAATATTATGATATATCAAGTGAATTACCAGGTAATGGTACATTAACAATTCAAGTATATGATCATAATCCAATATTTAGTGATGAATTAATAGGAGAAACATCAATTGATATAGAAGATAGATTTTTCGGTGTTGAATGGCAAAATTTAAAAAATAAACCAATAGAAACTCGTCAATTATATAATGTAGATACACAAGGATCACAAGGAGAAATAAAATTATGGTTAGAAATATTTGATAAAGAACAAAGAAATGATATGTTACCATGGAATATAAAACCACAACCTGAAAGTTTATTAGAATGTCGTTTAATAATATGGGAAACTGAAGAAATGGAAAATTTAGATATTGAAGATACAAGTGATATATATATTTTAAGTTATATTGATATGAAAGATAAACATAGTACAGATATTCATTATAGATGTCAAACTGGTAGAGCATCATTTAATTGGAGAAATAAAATTCCTATTAAATTACCTCGTAATAAATTTGATTTAACAATCCAAGTATATGATAATGACATTTTAGCAAGAGATGATTATATATGTGGAAGTAGATTAAATTTAAAATATTTAATTAACTATTCAAATTTATTAGATTGTCCAATTAAATTATCAAGAGAATATTATAGTAAATTACCAGATAATGAAAAAATATTTTCAAATATTGAATTTTTATCTAAAGATGATGATAAAGAAGGAACAAAATTTTGGGTTCAAATGGAGAAAAATGGAAAAAAAGGAGGAAGAGTTTTATGTTCTTTAGAAATTTTACCTGAATGGTATGCTAGTATGAATCCTGTTGGGAAAGGAAGAGATGATCCTAATGTAAATCCCTATTTACCTGAACCTTTTGGTAGACTTACTTTTACTATGAATCCTTTTAAAATGTTTAATCAATTAGTTGGACCGAAATTTAGGAAAAAATGTTGTTGTGTTATTTGTTGTGCTTGTTGTATTATTTATTTGATTATTGTTATTCCTTATGTTATTTGGTTTATTAGTGGGGAAATTATTAATCCTTTTAATTATAAGAAAAGTGGCTCCAGTAATAATGGGAATAAGTAATTTTTCTTTTTTTTTTGTAGTTTTATATGGATTTTTATAGGTTTTTTAAAGAGCTTTTTTATGATTTTTATTTAATGTTTTTTTTTATTTTTGAGTTTTATTTTATTTAATTTTGG
>Ga0256407_10013694_pt1 | contig 10807 bp, 10 predicted proteins | sample RumenRJG_04DNA_FD_193489 | JGI IMG/M metagenome (GOLD analysis project Ga0256407, IMG submission 193489) | Bovine rumen microbial communities from Lethbridge, Alberta, Canada - RJG_04 | ecosystem: Host-associated > Mammals > Digestive system > Stomach > Rumen | place: Canada: Alberta... | reverse complement strand
CAGCTTCTCATTGCCAGCTCTGATGTCTGCCACCATCTTCTTGAGCCAGTCTTCGGAGAGCAGCCCGTCAAGCTGCTCTGAAGACATTGGCTCTGCATACCCACGGTGATCCTTGCTGGGGTCACCTGTATGCTTTGTGTTTACTGCAATCATATGTTTCATGGTCGGTTAGGTTTTAGTTTAACAGAAAACGACCTCAGCCAGTTCGCAGTCCCTCAATGCCGCTGTGGCATCTCTGGCTCCACGTTGCAGTACATGACCCACACCAGCGGCACCAAGCCTCTTAGGAACACTCTCGTACACCTTGATGCGTTCAGGCGACTCCATCACCCTACCGTGTTCAAGATAGCAGATGAGCTTATCCCTCCACCTGTAACCTTGTGGCTTGCGGTTGTACTTGCCAAAGAAGATTTCATACTTGCCATCCTCCTTCAATTCCATCCAGAGGCGACCTTCCACCTTGAGTCCCTTTCCCAAAGTATTCAGGACGTCTGTTTTGTTCAAAATGTTAACTTCCATGTTTTTGTGTTTGTGTTGTGGTTATTAATTAGTTTTAGGAAAAGCGAGTGCATATCCTCTATCAATCTCGCTCATGTCAATTTGACTTTCAGCGCATCCGTTCTCTACACACGCCATTGCCTGTACCAAGAACTTCACATTCTCTTGCTGCACCACATCCTGTGTGTCAGCCACGATGAAATCCGTCTCTCGCAAGCAAGCAATTTCACATACACGCTGGATGTACCCTCTGGTGTTGTTGCCATCACTTTCAGGCGCCCATCTGCTGATGATTGCTCGTACGCTGTAGATGTGATACTTCACGTTGTAGGTCTTCAGGATGCGAAATGCAGCCCTGTACCCATACGCATTGTTCAGGAATATGCAGAACGTGCCGTCGTTCCCTGTCTGACCTTGCCACAGCTGGTCAGACTTCCTGATGTTGAGAGGATTACGATTTCGTAATCCCCTCGGCAGCTTTTTAGTTTTCTTTGTTTTCTTCATAATGTTTAGTTGTTTTAATAATGAATAATATGAACGTGCGCATACACGCACATCCGAGTTGTTTTCCCGTTCTGTTCCAATAAGTCAAAGATCGTGCAAACCGAACGCAAAGCGAAAGCTCGCTTTTGGGTTTGCTGAGGTGCAGCCGATTTTCGAGCGAAGCTCAAAGATCGATGTCGCCCAGTTTTTCTGGTTGACAATGCAAAGTTAGGGACAAAAAAACTGACGAATTTGTTATTCGTCAGCTCGTCTATTTTTAGTATTTTTTTAGTCAGAATATGCTCTTCTTCGTCATTCCCTCGTCAATAAGTCATTCAAAACGAGAGTCCAATACTTCTCACACAACAGATCCCAAGGGTTATTCGCCATATCGTAATACGCCTCGCTTCTGTCCTCGTATTTCACCTTACGAGAGAGGTTACTTAATGTTGTACGACCTATTTTCATTTTCTCTGGCCAGTCATCGGGTGTAATCGAAGTAGCAAATTTATAAAAGTCCGACTGTCTTATCGTGCCGTCTAACCTGTCTCTCACCACAAAGTAAATTCCAATCCAGCACGACTTATTTTTAAACAGCCGTATTTCGTTAGTTCTTAGCACGATGAGTGCCATACGTAACACTTTTTTCTTATTTTCTTTATCCAACCTCTTATATACAGCTTTCGCTCTGACTTCAGGAGGTGTCATCCTGCTAAAGTCAGGATCGTATTTTTCTGAAGACGTAGGACGCTTTGTCGTGGGCAATGGTAAGAAATTATAAATTTTTCTTATCTCATTCACCTCATCAATTATATCTTGACTCTTGTAAATAACAGCATGATAGGCCAAGGCAGACAAGTAGTGCTCGGCAATCACTTGATTTCCGGTACTTTTCGCCATCTTCAGCAGAGTATCCTTGTGCAGACATACTCCGTCGATAGAGACGTAATCGCTTATTTCGCCCATCGTCGCCATATACTTACTTTTCTACAGGTGCAATATCCTCTGCTGCTATCGACATACCTGTCTCTTCCGGCATTCCATATTGATATTCATCGATGGAAAAGCGCAGGTTCTTTTCTTCCTTTTTCAGCATATCGGTCAGCTCTTGCATAAACATGTCTTGTGTCCAGAACCTTACTTTATATTCTGCCATGTCGAAATGCTCCATAAAAGACATGTATGAGTGCGCCTGTTGCATAATGTTTATAAACATGCTCATCGTGTCTGCATACTCCACCACTATGCCCATGTCACCCTGAGTATGGCAATATGTTTTTCCGTTCAACTGTATCATTCCTGCCACCTCAACATGCAGAACACACTCGTCGCCACTCGTCTTTTTGGGAGGCATCACGTAAATGCCCCAATCATGCAGTATGCCGTAGTTGTTCATGATGTGCATCTCTGCGTTCACCTCGCGGTTTTCATATTCACACAGTCTAATCTTCTTGCACAGCTGCATATAGTCCTCCCACGAAACATAGCTGTTTTCGCGTGTTACCACGTTCAACTCATACAACTCCACATCGTCCCACACCACACCTTCGAATGGTCTGGGTTTCGATAGCGACAAGTGATTTTTCAGATCCAATGGCTCTTCTTTATTCACATACGATACTACAGGATGGCTATGTGTCTCAATTGCATAGCCACCATCCTTTCCACGCCTTTTCTCTTTAGTCACTATCAGCGTGCCAATTTGAATCCCCAACCTACCATTATATTCTATTATCTGGTAAGGCTTATCTAGCGGAGCATAACTTGTCTGTATCATATATCGTTCATTTTTAGTTCTCTAAAAGAGAGCGTGGACACAGTAAATAAACAACAATCCCGTCAGGCTACTACTCCTTCCACATTGTCGAATACCACCAATGCCCACGCCTATAGGTGTGAGCTGGTAGCCTTCGTCTTTCGTGGATTCCTTTAATGTAGTAGTGACGGGGAAAACCGAAAACTTCTGGCTCTTTATTTTATGTAACTATATTTTCTTCTTTTTATTGTATTACTTACGCAATTACACGATGCAACTCCTCCACATATTTCCTTATGGAAACCATATTCATGCCAAAGGCTTTGTCAATCCCCTCAAAGTTCTCATTCGTGACAATGGTCATAGGTTCGATGTCGCCATTCTCGCATACATAACCAATAATCTGATTGATGAACTCTTCTTGCAATGTGTTCAGCACGTTATCACTGAGGAACTGAGAAAAACGCTCCTTCGCAATCTTTCTGTCAACACCCACTACAGAGCGTATGAATACAGCCACCCTGTCACCACACAGCAATTCGCCCTTCTTCACATAGGCTTCATATTCTTCTTTCGTTCCCAGTTCCTTCCAGCATATCCTCTCCAGTTCCTTGATGTCATCAACTGACAATTGTTCCACCCTGAATATCTTTTGTATCACAGCATGGTCACGATGCTCATTCAGATAATCAAGAATCTTTGTCTTATAATCTCTGAAAATATCGTAAATCTGTACATCGCCCTTATCCTCCATCGTGTCAGAGATGTCGATGAAGAAACGCTCACTTTTCGACCCTATCAGGATATACACTAATTCACGCAATTCCTCCCTTACCATCTCCAGCCTGTCAATTGTTGCATCCTGCCAGAAGTTTGGATTGCTCACCATCATGATGGTGTTCATGTGCTCTTGCACAGCAGGAATGGAAGCCTTTGCCTGAAGTTTCTGAGCCATCCCTGTCACCTTCTTCATGCTGTTTGCTGCTCCTGCCTTTGACTGCAATTTAGCCAGTTCAATATTCAACATCACAGCATCAAAGCGCAGACACCCATTGTTATCATCTTCTATCACAATCAATGGGGCAATCTTGTCTTTCAGTTCCAAGGCATCCAACTCTGACACATACACCCACTTGTCTTTCTTCTTCCACTTATCTACAGCTTCCCACTCCTTGCGAACATCTATTCTTTGCTCATTCAACTGACTCACCTGTTCATAAAGCGAGCCTTTCAACTCCTGACACAGATTCTTGGTGAACTCCTCTTGCTGGAACTGCTGATGTTGCAGCACAACTGCTATATCTGTTTTCAGTCCAAAGAGCCTTTCAGCCAGCGATATGCTTTGTTTCGACACCTTGCCATTTGTGTTGTCACCAAAATACTCAAAGTTCTCGCACCAGTCAAAGATGTAGAAACATTGCTTGTCACTCCCATCATCAAAGATGCCTGGACAGAGTCGTGTACCTCGACCTATCATCTGCACATATTTGATTTTCGAATAGACAGGCTTGAAGAAAACAAGGTTGAGAATGTCTGGTACATCTACACCTGTATCCAGCATATCCACAGACACAGCAATCTGAGGCAGCATGTCGCGCTTCTTGAATTTCAGAATCAGGTCTTGGGCATATTTCACAGAGTAATCCACCAACTGACAGAAGCCACTATCAAATGATGGGTACAACTCATAGAACCTCTCTACAATCATCTGGGCATGTGCATGATCATAGGCAAAGATGATGGACTTACCAATCTTATTTCCACTCTGCACCTTCTGCCCTTCATTCATCAGCGACTGGATTACAATGTCAACCGTCTTCATGTTATAGATGTATTCAAACATCTCTCTCTTCTCTATATCCCTTGGTGTCTTGGGCTTCACGATTCCCTCATCCAATAGGGCTTTCATCTGCTCATATTCCCAAGCCTTGTCCAGCTGCTCCTTCTCTTCCTCAGTCAGCGAGTCATATTTGATGCCCTCACGCATTCTTGTGGTTGTTCTTGAAATAGGCACAAAATCCACCAGATGCTTATCTGCTACAGCCTCTTTCATCGAGTATTCAAAGTTTGGCTCATGATCCAAATGGAACAGCGAGAATGTACTCTTTTCTACTTCTTCACGAGGGGTCGCGGTCAAACCCACCAAGAAACTGTCAAAGTAATCGAAGATGGCTGTGTATTTGCCATAGATGCTACGATGTGCTTCATCAAGGATGATCAAGTCGAACCTACCAATCGAAAACTCTTTCTCTTCTGCATCGATGTAGTTCATCATCGTATTGTAGGTGCTGAACATCAGTCGAGCTTTCTTTTCTTCATCAGTTGCTCCAGTCAGGATACAAGTGGTGTAGTCAGGCATCAACTCTGTGAAACTGTCGTTTGCCTGACGCACAAGGGCTGTTCTGTCTGCCAAGAAAAGCACATTCTTCACCCATCGATTTCTCAGCAGCACTTCACAAAGCGAAATAGCCACTCGTGTCTTGCCTGTACCTGTTGCCATCACCAATAGCGCATGGCGATGCATATCATTCAGGTGGTCGCACACACTTCTGATGGCCCGCTTCTGATAGTCACGATTCGTGATTTTATCTTTGATGGCAAGATCAGTCATCTTGCTTCTACCCCTTCGTGACATCATCAGTTCCAAGTCCTCCAAAGTATGGAAACCCATCACTTGGCGAGGTGGATAGCCTAAGCCATCAATAATCATGGTGCGGGAACCATTGCTGTAATAGATGACAGGTCTTTGCCCATACTTCTTTTCCAGACAGTCTGCATAGAGTTCTGCCTGGTGCTTACCCTTTTCAGGTGCAGCAGAAGTGCGTTTGGCTTCCACTACTGCCAATGGCTTGCAATCCCTTCCATAAAGTACATAGTCGCAATAGCCCTCTTCTTTCTTGTTGGGCATTCCTTCCACATAGATTTCAATACCAGCCTTGCAAGCGAAAGGCGTATTCTCTTGCGACAACACTTCCCATCCTGCTTCTCTCAGCATCAAGTCGATGAATCGCTTGCGTGTCTCCAATTCTGAATAGACAACAGGAACAGCGACAGGAACAGGGTTCGTGATATTCTGCTCAGGTACAGCTTCGACAAATTCTTTTGGGGCTTCTGGCACCACATCGACAGGAGCCGCATGTGGAGTAGCCTTCGTAGGTATCAGTTCCTTATTGAAGGGAGCCAAAGTTTCAAGCACACCCAAGCGCAGCAACACACCACCTACCACATTGTAGAGATTCAGCAAGGCGAAGAACGATTCTCGCTGTGTGATATTTCCATCATGCACAGCCACATTGCCCACCTTGCGAACATAGTGTACTGCCATCATCAGCCTCTCATCGTCTATCAATTCAAGGAAAGGCTGACCGGTAGTCAACGTATATAAATTGTCTCGCTCACCTACAGGCACATGCTTCAACTTGTAGATGGCTCTCACCAACCACTCCAATGCCTTGCGACAATTCCAGCCACAAGCATCATGGTCAGTCATCTGCATCTCTTCTGCCGTCTTGCAGAAACGATACAGGTCTGACAATGCAGGTATCTGCTGTAGGTAATCGAAATTCATAGGCTTTATTTATGAAAAGTAATAATCCATTCTGCTGTTAAACAACATCTCTGACTCCTTCAGGCTTTGGCGAACCTTGGCCTTCATGGATTCTATCGCCTCTATCTTTTGTGCAAATTCTTGCTGGAGGGAGAGAGGGGGAAGAGGAATGCTTAAATTGTTTAGAACTTGCAAGTTGATGTTCTTTTGTGCAACAGCTGGAGCATTCTCTTCCAATATGGCTTGTAAACGCATAAATATGAAATAAATGTATTCATTATTACAATAGCCATGATTAACAGAAAATCCTACTACACTATCAGGAAAACATGCATCAAAGCTTAGAATAGCGCATTTTCCTATTGTCGCAGCAATCGTGATACATAATGTTCCAGCCTTCCAGACTTTACTCTGCGCAACACCCCTTTCCGAATAAGTGGCATTATATGATTGAATGTACATTCCAGCATTGGCAACATCACCAGTTTGAATTAGTGGCATAATTCCACCTAATAACTCTGGAGCATTTCTTGGTCTATGTTTCGAAACTCCACGTGCCAATTCTCCAATCTCACTTAACAAACGAGTTTCCCATCCCTTTTCATTCTCCACAGGGTCACCAAACATATCATAAAAGATGGATTGGGCAAGTTTATCCAATTCCTCTATCTGAGCCTTCTGCTTCTCAATAACGCTACTCAATAAATCAAGTTCAGAAACAATCTGATGCTGCTCTTGAAAGGTTGGAACAGGAACTATATTGTTTCCATAATCCTTAAAATAAATATGTGGGATGGCCGCTCCTGTTTTTAATTCCCCTAAATGCATACTTTGCAAAAGGTATTTGAGAAAACCAATATGGCAACCCTCATTAGGCAAAATATATTGCATTGTTCCTACCAAAGATGAATAAGCAGGATATATGTTCACACGACCAACACCTGAACCGTCTTTTACAATTCCTACATATTCAGAAGCTTGATGATAAAAGTCAATCCCCTTTACATATCCAGAAGCACCATACAAAGGGTAATCGCCAATATTATCCTCAATTTTATTGAGAGATATATTTGACGAACCCTTGGTACAAATATCACTTAACTTCTTATATGTCCACCCTTCTCTCATCCTTTCATGTATTTATTTCTAAACTCACTCATGGCTTCACTTATCTCTTTTTGCAGAGCCTCGATGCGACCCAATATCACCTCAGGGGCATCATACACAACCTTCTCACGTTCGACCTCCTTATATTTGTTGATGGCAAGAGAATAGTCATTGTCACGTATCTCCTGTGCTGGCACAAAGAAACTCTGGTCTTTGCGAGAACGCTGTTCCTCATTTTCAAAATGTCTGAAACGCTCAATGATGTCAGGTATATCATTGTCTGCCACAGGGTTGCGCTTATCATCCAAAGAGAAACCATCTGCCCGCATATCATAGAACCAAACTTTGTCTGTGCTCTGCGAGTTGGTCTTGGTAAAAATGACAATAGCTGTAGATACTCCTGCGTAGGGTTTGAACACGCCCGATGGCATGGAGATAATGGCCTCCAAATGCTGATGGTCAACCAACTCCTTACGCAAAGCAAGGTGGGCTCCTGATGTGCCAAAAAGCACACCATCAGGCACAATGCTGGCACAACGACCACCCAACTCCAACATACGAATGAAGAGAAACATAAAAAGCAGTTCTGTCTTTTTCGTCTGAGTTAACGCTGAGAGTGATGGGTTTATTCTTGCCACGTTTATTGTACCAGAGAAAGGAGGATTGGCTAAGCATAGTGTATAATAATTTTCAGTGATGTTTTGGCTTGAGAGGCTATCTTGTGCCTTTACATCAGGAGCATCAACACCATTCAACATCAGATTCATCGACCCAATGCGCAACATCTTGGGGTCAGTATCAAAACCACTGAACATCGTCTTACGGAAATGTTCTGAGTTTTGTGTCTTCAATAATTCTTGCTGGTAGTGTTCCTTGATATACTGAGCACTTCCCACCAAGAAGCCAGCAGTACCCATCGCAGCGTCACAAATGCGATCATCAAGTTTGGGCTGCATCAGTTCCACCATCATACGGATGATATGGCGAGGGGTTCTGAACTGACCATTTGTACCAGATTCAGCCATCTTTCCCAACACATACTCATAGACATCACCCATCGTGTCACGATCATTCATGTCGAGGTCTGTAATACCTTGTACCACTTCCACCAATGTGTGAGGCTGCTGTATAAGGAATACAGCGTCGCTCATAAAACGGCTATAGGCAGATGTTTTCTCCTCATTCAGATTCTTGATGAACACAAACACATCATTACGAACCGTATTAAACATCTGATCTGGTGTATACTGACGGAACTCATTCCATCGCAAGTTCTGATATGGCACATCCTTGTCAGTATCAGGATTATGCCACATCCCTTTTTTGAACACAGCATCGGGCAACTCCACATCACCCATACCCATCAACGAAGCCTTTGCCTCCTTGTTCAACTGGGCATCATCCAGCATCTTCATAAAGAACAAATAGGTCATCTGCTCCAACACATCGATGGAGTTGGTGATGCCACCCGTCCAGAAACTCATCCAAATGGCATCAATCTGACTCTTTATCTTTCCTGTAATCATATATCTATTTTTTCGTTCTCTTATAATAACTCTTATAATCAAAAATCAGTCCAGGTATGCCAAACAGTACAAGCAAACATAAAACTATAATAATACTTGAACACACCCAAATATTAGTCACACAAGCACATAATAGCAAAAGAAGTATTATCAAACCTATATAAGCCCACAACATGAGTTTAAATGATTTTCTCATCTCTTCTTTTTTTCTCTCTTCCTCTATTTTTTTATAATAGTCTCCAAAAACGGCATTTTCCCTAATAGGAAAATCTTCTCTAAATTCAGAATATCGTACACGATGGTTTTCTATCAAAAACACCGTCGCTTCTTTTAGTTTTGGAAGAATTTGATTATAGCCATTTGAATTTGATGGGTAGTTTTCGATTTCTTCTTTATATTTAAAAAAATCCGCTAATGCATGATCAATCTTTTGAGCCATTCCCCCCACATCAATTCCTCGGCTTGTAGCCGTCTCTATGAGATTTTGCTTTACGCTTTCTGCATTGGGGGCGTTACGCACATTGATATACGCATCACTAAATGCCACTAATGACGAATCTTCATTCCTTTTATAGCATTCATAGATACAATCATTTAGATATATCCACAATAAGTTTATGTCATTGAAACAGTAAGGTTCTTTTTTTATTTCATCTTTAATTCTGTCACACTCTTCTACTATTGAAATGGCACTTTGCATCTCTCTCATGGATTTCAGTTTTTCACTATAATTAGTGGAATCTCTGCTCATGAGATATTTTTCATCCAGATGCTTAATCAGTTGAGATATTGTCTTAATGTCACTTCTATCCATATCTTATTAATTATAAGCTAAGTACATATTACCATCTTTATGACATAGAACAAAGCATTTCAATCGAGACCTCTCGCATAATTCATTGACCATAACATCTTTATGATGCAGCAGAATGTCATAGTCCTCAGCAGTCCATTTGCCAAGAACAGTGTTGCTAATTCTACCCTCCCAACCACTCTCAAACGAACAGGGTTGTGAAGCCTCAAATGGGTGTTGTTCACACTCATTGATGACCTTCTGGAGTTTATCATATAAATCTTGTGTCATATATCTATTTGTATTTTAATTCACGTTCATTTCCGACACTCGTGCGTCGGCATCCCAGCATTCCACAAGTTCCTCACGGAGCTCTTTGGGTGTGGGTCGGCGCTTGAATTTGGGTGGTGGGGGAAGTGGACGTTTAGTGAGGGTGAGGTCGTAGCCGAGCCAGCGGGCAGCGCTGAAGAGATCGTAGATGCAACTGGAGAAGGTGTCGCCTTCGTAGCCACAAGCAAGGTCGATGACATTCTTGGGAACGACATGAGGGTTGCGCTTGAACAGTCGTTCGTACTTGTTCATCAGCACTTCTTCCATTTCGTTAGCTTTCTCGTCGGCAAAGTCAATCTGAGCACTTGTCGTGACTGGCATACCTGCAATGGATTCCCGATACCAATCCGTGAACCGGTTGATGTAGAGGGAGCGGGTTGCCATGAACGTGACGGCAGCGGTGATGCCAGAGAAAATGAGGATAAGGATAAATGTTGCCATAGTTGATATTGTTTAGGTTAATAATTTATAATGATGTCTTCACCCCATTCATCTTCAATTTTTATGGTGATTCGCAAGGTCGCCAAGCGGATATTCTCTTGAATTCGTGTGTAAAGTGGGTCATTTTTAGCCGATGGAGTGCAGTTTGCGAAGGTTTTCACCTTCTCTGAAAAGCATTGAATACTGTCGTTGGATGCCTGTTTTAAGCCTTGAGACTCGTAAAAATAGTCCTCCAAGATGCTGTGAGAGGGGTCTTCAAGGTGCTCACAACTGGTGAAAAGGAGTGAAAAAGCACACAGGCATAGACATAAAAAAGCCCTGCCACG
>Ga0256407_10013693_pt1 | contig 10807 bp, 14 predicted proteins | sample RumenRJG_04DNA_FD_193489 | JGI IMG/M metagenome (GOLD analysis project Ga0256407, IMG submission 193489) | Bovine rumen microbial communities from Lethbridge, Alberta, Canada - RJG_04 | ecosystem: Host-associated > Mammals > Digestive system > Stomach > Rumen | place: Canada: Alberta... | reverse complement strand
CATCGGGATGATTGACTTCATCACGCTAGTCTTCGGCGCGGCGCTAATCTGGGTGTTCTGTCGGTTTGGACGCAAGTATCACCACATCACACGCCTTGAAGGTGTTGCCCTTGCCGTGTGTGCTGTCATCTACTACATTCAGGCTGTAATAGGAGCATAGATTGGCCACGTCTCTTCAACACATGCGCGGTTGGTTTACCTTTATCAGAGTAGATCAACCGCTATTCTTATGATACTGACGACAAAGTGAAAAAGCGCAACACAGAAAGAAATAGAGCTCCAATTTTGGGGCTCATTTTGGGGCTCATTATAGTGACCTCAAAATCTCCAAGCCACTATATCAACACCTCCCAATGACCATCCTTCAGTGAACCGACACGAATAATTCGTTTTGCTGAAGTTAAAACTTTTATATCTCGCTTAATTGTTGGTACTGAAACATTTAGGATGGTCGCCATTCCTTGTATCTTCAGATTGGGCGTATCACTTATAATGCGTAGAATTTGTTGCTGACGAGGCGTAAGTTTTATAGTATCATTTTTAGTATCATTTTTAGTATCATTTTTAGTATCATTCGTTGTGATACCATTGTATAGCTTGTTTGCCATTTCGCCTCTTTTGATTGTCACCAACAAACCGCCACAATGCTCTTTGAATGTTGGTTCCGGCAAACTCACCTCACTCAATCCCATGCGCATCTTGTCTATGCCGCGCCCCCAAGATTCAATAAACCCGGCCATGTAGAATATGTGGGCGATGTTCTTGTTGCGAGGTTTTGATGTGTGATCATTCAAAAGCATGTCAATTGTGAAGTTTTCCGGCAATGTGCCATCATTCCACAGTTCTATGCGGTCATTCCACACTTTCATTTGAATGGCAACCCCTGTGTAATCTTTGTGGACTATCGCATTGTATATGGCTTCTCGCAACGATGATTCGGGGATTTCCAAAGGCTCTTTCCGAACCATACCCTCATAGTGTATTGGGGATATGAGATATTTTGCTCTTAGTATGCGAACTACTTCATCTGCCATTTGCAATATGTTGCCCGACACTACATCTTGAATAATCAAGTCGGTGTTATCGCGCACAAACCGGCCAATCTTAAACTCTACTCCAGAGAAATATTTTTGTGGCCTTTTGGCAAAAAGCAAGACTGCGGCATTTTTCAAATGCCCTTCATTATCCATCAAGTCCATATTCGTTAAGACCTGTTCAACAGATGAGTTCTTAACTTTTTCAGGCAAACGGTCAGCTTCAACAGCGTTTTGAAGAAAATACCTAACGACCTCATCATCTATACATTCAATCGTGGCGGTAGGATGAATAACATCATCCCACGACAGGCCCATCTTCTTCAGGATGAACTGCTGAAGGGCGACACCTCGCAACTGCTGCTTGGTTGCGCCGCTACGTATATGGTACTCGCCTTTATATGCGATGGGCATATTGCTCGGCTCAACGACTATCTCGATAACGTCTTTGCCTTCGCGCTCCAGTAGATTAACGTCACACACGATGCCGAGTGTAGTTACAATCTTGTTGGGAATATCTTCCAACAAGCGGTGGGAATTGCTGACACCCACGACTTTCTGATTGTCGTCAATGCCAATGTATATCGAGCCGCCTTGCGCATTGGCGAAGCCGCATATCCATTTCAGATATTCGTCGCGCCACGATTCTTTGTATTCTATGTTCTGATTTTCAGCCATTATTTTGCCGCTATTAGACCGCAAAGGTAACAATAATATCCGAAACAGAGGGTATAATTCATTCACTCATAAAAATTTTACAGTTATGACAGCTTTTAATACATCATTCCTTTCTTCGTCTGCCAATGCAGCGAGCCGAGTTGGTAAAAAGGGTTACCGCTCCTCCAAGTCCAATAATTCCTACATTGTTGACGTGTTCGATTTCGACAATGAAGTTTGCACTTACGATGTAGAGGCAGAGAGCGCAAGCGAGCAAGCCGCAGACATGGCGATGAGCGCAGGAGTACAAGTTAGTTACTGCAATGTTTATTGCTATGACTATGCAAGCGAGTTTTAACAAGTTACAATAACAATCCAAATCCCTACTATTATGGCAAATTTGCGATTAAGTGAGAACAATTCAAGCTCGCTTGATAATTGTCGAGCGAGAGCAAATTATCAAAATTTGATTTTAGCAAGCAAGCGAGAAGTTAAGAGCGGTAGCCAAATGTGGCATGTTTACCGCCTCAGTGAGAACACCAAGAGCGATGAATTTTGGTTAAGCGAGAGCAAGCCGCTCAGTGCATTGCGCTATGCGTTTTTAATCCGTAAGCGCAGCGGTGCAATTATCCCGAAGTCTATCTATAACAAGCTCATGGAAGCCGTGAGCGCAAGCAAGGCACAAGCCGAGCCAAGCGCAGCGCAGGGGAGCGCACCCAAAGCCGAGCAAGCGAGCGAGCCGAGCGCACTCGCAAAGGCTTATGAGAGCATGAAAGCACGTGACACGGACGCAGTTCTGCTTTTCCGTTTGGGCGAGTTTTACGTTTCCTTTGCTGATGACGCAAAGATTTTGAGCGAGGTTTGCGGTGTTACGCTCACACGCAGAAGCGCAAAAGACATCACCGCCCAGCAAGCCGCTTTTCCTGCCGCGGAGCTCGACACATGGCTGCCCAAGTTAGTACGGGCAGGTAAGCGAGTAGCCATTTGTGACACACTTCAATCGGCTGCACCTCAGCATAGTTCAAGCAAGCTTGACTCTGCATTCGGTTTGCACGCTTGTTGCGATGAGCCGAGCGCAGCGCAGGAGAGCGCACCCAAGAAGAAAGCCACACGCAAGCGCAGCGCCAAGAGCGAGAGCAAGTAATTTGAATGTTTCACAAGGTGGGCATTTAATTCGGCTATCGCCGAGGAGTAAAGAGTAAAGGGTAAGGAGTAAAGATTTTCCATACACTATACACATTACACCATACACACGGAGCGAAGCGGAGTTAAATAGCCCACCAAAATACAAAGCACTATGAAGATTTTTGAAGTAATGACATGAAGCGATTTAGAAAAATTGCACGGCTATGTAGGCAAAGCCGAAAGGCTCATGGCGAGCTATCGCCAAGAAGGTACATCATTGGGCGAATTTGCCCTGCAATGCGAGGAATATGGCAAATTGTTAATGCTCGAACTCAATGCTTTTGCTGCAATAGTCGAGCGCACCAAGAAAGGAGAGGTTTACAATGGCTGACAAGTAAGCACCCCACACCAAGCAAAAAGCCACTTCATTGAAGTGGCTTTTGTGTATCTTGATTGTCGGAAATGGCTACTATTTAAGAAGTCGTGCCAATTCCTCTATTCTGGGTTGAATCTCACACTTGCTTTGCTCTAATATCTCTTTTAGGAAACCTTTGTCCGACTCATTTACCAATTTCTCGCCTAATATACTCGGTTTCTCTTTATAGGTCGCAACAAGGAGTATCGCCATGTCAAGCAATCGCCATAAAGGTATATCTTCACTTTGTCTAGACCAACTTCCTGAAGACTTCCGCCATATCTTTGCAGAAATAGTATCTTCATCCCAAGTAGAACGTCCAAGAGATAGATACTCGGCATCTCCTGCACCAACTTCTTCATCACGCTCCTTATAGTTTACAGCTATTATCGGCTTATGGGCTAACCAAGTTGGTATATCATCTGTTCCATCCAAGCCCAAGAATTGCTTTACAAATGGATGCCAAAAAGGCCAACTATAAGCCCTGTGTGAGGGATGATGAATAAAGAGTGCTGGTATTCTCTTGTCATTAATTGTATAAGTCCATACATTTGCACTTCCATTTTCCTCGACCTCTATTGTGGACTGTTCACCATCCCAATCTGGCGAAATCTTATAAAGACGTATACCCCAAGCAATAATATAATCAGGCATATACATTTCAAGGAGTTCCTTAAATGCTAGTTCTGATACTTTAAAATCATTAATTGATTGTTCTAGAGGTCTCGTCGGTCCAGATTGTGAGAATTGCAAATAGTTATAAAAAACGACTCTATCCCAAAAGAAGATTCGCTCATCTTGGCTGGGAACTTTACCAAAGATAGTTCTTTCAAAGTTAGAAAAAGTTCTTGACCGCCAGTCTTGGTTTTTGATTTCATCGATAACTTGTACTGTTTGATTAAAACAGTCATCCGTCATTAAATCTTGCGCACAACACAGGTTGCACCTTCCGGTTTCACCTCGTTCTTTTTCGCAATAATGACTCTCGCCAAGTATTAGCACTTTCTTACCATTAAATAAGCCGGCTTCGTAGTCTTTTCCGACCCAAGGCTGAAAATTGATATATGACATAATTATTAAGCATTTAGTTGTGTTACTTATTATATTTATAAAACGTATTGAGTGGCAAATTATTGTTATATTTCTTGTCTTTTACTTTACCATAGTTGTAAAATAACTTTGCGTCATCAAAACAAAGGCAACAACTATGGCAGCAACATTAAATACCCGACTGGACGCGCTAATGCTTTCGTCGCAGGTGCCCGACATTTCCATATCGGTCACCGATGACAACGAGGCGGAGATTATGCTCGATGTTCCCGACATGACCATCTTCTCCGCCTTGCATTTTCCCTACGGCCACAATATCACCATCCACGACCTGCGCTCGGTAATTGAGTATTACCTGCGCGACCGCAACATCTCGCATGATACGTTCCTGTTGCGGGTCAAGCATAATGACACAACCACCACGCTCGCCACGTTTCAGGTGCTCTATTTGGAGCAACATTTCACAGGTGACATCGGCGAGTTTCTGCGGAACAATTCCCTCACCACGATGGCAGGGAAACTCACGTCGCCCATGGCTACGGAGTTCCTGCACTTCTTCATCGCGGCCTGCACCACGGAGACCGTCCGCTACCAGGTAGTGGCCAGCGTGGACGGCATCGACGGCGGCGAGCCGCGCGTCTATCAACTCACCGAGAACTGCGGCACGTCGAACTACGACCGCGTTCATCGGCTCGAAGTCACCTACGAGGTGATGATGGGGCTTGTCGAGAGTCCGGCGCAGGGCCGACCGCGAGACGCTATCACCATTCACGCCTACAGCGTGCATGCCGGGGCGCGTGCCTTCACATACTATGTGCAGCAGCACGAGCCGCCGCTCTCGCTATACTTCCGCAATGCCTTCAACGTCTTTGAGCGTTGTGACCTGCAAGCGGTCACAACGCACAAGCCGAAAGTTGACCGCTCAATAGCGGTCACGAACCGCATCTCTACGTTCTACAACCAGCAGAACGAGAAGGAGTATGAGGTCGAGACTTCCGGCTTGACAGTTGAGCAAGCCAAGTGGATTGAACAGCTGTTCTACAGCCATGACGTTCACATGGCCGCCAAGCGTGAGGATTTCGGCGAGGAGACCTACGGCTCCTACAATCCCACCTATATGCCGCAGATACTGATTACCGATTTCACCTGCGAGATCCACGACCGAGACGGCGAACTCAACTCCGTCAAGTTCACCTATCAGTATGCAGACAGGCGCACCTACCTGCAAACTGATTACCTCTCCGTGGACCACGACAGGATTTTCACTTCACCCTATAACCCCACCTACAACTGATGGCACAATCTATCCATATCACCACGCTACGCAAGATGCTTAAGGCCGGCGACCCCGTCGACCTCAAGCTCTGGGCCAAATCAGGAGAGATCCAGGAGTGGCGAAATTGCATACCGCTCCGCTACAATTTCTACAAAGGCACCCAGCAGTTCAAGCTGCTCAACTCCGGGCAAATCAGACAAGCCCGTTTGGCCTGTATTTTCGAGATTAACGGTCTGGAAATTTTCTTGTAAAACATTGTGTGCCAACTATAATTTAGTTGGCATACTTTTTGCCATATATGAAATAGGTTACCTTTATTTGGTTCCTGTATTTTTAAGTAAAATACAAAATTTAATTATATGGACATAAACGAGAAAGCAAAAGATTACGCTGAAGGCAGAGCGACAGCTGCTATTGAGCAAGCAATTGCGGATGCCTTCATTGATGGTTATAAGGCTGGCTATAAAGACAGGGATAATGAAATTCCTTTGGAAATCAAGAAACAAGTACCTGAATTCATTGATTTGGAGTTGCCGAGCGGGACTTTGTGGGCAAAAGATTTCCTTCGAGATGAAAATGGAAAGATTTTATATCTTACATTTAGAGAGGCAAAAAAATACAAATTACCGACACCTGAACAACTAAAAGAATTGTCAGAAACGTGTAGCCATCCCACAGTACGCCCTTTTGCGAATCAATTAAAATTTCTTGCTGCGAATGGCAATCAATTATATATACGCTGTCCCGGCTTTTATAATGTAGAAGGTAAAATAGAAGACACACTTAGTTTTTGGTTAAGTAGTAATGTGGAAGAAAATAAGGCATTATGTTCTCATTATAACCATTGGACAACGCACAGTTGTTTTTATAACACTACTAGTCGTTTTGTTGGTGAAAGACTTCCTATTATAGTTGTAAAATAAGTATTAAGCAAAATGAAATCAGCAGTTGAAGGCTTGATTGATTATCTTGATGATGTAATCAAGCATGGTCCACAAAAAGGCGAGTCGCAAGAAGAATTTAATAAACGCGTTGAGAAAATAGAGGCAGAATTGTATGGAGAACAATGTGCTGAAGAAGATTTCGGTTGGGAAGCTGATTGGTTTGCATCAGAAATGAACGATTATGATGCATGGGGTAATATAGACTAAAGGTTCGCTTGTCTTTTAGACAACGAACACAACTCCATAATTTTGCGGTGTTAAAATCGCAGAATTATGGAGTTAAATTTTAATAGTGTAGAGACCATTCCCGGCTTGAATGCCTCGGCGGCGTTTCAGGTGGACTCGGGAAAGGTATTCAAAGAGGATGTCGATATGGTGCCAACCATCATCGACAAGTCGCTGTCCTATATGCCGTGGGGCGGCGACAACATGATGCCCTATAATATCCTCAAACTGATTGAGGACGATGAGACGCTTTCCACTTGCCAGCAGTTCAATGCCGAAGTGTGCTACGGCAGCGGCTTGAAGTACGACACCGAGGCGTGCAACGCTACCGTCAAGCAGCAGGTCGAGGACTTCCTGCTCGACAACGCGCTGCCCAGTTATTTCCTCGGAGTCTGCCAGGACTTCAAGCACTTCGCCTTTTGTGTCTCGGTGATCATACTGAACACCGAGGGCACAAGGATTGTGCGCTTGCTCCGCAAGGAGGCTTGCTACTGCCGACTTTCCCCTGCGGACAAAGACGGCGCAATCCGCTCAATCCTCTATGCCAACTGGCGCCAGTCCGTAGCACGCCCTGAGGACATTGAGGTAATAGACTTGCTCGACATCAACACGCCGTGGCGCGACCTCGCCATCCGGCTCGGACGCATCCCCGGCGATGACGGGCGGAAACGGGTCCGCACCAAGTCGCGCAAGTTCGCCGTGCTGACACGTGTTCCCACACCCGACAGCACGTATTACCCGATTCCGTACTACGCCGCACTTTTCAAAGGCAAGTGGTACAACATCAAGCAGCTCATCGGTATGGCGAAGGAGGCCAAGCTCAAGAACAACGCCCCCATCAAGTATCAAATCGAGATCTCCAACAAATATTGGGATTCGATTTTCAAGGCCGAGGGCATCACCGACCGCCACCAGCAGCAGAAGCGCATCGTCCGCGAGAAACAGCAGATCCTCGACTTCCTCACCGGCGTTGAGAACGCTGGCAAGGTGTGGTTCTCCACATTCTATGTGGCTCCAACAGGCGAGGTGCAGCACGAGGTCGTCATCAACAAGATTGACTCCGACACCAAAGAGGGTGGCGACTGGAGCACCGACATTCAGGAGGCCGTGAACATGGTCTGCTTCACCATGCGCGTACACTCGAACCTCGTGGGTTCAGTGCCCGGCAAGACGCAGACCAACAACAGCGGCAGCGACAAACGCGAGCTTTACACCATCGCCCAGGCCCTGCAAAAGCCCTATCATGACCTGCTTTTCACCGTCCACCGAATGATCATCCGCTTCAACGGCTGGCAGGGCTGCAAAGTCGATGTGCCGTTCATACAACTCACGACACTCGACGAGCACTTGGATGCAAAAAGTGTAACCATCAATTCCGATAACAATGGCAACAAGACTGATAACAAATGACGAGCAGTTGCGCAGATACCTGCCCAACGCTTTCGCCACGGCGCAGGGCGAAACGCCTTTCTTTGACCGTGTGCTGCCGTGGCTCCGGACCGCCGAGCGGTGGCTGTTCATACGGTTCGTCGGTGACGAATACGCCGACACCTTCCTCACGCTCGACCCCGACGAGCCGGTGCGCGTCACCGCCGCTTGCTTCGTGGCGCATGAGGCGATGCGCAATGCGGTGCCAAATCTCGACCTGGTGCTCACGCCCAATGGCTTCGGCATTGTGAGCAACCAGAACGTGGCACCGGCAAGCCGTGACCGGGTGGCACGGCTCATCGCCTCGCTCGAAGCCAGCCGAGACGACTGCCTCGAGCAGCTGGTGGCGTACCTGTTCCGCATCACGGACTGGTACGACAGCACCATTCGCCGGTGGTTCACCGCCACACTGTTCCCATTTATCGACCTCGCCAACCTCTGCGGCTTCACCGATCATCGGTGGGCGAACTACTTGGGCTTGCGCACTAAAGCCATCGACATTGAGCAGCGCATCGCCGAGGAATATGTGTCGCCGGAACAACTCGCCGTGTTCCGTGACGAGGTGTTCGCAATGTCGTGGGACTTCTCGCTCACGCAGCGAAGCCACGCCCAAGTCATCGAGCGGTTACGCTCGGTCGTGGTGGCGGCACTGCAGGGCAACGCCCTGAACGTGCCGTCGCTGCGCGACATCGTGGACTTCATGCGTAAGCACGATGCCCAGTTCCCCGAGTTCCGACACTCCGCCACCTACAAACTCTTTGAACCGCCCATCTTTGAGAATAAAAAACAAGCGCATGGCTACTTCTTCTGATTTACCCGTGGTCAACATCGACCTCAAACTTCCCACAGGATGGGAAGTTTTGACCGACAAGCAACTTCGGTACGTTTTCGCCTTGCTGTCGCAGGGCTTCACCGCAACCGAAGTCAAAGCCTATTGCCTGTGCCGCTGGGCAGGGTTGAAAATCCTGCACCGCTACGGCAATAACGGCTGGGCTTGTCGGCATGGAAAGCAAGAGTTCATTCTCACTGCCGAGCAGGTGGAACGAGCCACCCATGCGCTCGGCTGGCTCGACAATGTGCCGACTATGCCGGTCCGCATCGCACGGATCGGCTGGCACCGAGCCGTGCCGGCGGACTTCGAGGGTGTGCCGTTTGAGACGTTCATCGTCTGCGATAACCTCTATCAAGGTTATCTCTCGACACGGCAGGACAACTTGCTCGATGAACTGGCGGCACACCTCTACGACACACAGCGCATCAAACTCACTGCCGCAGAGCGCGTCAGCGTGTTCTACTGGTTCGCCTCGCTCAAAGGTTTTCTCGCCAAAGTGTTCAAGCACTTCTTTCAGCCGGCCGGCAACGCAAGCGGTGCCGACGGCAATATGATTGAGCACGGCGGTTCACAGTATGAAATGCTGCAAAACGCCGTCAACGCTCAAATTCGTGCCCTCACTAAAGGCGATATCACCAAAGAGAAAGAAGTGCTCTCGCTCGACACTTGGCGGGCACTCACCGAACTGGATGCGCAAGCACGCGAGTATGAAGAACTAAATCGTAAATTCCCAACGAAATGATCAATCTGTTTCCCGATGGTCGCTGGGACGCGACCGAGTTTTTTGAACACCTCACAGCAACCAACCGCCTCGCAAAAAGTGAACACTTCACCTTTTGCCGGGTCAGCGGTCTGGACGGGTTCGAAGAAGCGCTTGACAATATGCAGCAGTCGCTGGCATTTGTCTGCGTAAGCGACATCGCCAACGGCTTCACCGAGCTGAACAACACACCGCGAACTCGCCGTGTGAAAACAGTGTTCATGGCGATGCGCCACAAGATTGATGACATGAAGGCTCGCAACACCTGCATGGACACCATGCGCGAGTTGTTCCGCCAGTTCATGTCGCTGCTCATTTTGGAGAAAACCAAACTGGAGCAGCAGTGCATCTACCTCGACCCGAGAATATCGTTCAACGAAATTGACCGATATTTCTTCTCGGGCTGCGCCTGCGCTTTCTTCCAAATCGCCGTCGATGTCTATACTGACCTGCGCTACAATCCTACAGAGTGGGATTGATGTCGTTACTCGTTAATCTTTACTCGTTACTCCATGAGCGCAGCGAATAGCCAGAACATCACCGAGCAACAAGCCCTTGAACAGCGACAAAAGTTCGTCAACGGCTTCAATGACACCATGCTGAAGATTTGGCAAGAGCAAATCACGCTGCTGGGTGTCATCGACACCGGCGCACTGCTTGCATCGCCAAAGGCGTTCCCCGTGCGTGCCGACGGACGCTTTTTCGAGGTGGGCCTCTCACAAGCCTTCCTTGAATATGGCTTGTGGCAGGACTACGGCACCGGTCGAGAAACGCCTCGTGGCAACTCCGGCGATCTCGGCCGTGCCAAAAAGCGCAAACGCCGCCGCTGGTTCTCGCGAAAGTATTACGCTTCGGTCATGCGAATCAAAGAGTTCTATGAAGATAACATCGGCAAGACTTTCACAGGCATTTTGAGCAACGCACTCAATAAAAATTTCGGACGAAATCTCTAAAAAAGCGAAGCCAACGGCCTCGCTTTTCTATTCGCTAAATTGGAATTTAACTTATACTAAAGTACCCTCGTCTTATAAGTGTTATAATGATTTTTCTATTCTTTTCAT
>Ga0256407_10013691_pt1 | contig 10808 bp, 12 predicted proteins | sample RumenRJG_04DNA_FD_193489 | JGI IMG/M metagenome (GOLD analysis project Ga0256407, IMG submission 193489) | Bovine rumen microbial communities from Lethbridge, Alberta, Canada - RJG_04 | ecosystem: Host-associated > Mammals > Digestive system > Stomach > Rumen | place: Canada: Alberta... | reverse complement strand
GCGTGTCCAATCGGATGGTATCATTGGAGAACGACAAGCGCTGGCTGGGGTCTTTCGTAAACGAATCGTTGTCCGAACAGGCCGTCAGCAGCACAGCTACCGTTGCTATTAAAAAGAAAAGCCGCTTTATCATACAATGATAAAAACGGCATTTCCTTCGATTTATTGTCTAGTCTCTCTAGAATATCTAGATTATCTAGAACATCTAGATTGTCTAGATTACTTAAAATATCTCTTCAGCAATCCTGCGAAACCAGCACCATGACGGGCCTCGTCCTTAGCCATCTCGTGAACGGTGTCGTGGATAGCGTCGAAACCAGCAGCCTTGGCGTTCTTGGCAATACGGAACTTATCCTCGCAAGCACCAGCCTCAGCAGCAGCGCGCTTCTCCAGATTGGTCTTGGTGTCCCATACGCACTCGCCCAGCAGCTCTGCGAAACGAGAAGCATGGTCAGCTTCCTCGAAAGCATAGCGCTTGAAAGCCTCGGCAATCTCGGGATAGCCCTCGCGATCAGCCTGACGAGCCATAGCCAGATACATGCCAACCTCGCCACACTCACCATTGAAATGGTTGCGCAGGTCGTTAATCATCTCCTCTGATACACCCTCGGGCTTACCATCACCAATGCGGTGAACGGTTGCATAGGTGGTCTCACCTTCGTCCTTCAGTTCAGAGAACTTAGAGGCAGGAGCCTTACAGATTGGACACTTCTCGGGAGCAGCATCGCCTTCGTAGATATAACCACAAACGGCGCAAATAAACTTTTTCTTCATAACTCAGTATTTGTTTAGTTAGTATAAAAATGAATTTCTTTCGCAAAGATAAGCAGAAAAATCCTATCCTCCAACTTTTTCTGTAGTATTTTTCGCAACTTATACATTTTCTAATCAATTTTCTCGCAGAGAAGCTTGATTTCCGGAAATTGCGTCCAGTCCTCATTATCGTGCGGACAAAGCGTCTGCATGCCCAAAGCCTGAGCCATCCGGATGTTCGCCTCGCCATCATCTACAAACAGCGTCTCTTCGGGTGTGGCCTGCTGACCTTCAAGCATCATGCGGAAAATCTTTTCGTTGGGTTTCATCACCCCACACTCAAAACTCAGATACATCTTGTCGAAATAATAACTGATAGCATGCCCCTTGCCGTCAAACGCAGGACTGTCTGCCCACATCATCATATACGGATTCGTGTTCGACAACAAGCACACCTTATAGCCTTTCTCCCTCAAGCGCATGATGCAGTCCAGATTGCGTTGCGGCACATAGTCTGCATAGCCGTGCCAAGCCTCGTAGCACTCCTGCAGGGTCACTTCCCTACCCGTCATTCGGCACATCTCAGCCCTAAACTCCTCCTTCGTAATGCGTCCAGCCTCCAAGTCGGCAAACACGCCCTTCTGCACAAAAGCATCCAGCCGCTGTCTGGCATCCTTCAGTCCAATCTTCTCGAACCCCTTGATACCACCTTCCAGACTTAGTGCCAGTACCACACCGCCCAAGTCAAACGCTATATTCTTAATCTTCTTCGTTTCCATAGTCAGCCACAATATCATTTGCAAATATAGCCAAATTAAAGTTACTATCCAAATTATTTAGGCTAAAAATGACAATCTTATTTGTGACTTTCAATAAAGTACGAGTATTGCGCAATACTCCGAAAGTATTTTTCATTTCTCCAAAAGTAATTCCAATTACTCCAAGAGTAATTTTCATTTCTCCGAAAGTAATTTTGTGTCCACTAGTTACATCAGTTTTTCAAGTTCATCTATGACATTGTTAGCCAACAACACGCCAGAATGACCTCGTGACCAATCAAAGGAAGGAATGGCTTTCTGCAATTTCTCAAAAGGAATAATTGACCCCGCTTCTAGTCCTGCAGGGTTCATACATACCATATCAACATACATTCTACGCTTAGTGCTTCCACCCCAATCGTCAGCAGGGTATGGATCTGTTATAAATTGTCCTGTGAACACAATGCCTGCCTTATCATCTCCAACTCGCATCATGTAAAACATATCGCCTCTTCGAGCCTCCTCCCAATCATAGATGCTCCAATTTAAGCGGAACATACCATGTTCCATATTTGCAACACACTTTTCATAATCCTTTTCCGTAAACGAACTGATAGAAGGATTCCATCGCATCAGATAATGTCTGGGCTCTACGGGCACAGGCACTACCTCAAACTGAACTTCCCAAATACAACTGTCACCATTGGGATCTTCTACGCTGGGCTCGCTAGGGCCTTGAAAGCGGAAGCGAGTGCCCGCTACCGTATTTATGCCAATGATTTTCGTAAAGCAACTATCATCTTTGCCTTTTAGTAGCAGGAATTCCAATGTACCCTTGATAGCGTATGGGAACTCGCCTTTATTATATAGGTAACAACCATGAAACGTCTCGGGCATCGTGTCGACAACCAACAACAGATGTCCGTCAACGTTTTCCAAAATATCGCGATAGTTATCATCGTTGATATGTAGGCAAATATGCGTCACTTCACCTATACGCACCTTCTCAATCACTTCTTCATCCACTTCAAGAGTGATAGCCACCTCATTGATATCGACCTCTTCGTTGTTCCTGTTAGTATTCATAGTTTATGCTTTTTATGATGTTTATCGTTTCGGAGGGCGAAATTACGAAAAATAATTTTAAAAAGCAACATTTTTCTTATTATATTTTTGGATTAGATTATTATTATTGTTAACTTTGCAGTTGATAAGAGTCTTCATCTCAAATTAATGAGAAAAGACTGAGTTATTAATTAAAAATAGGAGGAGCATCATTATGCTTAGAAAAATATAACAGAGCAAGGCAACGAAAAAAGTCCCGTACTACTGCGAATAGTACGAGACCTTAGGATTGCTTTCCCGATAGGCGTCTTAGTTGCCCACATTTCTGGGAATCTTCATAGTTCCTTGCTGCAAAATTAAGGATTTATTCTTAATAAGTAGCTCACAAAGGTTCTCATATCGGGATTTTTTAAATATTTTTAAATTAAAAACGAAGGAAATGGAACAAAATCTATTTTTTTCAGGTTATGAGAGCCATTCAGTTACGACCTCATCACCTTCCCGAAAGGGTAAAGTCAAGAAAGAAAGGAAAATGTTCAAACTGAACAAAAAAGAACTTTTCCATAGTGATTTGTATGGAAATATGCCGCAATTCTGTTCGACCCCTTTGCCGGCTCTAGTTCCTTATTGTGGCGAAACACCAACAAGACTGGTTCCGTTCAATGAGGCCTATGCCTACAAGGACTACAATTGCACAGTACATTTCTTCATTGATGATCTTCTCTTCATTAGAGTTCTTCGTAATCCTGAAAAGTATTTGGATTTCTTTAAGAAGTGTAACTCTGTAATAGGCACAGACCTGTCTCAATATGGAGACATGCCTGCTGAAGATAGATATTTCTGCGCTTATATTAATAGTGCATTCTCTGCATACCTACAAAGAAACGGTGTTAAGGTCATTCCAAATATCACATGGTCACTCCCAGATAGCTATGTTTATAGCTGGTCCTCCATGCCATGCCATTCAGTCATAGCAATTAACTGTAAAGGGGTGATGCAGCATGATGCTTCAATGTATCTGTGGATGAAAGGCTATACTGCTGCCTGCACGACCCTCCTTCCCTCTCTCATTGTTCGCTTTGGCACCATCATGCCTGGCGAGGATAGGGCTATAAGTCTTTACTTTGAAAACGAACGATTATATCACATGCGTTATGGGAGGTAATGGTAGTTTTGCGATGAAATCAACAGCATCGGAAGCTGGTCGCAAATGGAAAACTGTTGCGATTACAGATTCTGGCATTAAAATTCTCGAGTTGAAGAATCCTAAGTCATCCTTGAAATTGCCAGAAGAAAGTCACAGCCCAAATTCCGTCTATGCGATTTTTAATAAAGGTGGAAAAGGGCTGAAGGCTATTGCAAAATACGATGCTGACGGTAAAAAGATTTTTGAGATTCACACAACAGACCATGATGGTTTGGGCGCTCATTTCCATCCTTGGAAAGATGGACATCCTCTTGATGTACAACCGCTTTCAAAGAGCATGAAGAAACTAATAGATGATGTTTTAAACTTTAAGTAAAAAATAAAAATGGCACATGAAGACTATGTAATGAAAGATTTGGCTGGTTATTGGTACAATGCCAAGTATCCACCTAACTACAAAGTGAATGGAAGTTTGTATCATGGCTATAAGAATGGAGTAGAGGAAACTTTATTCTATGATTTCGCCGTACAAAGATATGACTTATATTTCACTTACAAAGGCAAGCCATATCATTTTCTCTCTGATTCGAAGCATGTTGCATACTGCGACGAGCACTACACAGAGGAGTATCAGGTATTCCCTGATGGCAATGCAGTTCTTGAGCAGTTCAAAATTGATGGCAAGTCAATTATCGAGCTGATTAATGAACTGGAGGATGTAGAACCCGTATAAACTAAAAGATGCAGGACTTCACAATGGCCCTGCATCTTTTTTATTTTATTCCCTTTACTTCTTTCGAGAACACATTATAGAAGATGATGGTCTGCTGAACAAGCCAGTCCAATGCCTCTTCCATTCTGTCTGGGTCTGTCAGGTCTGTATCATGAGAAAGGGCGATTGTCTTGTCTTTTGCCTCTGGGTTTGCATCCCATACTGGTTCACAGCCAAGAGCCTTGTTGATTTCTTCTTTCTTTGCCTTCAAAGCTGGGTAATAAATCTCCACGACATTACTTCTGATGTAAAGACGAACGCCTACAATATTCTTTTGGGGACTGCAGATGTTTGAGAGAAGTATGTTCGAACGTCCTATTCTAACGTCATACCAATAGCGAGGTTTCGGAGTCTGTAGCGTAGGAATCTTCTTAGTGCTCTGCAATTTGTCTTTAAATTTAGTCCAGAATTCCAGCTGGATATTCCTTGATTCACTTTCGTTATTGGTCTTACTCTTGATGGTTTTGACATTTGTACTGGGCCTGCTAACAATATTCAACCTCATTGATGCTGTCTCTTCTGATATCTGCCATAGCTCCAGTTGAACGCCCCAAAAAGCTAAATCCTCGTTGGTGTTGTCGTTCAACCAATCAAGTGCTTTCTTATGTTCCTCCGTAAAATCAGTAGCTACCCACACGATGGTCTTTGCCCCCAATGCAGAAGCATAAGTAATGCTTTTTCCCAGATGGTCGTGATTGGTTTTCTCCAACTGATTCTCTATTACAACATAAGCATCAGTATCAATGTCTTTTGCAAGGATGTCTGCTGAATATGGGCCAACAGAAACTTCCTGCCCTACGACTTCCAATTCCATTCCTATTTTCTCGCCTAACTCGGCAATATTCTCTGCGAGCCAAGGCGTAAAGTTTTGTGCCTCGTTGGGCCACATCTTTCGTGGATTAATTTGCTTTTGTTTTATCAGCTTCATAATTATTTTGAGTTTTTTACAATTTCACGTTCTTCTGGCGTCAGGCCATAGAGGTCAAACACACGTTGGTCTATCTCGTTGTCCGTAGCGTTTATCTGTTCGGAGAGTTCTTGGCAGGCTTGACGATATTGGTTGAAATAGTCTTCCCACTCGTCTTGTTGAACCAATGAGAGTTTTATCTTCTGTTTCTTTAGTTCTGAAACAAAGCCTTTGAAGTCCAACTGGTCAAACGTCTGCAAAGATGTTGTTATCTTTATGCCCTCAAAATTCTCATTCAAACGACGAAGGAAACGGCTACGTTTCTCCTGAAGTTGGGAATTGAGGGAAAGCATCGTATCAGCGAGGGTAACGAAAGGTTGTTGAATAGCTTCGTCAACAACTTTGATGGGAAGAGGGTCTATATAAATTATTTTGACTTGAGCAAACACTTTACCCGATTCGTTTACAGAACTCTCATAGAGATATCGGTGTAGTGTGCTATTAACTAAACACATTACATATTTCAAATTAAAACGCTTATCTATTATTGTACCGTTGTGAACTGTATCAAGCGTATAATATGATTCGGTATCTATCATGCATATTGGATATGATCCCGTCTGACGCAATAGAAGTTTCTCTTCTACCTCAAATATTCCTGGAACACGAGGTCTATGCAATTCTTTTTCATCATATATTACATAATCATTATGCCACTTCAAAGCATAGCGGTTAAAATCCGAGCCTGTTATGATTTTTTTGGTTTTATTACTTTCTTGTTTTGTTAAAAACTTCTTGTTATTGCCCGTAATAATACCTTGTTTGAAGTTCACGATTTCGCCTAGCTTTACACAACCAACGGATACTTTTTTAAAATCAAAAGAATTCCCAATATTACTAAATGACAAATCGGAGTGTTGCAAAATATCCGATTGCATTACTTCATGAATTGAGTAAAGGCCATTGGTGAAGTCCTTAATGTTATTAATGAACAGATATGGGACTGCTTTTTTATATAATTGTTTTTGTAGAATCAATATAATACTATCAACTGCTGCATCTTCAAATACAGGGAAGCCAGAGAAATCTGCAAGACATAATAATGTACAATTATCTAAAATATAACGTCTGGCTTCTACGTAGTATTGATTCTTCATTAATGTATATGGTGTAATATAGCCAAGTAATCCGTTATCTTTTAATAATGTAAGCCCTCTTTCATAGAAAAGTGGATATACATTTATTCTTCCATATGCAGATTGATACTCTTCTTCGTAATAGGACTTGTCTGCAGAAGCAATTCGTTCTGTAGGAATATACGGTGGATTGCCAATCACAACGTCGAAGCCTCCTTTTTCAAATACCTTTGGGAATTGTTCCTGCCAATTGAAGGCTTTTTCGCCAGCAATAGCAGGGTCGCTAATCAGCGAGTTTCCACATTTTATATTTTCGTTAAGAGAGTTCAGTTTACGATGTGGCTTGGCTGTACGTAGCCAAAGGGCCAACTGCGCAATCTCGACACTCTCCTCGTTGATGTCAACACCAAAAAGGTTATGCTCCAAGATGCTGTTTTCTACATCTTGGAATACAATAGCGGAGCCTGCCACTTTTGCCTCCATCTCGTCAATTAACTTATGTTCAGCCATCAAGAACTGCAAAGCAGCATTCAGGAATGCACCACTACCACAAGCTGGGTCGAGGATTGTTATCTGGAGCAACCAATTACGATACTGGTGCAATTGCTCCAGCAAGCGTTGTTTGGTTTTCAGTTGGCGGCGTTGGTCTGAGAAATATTCATCCTCAACGATGTTCAGCTCTTGTTTCTTCTCTGCACAAAGGCGGCCAACAGTATTCTCGACAATGTATTTTGTGATATACTGAGGGGTATAGAACACACCATCCTGCTTGCGCTTCGAGGTTTGTGGTGAAACACCATTATTGATTTGCTGGGTAACCTCTTCTATCTCTGACAGCGAATTTTCAAAGATATGGCCCAAGATGTTTACATCCACATCGCTCTCAAAGTCGTATTCTGACAATTTGCGAGTATGTGCTACCAATAAATCGTCGCTGATTTTGATATTATCCAGAATCTCGTCTGGTTTGAAAAGTCCACCATTATAGTCAAATATCTCATACTTCTTACCCTGAAAGCCTGTGTTCATATAACCGAAGTACTTCTTCACTCTGTCATAGAACGGACGGTATTCGTCCATCTCTTTCAGTTTTTCCCATTGGTCGATAATCTGCACCATTGAGTTAGGCGGCAACAGGCCACAATCCTCAGCAAAAAAGATAAAGAGTAGACGATCAAGTAGCTTCTGGGTCTTCTTGAATAATAGAAGTTGCCACTCTTTTTCGTCCTTACCTTCAGGAGTCGGATTCAGTTTCAGAATGTTTGCAAAGAGCACACGCTTGAACTGTGAATAGTCTTTATAGAGTGCTTTCGTAATCTGATCTTCACTTGACACAGACTCCTGCTTAATTTGTAAAGCCACACCTCGATCAACCTGCTTCCAAGCGAGGCAAAGATACAACTCGCGGAAGTCCTCTTCCGTCAGATGAAACAGGTTCCATTCGCGATACTCTACAGCATTGTCTATATAAAGACGAAGCTTCTCAAAGTTGGAGATAACAACATAACGTGCATCAGGATGCTGGCTTTTATAGTTGAATGCCTGAGACTCTACTTTCGAAAGGTCTGTTGTCTTATGGTCTTTCAGCTCTATCACACCAATCACCTTACCGTCTTTCTGTATAGCGCCATCAGCTTTCTTCGAGTTTGTTTCGTTCTTTTTCTCAGTAATAAGATTGTAGTCGGGCGATGGGTTCAGCGTATAACCCAACACCTTCACAAACAACTCACGAAGAAAACCTTCCTGGAATTGTTCCTCTTTCGATTGTTGGATATTGGCTTGTATCTGTGCATCAAGAAAATAAGCCTGAAACTGCTTCCAAGCCATAATGACAACTTCTTCATCAATCAGACCCAAGTATTTCTTGAGAATAGTCTTCTGAAATAGCATAGTAATATTCGGTTATTGGCACTTGCTGACTTATCGGGTTTTGTAAACGGACAAAACCAAAGAGACCTCAGAACATAGAAAAGGCGTGAACCGCCTTATCTACATCATGAGGCCCTGAGATTGCCCGTGTAACCAGATAAGTCATGTCCACACCCTAAGGTGCAGAACTAGTGACTATGTCGGTTACACTTATCATAGAAATTTCTCAGGTTTCATGATGTACCGAATAATCAGCTAATGCTGTTATTGTTTATTCCACGAAAATCACAAAGCCCAACTTTCGCTAAAGTCATACTGGACCATGCTTGAATGCAAAGTTAAGGATTATTTTCGAAAACAGCAAGAAAAACTGCATTTTTCTTTGGACAGCCACAATCTCAATGCTATAAATTAGCCTTTGTTGATTTAACCCCTCACTCACCCTTCACTCCACCTCTCACTCAGGCGTATTAAGGCTGACAATCGTTACTATTAAGGCTGACAATCGTTACTATTAATGCTAATCATCAGTCCGACGGGCACGGACTGCCAGTTCGCTCACTACGGAATCAAAGTTCGCTCCCTACGGACTAACGAAGGACCAAGGAAGGCGTATCCGCTCTCTAAAGAATAAGCTTATCCGTTGTAATGTCTTGACTCGTATTGAATAAACGAGTGAGGGGTTAAGTGTAGGGTGAGTGAGGGATTAGAGCTACCCTACACTTACCTCAAATCCTTTGTACATCAGCATTCCAGCCTGCTTAAGTGAGGGGTGATGGGTCAGTCAACACAAATCAGGAAACGACACAAAAACCTATTTCAAGCACTATTCACCCCTATTTATTGTCAAAACCGTGAGACAAAAAAAGAAGCCCGTGTGGACTTCCTTTGTTACCTTATAACATTAATTACGTTGTCTTATATACCTTCAGTGGTTTTCGTGCGGAAGAGCGAATGCTCAAGATTGTGATTCTTCTTGAATTATAGCGAAAAATAATGGTGAACCCCATTAGATAGAAGAAACGTACATCGGGGCGAGTAGAAGGACTACTAGCCGTAGGTGTTTTTGCCATACGATGAACATCCGCGAGCAAACATCTTAGGAAACGACGACTACAATTATCAGATCCGTTACGCTCGTCGTAAAAGGTGAGAATCTTATGAAGTTGTATGGTTGAACGACGACTGAATTCAATTAATCGAGCCATTTTGCAAACATCGTATTGAATTCACTCAGAGATACTGTTTCGCCACGTTCTACCTCTGCAATTTCATCTTCAATATCAGAGGTTATCTGCAACACACCATCAACGATATGTGCATAGCTCATATCGCTTGGCAGAACGGGCTCTGCCATTTCAGCTGTTGCCAAAGCAGGTTCGCAGCACATATCCATGCCCAGTTCTTCGTTAAGTTCTGGATATCTCTTTTCTTCCATAGCTATTGTAATTACAATGCAAAGATATGGATTATTTTCGAAAACAGCAAGAAAAACCGCATTTTTCTTTGGATAGCCACAATCTCAATACGAGTACTCTTCGCCTCAATTTATTGTCGAAACCGTGAGACAAAAAAAGAAGTCCGTGTGGACTTCTTTCATAATTCCTTTTCGTAAGGGACTATCGTATATATATTCTTAATAAAATACTCAATGGCTTCGAACAAAGGCTGGAGGTCGTTTTGGACAACATCCCACACGAAATCGGTGTTGATGTCGAAATAACCATGAGCAATGTGGTTGCGCATATCCTTTATCTGTCGCCATGGAATATCTGGACGTTGCACAAGTAACATTTGTTGGGTAAGGTTATCGATTTTCTTCACGCCTTCACCAATAGCCTCAATAAGCATACATGTGGCTGCAAGTGTCTTCATTCCTTCTGGAGACAAGGCATAATCGTCAGCACTCTTGATAGAGGCATTCCATTGCTGAAGCTGACGTATAGCATCACGAATTTGCTCCAGTTGGTCTTCAGCGACCATCAGTTGCCGTATAGATATCGATTCCATCTTGCTCTATTTGTTTTTTGAAGAAAGGACGAATGTGGCGGTGGTTCGCAATAAGGTCTACATCGCAACCAAGCAAGCTCTTCAAATATTGTGATGCTTCTATGTAATTGAAGAATTTTGGTGGCATAGTGACAAAGAGGTCAACATCGCTTCCTTCCTTATGACTATTCCTTGCCACAGAGCCGAAAAGGCGCATAGAAGAGATTCCATACCGCGAACGAAGCTCGCTAGCATGTGAACTCAGAATATCTATACATTCAGCTCGTGTAATCATAGCTTTACATCAGTCGAGTAAGTGGAGGGACTTTCACCCTCCCTTCTCTCGGAACCGTGCTTGACAGTCTCCCGTCACACGGCTCTTCGTACTTAACTCTTTTGTTTAAATTGTTAA
>Ga0256407_10013689_pt1 | contig 10812 bp, 6 predicted proteins | sample RumenRJG_04DNA_FD_193489 | JGI IMG/M metagenome (GOLD analysis project Ga0256407, IMG submission 193489) | Bovine rumen microbial communities from Lethbridge, Alberta, Canada - RJG_04 | ecosystem: Host-associated > Mammals > Digestive system > Stomach > Rumen | place: Canada: Alberta | collected... | reverse complement strand
TTTGTCGCGGTTTGTGGGCGAAAAAACACCGTCCGGCTGAATACCGGGCGGTGAACGCGTTTTGTCACAACCTTTTAGGAAACGGTTTTGGGTCGTCACACGTTTTTACGGACTTTTTAAGATATTTGACATTGATATAGTAGGAGGGAAGGTAAGAACACGGAAGATTGTATCTCTTTCCGATTTGATTGCATCTACCAGTAATGTGATTGCTGTAGCTGTCACGAAGGCTGCTGCTGCGATAACAAAAAATGAAATCTTGATACGAATACAAAGTGATTTGTCCACATAAACTATATTAGTGTAGTTATAGGTTTTTTATTTTTTATTTACAAGGATATGTTGCTACATTAAGCCGGATAGGATTATGGAAAGATATTGAGATACCTATTATAAAAAGATAAAGAGCGTGCTTTGCCTACACAGACAAAGGACGCTCTTTTTTGAATATTCGGATAAACATTACTGATACTATTTCCTGATAAAACGCTTTAAATAGATGCCGACAGAAAATTTCGCAGAACAAGGCGGAGGACGCCGCAAGGCTGGCGCCTTGCAAGGACGACAACGCAGTTATGCGGAATTTTATGCGGCAGATGTTAAAGTGTTTTATTAGGTGATAGTATTAATACAGGGGAGAGCAACGCTCTTCCTCGATGATACCTTTATTATAAAGACCGCTGAACGCAATGTCAAGCAATCTTAACAATATCCTCGCAGGTACTATTTCCCTCAGAAAATCCACAGGCGAACGTTTTCGCGGGAAGGAATTAAAAAACACTTGACAAGCGCCGTGTTCTCTGTTATCATAAGTATGAAAAGTATAACAAAACATACTTTTTGGAAAGGATGATATCATGGCAAGACCGGAGGGCAAGTACGCGTGGACGGTTACCGTCGGCACAAAGGGGCAGATCGTTCTGCCCAAGGAGGCGAGGGAGGTTTTCGGGATTGAGCCCGGCGATACCCTGATTATCTTAGGCGATGAAAAGCAGGGAATGGCGATTCCGCCTAAAAATCAATTTTCCGACTTTTTCGGAAGGATATTCGGCAAGTGATTGAGACATTTTAAGGGGGGTATTCTATGCCGACTGTATTCGGAATCCCGTTGATCGGATTCATTCAAATGGTTCTCGGAACCGCAATCATCATCTTCTTGGTCATCAAATTCCTCACCCGCCCGAAGAAGAACAAAAAGGGCGCGTATATCATCAGCGACGTGCACGTCATCGTCGGCAATGGGGAGGAGCAGGAGCACCAAAACGTCTACATCAAGAACGGCGTAATCGAGCAAATCTCGGCGCAGCCGATTGAGAAGAAGAACGTGCAGGTCATCGACGCCGCGGGCAAAACGCTCATGCCCGGTCTGATTGACAGCCACATTCACATCCAGGGCGGCTTCGGCTGCCACAGCGAGGAGGAGAGCGACGCCTTCCTCCGCGACAAAATGCCGCAGATTTTTAAGGAGAACGTCCTGCCCTACGGCATCACCACCATCAAGGACTTGGACGCGCCGAAGCATTTCATCTATAAGCTGCGCGACAAGCTCCGCTCGGGCGAAATCGAAGGCCCCGAGCTGCTCGTCGTCGGCCCCAACTTCACCGCGCCCGACGGACACCCGGCAAACACCCTCGGCTCCAACAGCCTGTGGGCGCGCGCCGAAATGGCGATCGAGGTCACCACGCCCGAGCAGGTCTCCGCGGGCATCCGCGAGCTGAAGGAGGCGGGCGTCGATTTCCTGAAATTTACCTATCAGGGCGGCGACTACTGGTACTTCGATCAAAAGCTGACGATTCATAAAATCGACAAAGCGCTCATGCAGCAGATTATCCGCGAGGGCAAGGAAAACGGGCTCAACGCGACCGCGCACGTGTTCTATTACGACGACGTCCGCGAGCTGCTCGAGGCGGGCATCTACGGCATCGAGCACGGCATTTTGGACAGGGATATCGAGCCGGACGACCCGATTGTCGCGCTGTGGAAGCGGTCGGGCGCGCGGTTTGTGCCCACCGTCAACGCCATGACCTACGAAAAGGATCCCTCGAGGCTGGCGCACAGCCTCCATAACCTCAAGGTGCTCTACGACGCGGGGATTCCCATCGCCATGGGCACGGACAATATGTTCGAGCAGATGACGGGCGAGGTCGAGCACAGGGAACTGGCGTATTACGTCGAAGCGGGGCTGACACCGATGCAGGCGATTGTGCTTTCCACCAAGAACGGCGCCGAACACCTCGGAATCGCCGACAGAAAGGGACTCGTCCGGGAGGGCATGGAGGCGGATTTGATTCTTTTGGACAAGAACCCCGCCGAAAATATCTCCAACCTGCAATTCATCGACAGCGTGTTCCGCAAGGGCAAAATCGTCTATTCGCAAAAGCCCATTCAATCCTTCGATATTCCCGACTATACTTATCCCGAGGGGTTGACCGCCGCCGAGTACGTCAGCGCCGACGGCAGGCAGCGCCGCGTCATGCGGTATGACCGCTATGAGAGCGACGGCGTCATCACGCAGGTGCAGTACAGGGACGGCGAGAAGTGGGCGGAGGAGACCGTCACCGTCGACCGCAATCTCTCCGCGACGCAATGGAGCTGCGTCCGCCCGTCGGATAATACCGAGCTCCGCGCCGAAAAGCAGAACGGCGTTATCCATATGACCGGTACCTTTAAGGGAAAGCCGCAGGACAAGAGCTTCCAAATCGGCGACGGACTCTGGTACCAGCTGATGGAGATGTGCTTCCCGGCATTCCTTAACGCCAAGCTCGACGAAATCCTGTTTTACCCGATCGGCACGGGCGACAACCGCGGCGCGATGTCGCTCGGCGAATTTGCCGCCAAAAAAATCGGTACCGAGGACGTCACCATGGACGGAAAGACCTATTCCTGCGTCAAAATCAGCTTGGTGCTCACCATGTTTTCATGGGCGTGGATGGGATTGTTCTGGTATGACGCTCAGACAGGTCAGCTCGTGCAAAGCGGCGAGAAAAAGGGAACCAAGGAAAAAATCAACTGGCAGCTCAAGAAGCTTACGTACCGCTAAGCGACCCCGCCCTCTGCCGGATTAAAAAAATTGCCACCCTGATTTGGGTGGCAATTTTTGTAAATATCCGTATCGTTTCGCGGGTTGAATGTAGGCTTGTGTAGGGGGCGTCTGGGAAGCCGCCCCCTACGAAAGCTGCTTGCTTTTCGATTTGCAAGTCTTAAAAACATCATTTGATTAATACTTTAAGCTTGGAAATGATGTTGATGTAAAAATTTATGTTTTTGGGATTGCAAAAAAGACTTTACTATGATAAAATATAGTTGCTACACAAATCGAATACTATTTGCTGAAAAAGTGTGCATTTTATATGTATAAAATGCAAGCTCTACTAAAGTACGCTTTTTCGGCAGAACAAGGTTTGTGTAGCAACAAATGGAAGTATATTGTCGTTGAGGACAGTCAAGTACAATCGAGAGTAGCATATCATTTTGAGTCGAGGTTTTCTCGGCTCTTTTTATGTGCGCTATATAGTTGGCTATGTAACACTTTTCTGAGTAGAAACGCACTGTTTATGAGACTTTAGAGGCTCGAAAAGACATAAGCAGGGTATCGCTTATGCTCCACTATCCAATCCTTATCTCCTGATACAATTACAAGCATTACTGCTAGAGATTGGATTGTTAAAGCGTTTAATTAAAGATTAGTATGACTTATCATAAAACACCAAAGTATTTTTCAAAAAAAGCCTTCAACTTCTCAATAACCGTTTGCTTCTTCTCCGCGCGGTTGGAGTTGCCACCGAAGCGGCGCATAGGGGGAAGGAGGCTGTCGATACCGACGCCGGTGGTTTTAAGTTCACCGTCGCGGAAAGCGTTGTCAACGAACTTCTTTGTTTCGTCCGCTTTAAGATTTTCTTCCGTGATGATGACGTCGATTTCTTTCTCTTTCTGCTCCTTGACAAACGTGCGCCAGTCATCAAAAACATCGTCCATCTCGTTGACATTAGCGATGAAGGTTTCGATAAGCTCCTTCTTACTGCGAAGCTCGGAGCTGGCGTCTACCGCGCGGCGAATATCGACCACAATCTCCTTATCCTCGCAGTTGCCATCCTTATATTTTTTGACAAGCATGAGGATATAGTCGATGTTAATCTCAATCTGCTTGATGAGCTCAACCTCAAAGACAATATCCTTTGTGATATCCTCCTTATCGCCGTCCTTTTTCTTTTTCCACTCGTCACGCAAATCCTGATATCTGCCGAGATATGTTTGCAAATCACGTTCGGAGATTATCTCTTTTCCTGCAAACTCATCAAAGGACAACAAAAGATTTCGCATACGGAGCAAAGCACCAAACAGCAGAATAAAATCACGCTGATTCTTTTCGCCGATGATAGCAGGCTCGGACAACGGGAATCTTTCAAAAAGCTCTTCAATCATATCAGTATATCCGGGCTTTGGCTTTCCCTTATCGTCCACATATCCATAGTAATAATCCTTGAAGCCTTTTAGCAGCACCACACCGCCGGCTTCTCTGTTGCCGAAGAGCGCAATCGCGTCTTCAACGCGCTTCTGCAAACGCCTAAAGCACACTATATTACCGAAGGTCTTAATCTTGTTCAGAATACGGTTGGTGCGGGAGAATGCTTGAATCAAGCCGTGATATTTCAGATTTTTATCTACCCACAGAGTATTCAGCGTGGTCGCGTCAAAACCGGTGAGGAACATATTGACCACGATAATCAGGTCAATTTCCTTGTTCTTCATCCTCAACGACAAATCCTTGTAATAACTCTGGAAACCGTCGTTATCAGTGCTGTAATTCGTGTTGAATAACTTATTATAATCATTTATCGCCATCTCGAGAAAATCGCGCGAGCTTTGGTCAAGCCCTGCGGTGCTCTCGGGATTTTCTTCGTCCAGAAGGCTGTCGTCAACCTCCTCGTTGGCGGCATAGCTGAATATCGTTGCAATTCTCAGTTTTTTGGTTGGGTCAGCTTCCATTTGCTTTTTGAATTCGTTATAATAAAGCTTTGCCATCGGGACAGACGCGACCGCAAAGATTGAGTTGAAGCCGCTTATTCTCTGTTTCTGCTTAATCTCCTCCACAGCGCCGTTCTTTGCCGTTGCGACCTCATTTACATTTGTCAGCACATTGTAAACGTAGGTTTTATCTCCCCGATAGGTCTTTTGGTCAAAGTGGTCGAGGATATATTTCGTCACCAGTTCAATACGCTCAGGGGCCATAAAGGGCTTTTCGCGGTCAATATCGTGTACCTTTTTATCGTCAATGTCCGGCTCCGCATCCATCGTCTTAATGTAGTCCACGCGGAATGGCAGAACATTCTTGTCGTTGATTGCGTCAACAATCGTGTAGGTGTGCAGCTTATCGCCAAAGGTTTGCTCAGTAGTGGCAAAATGCGGATTCTTCACATGACCTGCATTAGCAGGGAAGATAGGCGTACCGGTGAAACCGAACATATGATATTTTTTGAAGTTTTTGACGATAGCGGCGTGCATATCGCCGAACTGGCTGCGGTGACATTCGTCAAAGATAATGACAATGTGTTTTTGATAAACCTCGTGACCTTTATTTTTCGCTATGAACGTTGAAAGCTTTTGAATCGTCGTGATGATAATTCGCGCGTCATTGTCCTCCAACTGCTTTTTCAGGATTGCAGTTGAGGTGTTGCTGTTAGCGGCGCCCTTCTCAAAGCGGTCGTATTCCTTCATGGTCTGGTAGTCGAGGTCTTTTCTGTCCACGACAAACAGCACCTTGTCAATGCCGTGCAGCTGTGACGCAAGACGCGCGGTCTTAAAGCTCGTCAGCGTTTTGCCGGAGCCTGTCGTATGCCAGATATAGCCGCCGCCCTCGATAGAGCCGTACTTCTTATAATTGGTCGCAACTTCAATGCGGTTGAGAATTCGCTCGGTGGCGGTGATTTGATACGGGCGCATAACCATCAGCATATTCTCACTGGTGAAGATACAGTATCTTGTCAGGATATTGAGGATGGTATGCTTGGAGAAAAACGTCTTGGTAAAATCAACAAGGTCGGGGATGATACGGTTGTTCGCGTCAGCCCAGAACGAGGTGAACTCAAAGCTGTTGGAAGTCTTACCCTTCTTTCTGCCATCCTTTTCTTCCAAAGCGTTCCGACGGGTGGTGTTGGAATAATACTTTGTGTTTGAACCGTTGGAGATAACAAAAATCTGCACGTACTCAAACAGTCCGCTGCCGGCAAAGAAGCTGTCGCGTTGATAGCGGTCAATCTGGTTGAACGCCTCGCGGATTGCGACGCCGCGGCGCTTGAGTTCAATATGTACCATAGGCAGACCGTTGACAAGGATAGTCACATCATAGCGGTTGTTGTGCTTAGCACCCTCGCTTTTGCTGACCTCGTATTGGTTGATGACCTGCACAAAGTTGTTATGGATATTCTTCTTGTCAATCAGCAAAATGTTCTTGCCTGTGCCGTCGTCGCGGCGCAGAACCTGCACATAGTCCTCCTGCAAACGCCTCGCCTTTTCAGCGATACCGTCGTTGGAATTGGCGATACAGTCAGAGAAAAAGCGCTTCCATTCGCTGTCCGAGAAGGTATAGTTGTTCAGCTTTTCGAGCTGCGTGCGAAGATTGCGTTTCAATTCATCCTCGGTGTGAATCTGCAAGTATTCATATCCCTGCGCTTGGAGCATACGAATAAGCTCCGCCTCCAGCTGCGCCTCGGTCTGATAACTCTTGGCGTTCTGCTCAACGGGAGTGTATTCGGTTACGACAGTGTTTTCTTTTGATTCGGTTACAATGTTAAAGTATGGCATAGCTATCACCAAATTTCTTCATATGATCTCAAGTGTGTAAATGTAGGGCAATCGTTTCCGGAAACTATATTCATCAATTCCAGTTGATTGTCAATGATTTTGTACAGTACAAAATTATTGTAGTAAATCGTAGTTAGATAGGTTTCGTAATCCGGTAATACCTTGCTGCGATACCGAAACGCACTAACAAAATCATTTTGCAAAGCTTTTGTCAATAATTCAATCTCATTTACGGGATGTTGATTCTCCGTAAAGCTAAACTCATAAGGATAGAACAACAATAAATTTTTCTTGGTTTCTAATTTTTTCAGAAAAATCTGTATATCTTTTTCGTATGGCAATAAATCTGTATTGCTTCTGATCCTTTCTAAATCTTCCAATGATGTTTCACGGAGAGCAGCGTGCATTCTTGTAACTGTCATTTCTTTTTCTCTGTCAAGAAAACTTGCTTTGCTTTCGTGGCTGATGGTTACACCATTCGTCAATAAAGTATATTGATTAGAAAAATTGCTCGATGCTTTCATACGCGACTGGCTGGCAATCAGTTTGAAATCAATCCCATAATCGCCGGAATAAGCGTCGCACTCCGCATGTGCCTGATCTCCCTGCCACACAAATTCTTTTGGATGTAGCTTTCTCATTTCTGTTGAATGATTCAAAAGCTCCACCATGTAGAATTCGTAATTGCATAGGGGATCGTTTTTAACAAAGTTTCTGACTGTTACCGGAGCTTCAAGCATCCTCAGCATTAATTCAGGTTTCACTTGTTCCAACCTCTTTAAAAGTTAATAGTTTATCTCTGTAATATTCATATTGCTTTTGCCGTGTTTCAATCTCGGCAGGCAAGCCCTCGGAGATGTCGTTGCAGAGTGCGTCAAAGCGGTCGAGGATTGCTACAATGCGTTGTTGTTCTTCAATAGGAGGAACTGGAATATGTATATTCAAAATATCATCTTTTCTTAAATTAGTTTGATCCACACCATTATCGTAGCGCAACAACTGACTGTTTCTATTTAGTACATAGAACAGAAACTTAGTTATTATTTCGTTTGACTTAACATGAAAGGCACCTATTCTTTGATTAAGTGTATATGTTTCATTTTTCTCTACTAAAAAGCATTTTGCTAACGCCCGACCATTTGGTAGGTCACTCATTACCATCAGAATTTCATCAATATAAAGCGGACAAATCTGGTTGTTGGAATATTTCTTAACACTACCATTAGTTGAAATGAATTTTGAATTTACAACTATGTATTTTCCTTCGGCAACTATTGACTTTTCATGCCCTTTTCCATTTCTGAATTCTACTAACTCACCTAACTTCTTACGAATAGTATTATCAACATTGTTTAATAGCGAATATCGATAATATTCATACTGCTTTTTTCTGTTGGCAAGCTCTGTAGTAAGCTCTGTAGTAAGCTCTGTGAACTTGTCCAGAATCCTGACAATCTCAGCTTGCACTTCAAGCGGTGGAATGGGGATGGTAATTGCTTTGATTGCCGGCACACTTGAATGTACTACTTTTGATTTTACTTTGCCTGCGCTTTTCTGCTTTTGTGCATCAACAGTTGACAAAGCGTAAGAAAGGTATTTTGGGTTTTGATTGTGTTTCAGGACAACAATATCACCGCCGGCTAAACACTTTTCAAATCCAACATAAGCAATCGACTTTGCTATTTCTTCTACACTTTCACCTGTTATGGCAAACAGAATATCACCGTGTTCAAAATACTTGGGAGATTTCACATACTCAAGTTTTGTATGCGAAATGCAGGAATCAAACCAGATGTTGTAAGAGGTATAGATTTCACCGTAACGCACACATGGAATACCATCAGCGGTGACCTCGTTCCGTTTGATACCTGAGCCGCGATATATATCTACCGCAATTTCTCCAATTGTTTTGTATTCCACTCCATCAGGGCAAAGCTGTTCAATTAACTGTTCCAGTTTGGTCATCTTTATTGTTCTCCGTATGTTGTATTTTTTTGTTCAGATAATCTCGAAATGGGGCGATAAACAAATCTGCTTTATTCTGATAAATGCTATTCCTACGATGGTATTCTTCTGATTTTAGATATTCTTCATCAGTTTTGAGCTTTGCTATTGGAAAAAAGCATTCCCCATAACTTTCAGGCTTAGGAGTATAATCAGAACCAAATGCACATAAAACAGATTTTCGGTTTCTCTTGTTACCTCTCTTAATGTTTAAGGTAACTTCTCTTAACGAAAGCTTTTTAAATCCCTTTTCAAAAAATAAATAATTGATACCGCCCTTGCAGCGTACAGATTCATACGCTAAGCAATCGGGTTCTAATTCTTCTATCTGTTTTATTATAGAGATTTCTTCATCTGATAAAGGTATTTTTTCTTCAAATTTTTCAAGTATAATATGGAACTGCACACGTCTGCCGTCGATGATTACTAGCGCTTGTTTATTATCTGTAGTGGGAAAAGAGCTTGATGCATCATCATAACTAAAGAAAGATATATAGCTTTTATTATCATAATGATGATGAAACTCTGCTCTTGCGGTTTTCAATGAATCAGCCCAATAAGAAACACTCTTTCCTGAAAACAATGTGGAATATCTGTTTTCATCGCTAACTGGACGAAGGTTTCCTGCATGCAATTCACTGATTGTTTTTCCATAAAAATCGTTATTAAACTGTATAATCCTATAGAATCGAAATTCATCTGTAATTAGCAAAGGCAAGTTTTTGTGTTTATAAACAGGGCGCAAATAATCCTGATTAGGCAATACTTTACACATTACACCTCTATCTCCTTTATAATCTTATCAATCTCCGTTCTCAGCACGTCCTCACGCTTGACGATCTCAGCGATTTCGGCGTTGAGCTTTTTGATGTCGATGACCTCGCGGGTATCCTCCTGCTCAACATAGGTGGAAACGGAGAGGTTGAAGTCGTTTTCCTTTACCTCGTCAAAGGTCGCGAGGTGGGCGAAGTGCTCCTTTTCCTCCCTCGTTGTAAACGCGTCCACAATAGCGGCGATATTGTCCTCGGTCAGCTTGTTGTTGTTCGTCACCTTGACGCATTCCTTCGTCGCGTCAACGAACAGCACGCTGTTGTCTGGCTTTGACTTTTTCAGTACCATAATGCAGGTCGCAATAGACGTGCCGTAAAAAAGATTGCTCGGCAGCTGGATAATGCAGTCGATAAAGTTGTTTTCTACAAGGTATTTGCGGATTTTCTTTTCCGCACCGCCGCGGTACATGATACCGGGAAAACAGACAATCGCCGCCGTACCGTTGGTCGCAAGCCAAGAGAGCGAATGCATAATGAACGCCATGTCCGCTTTGCTTTTGGGTGCGAGTACGCCTGCAGGAGAAAATCTCGGGTCGTTAATGAGAATCGGGTTGTCGTCGCCAACCCACTTAATTGAATAAGGCGGATTGCTGACAATCACTTCAAACGGTTCGTCGTCCCAGTGCTGCGGACTGATAAGCGTGTCCTCGTTGGCAATGTCGAACTTATCAAAGCTGATGTCGTGCAGGAACATATTGATACGGCAGAGGTTATAGGTTGTCAGGTTGATTTCCTGACCGTAGAAACCTTGACGGATATTATCCTTGCCGAGAACCTTGGCGGCTTTCAGCAGCAACGAACCCGAACCACAGGCAGGGTCATACACCTTGTTGACCTCCGTTTTGCCGACCACCGCAAGGCGCGTCAGCAGCTCCGAAACCTCCTGCGGTGTAAAGAACTCACCGCCCGACTTGCCGGCGTTAGACGCGTACATACTCATGAGGAACTCATACGCGTCACCGAATGCGTCAATGGTGTTGTCCTGATAGTTACCGAGTTTCATATCGCCGACGCCGTTCATCAGCTTGACCAGCTTATCATTGCGCTTGGCAACCGTTGCGCCGAGCTTATTTGAGTTCACGTCAAGGTCGTCGAACAAGCCTGAAAAATCGTCCTCACTATCGCTGCCTTTGGCGGAGTTCTCAATATTGTTGAACACACGCTCCAAAGTTTCGTT